>Ga0172368_10004957_pt1 | contig 15155 bp, 12 predicted proteins | sample Lak11m_FD_114540 | JGI IMG/M metagenome (GOLD analysis project Ga0172368, IMG submission 114540) | Freshwater microbial communities from Kabuno Bay, South-Kivu, Congo - kab_022012_11m | ecosystem: Environmental > Aquatic > Freshwater > Lake | place: Democratic Republic of the Congo: South-Kivu...
ATCCCCGCGCCGCGTTCCGTGTCGCCGACGCGGAGAGCTTTGACGAGGGGCGATACGACCTGATTACCGCGAACGCGGCTTTCCAGTGGTTCGCCGATCTGCCGGGCAGCCTGGCCCACCTCGCCGGTCTGCTTGCGCCGGGGGGCACGCTCTCCTTCTCCTTCTTCGGTCCGGAGACCTACCGGGAGCTCGATGAGGCGCTGCGTGAGGTGTTCGGCGATGACGTGGGGGTGTCTTGCCGCCGTTTTACGGACCGTGACACGCTGGTGAATATTTTACGCAGCGTCTTTGGGTATAGTGCAATCGAGGAGCGGTGCTACACCCGCCATTTTCCCAACCTGGGCGTCTTGCTGCGCTCAATTCGGTACACCGGCACGCGCGGGCAGCCGTGCGGTCCGGCGATAAGCTGGACCCCGGGCCGTCTCGCGCGGGTCGAGCGCGGCTACCGCGAGCGTCATGGTGGAATATTGGTCAGTTACCAGGTCATTTTCTGCAAAGGGCAGCGATGATCGAATAGCGGATGAGTGGATATATGGATGGGAAAGATGGGCGGAATGGGAATGCTAACGCCCATTGCTCCTGTACCTTTTATCATTTCCATCCATTCATCCGACAATGCAAGGGGCGACTATGAGCGGTATTTTTATCTCCGGCACCGACACTCATGTCGGCAAAACGCTGATTTGCGGCTATCTCGCCGGTTATATGCACCGGCAGGGGATGAGCGTCATCACCCAGAAGTGGGTGCAGTCAGGCTGCACCGGTGAATCGGAGGATCTGGTGATGCACCGGCAGCTCGCAGGACTCGATAATGATCCCGAACTTGCTCCTCTGGTGAATCCCTACTGCCTGCCTTTTCCCGCTTCCCCGCATATCGCCGGGCCGATGGCGGGCGTGGATATCGATCCAGATGTCATCGCCGGCGCCTACCGGAAGCTCGCACACCGTTATGACCTGGTGCTAATCGAAGGCATCGGGGGCGTGCTGGTGCCGTTGCGCGAGGATCTGCTGACTGCTGACCTCATTGCCCGGTTGCGCCTGCGCGCGCTGGTGGTGGTGCACAATCGGCTGGGCTGCATCAATCATACGCTGCTCAGCATCGAGGCACTGCAGAACCGGCAGACTCCGATATTCGGCCTGATCTTCAACCGCCTGGATGAATACGGGGACGAAACGATCCTGCAGGATAACCTGCACATCATTCCCACGCTGTCCGGCGTCTGCGTCCTCGGCGAGATGCCCCACCTGCCCGATCCCCTGCAAGGCGCAGCGCAGTTCGCGCCCATCGGGGAGGCCGTGCTGCGGCGCTGGAGGGGAGAATGACCGACTGGCTGGAGACTGACCTGGCGACCATCTGGCATCCCTATACGCAGATGAGCATGCTGCGCGACCATCCGCCGCTGTGCATCGCGCGCGCCGAAGGGCTGAAGCTGTATGATGAAGCGGGCGGCTGGTATTACGACACCATTTCGAGCTGGTGGTGCAACGTGCATGGCCACGGCCACCCGCGCTTGCGCGAGGCGGTGCAGCGCCAGATGGCGACACTGGACCACACCCTCTTCGGCGACATCACCCACCGCCCCGCCGTCGAGCTGGCCGCGCGCCTGGTCGATCTCACCCCCGACGGTCTGACGCGTGTCTTTTATTCGGACAACGGCTCCACCGCCAACGAAGTGGCGATGAAGATGTCGGTGCAATACTGGCGGAATACCGGCCGGTCCAACAGGTGCCGCTTCGTCAGCCTGGATCGCGGTTTTCACGGCGATACGGTCGGCTGCATGAGTGTCGGCGGCGTAGACCTGTTCCGCGGCGCTTTCGCTCCCCTGCTTTTTCCGAGTTTCCAGGCGCCCGCGCCGTATTGCTACCGCTGCCCAGCGGGGCGCGACCCCGCGTCTTGCGGCATCGCCTGCCTGGACGGTCTGGAGCGCGTGCTGGCGGAGCACGCCGGCGAGCTGGCCGGTATCATCATGGAGCCGCTGCTGATGGGCGCCGGCGGCATGATTATCTATCCGCCCGCCTACCTGGCCGGCGCCGCGCGGCTGGCACGGCAGTACGGCGCGCATCTCATTCTCGACGAAGTGGCCACCGGCTTCGGGCGCACAGGCAGCATGTTCGCCTGCGAGCAGGCGGGAGTATCTCCGGACTTCCTTTGCCTGTCCAAAGGCCTCACCGGCGGCCTTCTCCCCCTCGCCGCCACCCTCACCACCGATGATGTGTATAACGCGTTCCTCGGTCCGGCCGGCGGCTCGAAAACCTTCTACCACGGTCACACCTACACCGCCAATCCCATCGGCTGCGCGCTGGCGCTGGCCAGCCTGGACCTGTTCCGTGAGGATCGCCTGCTGGAGCGCGTGGCGACCACCGCTCCGCTGCTGCGCGCCGGCATGGCCCGCTTCGCCGGCCTGCCCCACGTCGGCGACGTGCGCTGCCTCGGTATGGTCGGCGCTTTGGAGATGGTGCGCGACCCCGCCACCCGCGCGCCGCTGTCCCCGGGCGACCTCCTGCTCGACCGCATCTGCGCGGAAGGCCGGGCGCACAATCTGCTCCTTCGCCCCATCGCCAACGTCATCTATCTCTTCCTGCAGCAAGCCACTACCCCGGAAGAGCTGGCGGACATCCTGGCACGCCTGCAGGCCACGCTGGAAAGCGTGCTATTGTAGGAATTTCCCGACTGCGAGTCGGCGATCTCAGACCACCGGCAATCACCACGCTACCCGTGTCGCACAGCGAAACAAACGGGCACGCCTCCCCGCAGTAAGATGAGTCTCGGGAGGTCGTCAAGCTGACGAACGATACCACCGATGACTACAGTCCCGCCTTCGCGCCGGATGGCCGCATCGCCTTCGTCTCTGAGCGCGACGGCAATCCGGAAATCTACCTCATGAACGCAAACGGCAGCGACCAGACCCGCTTGACGAACAATCTCGGTGACGATTACAGCCCGGATGTCGACCCGAACGGCGACCGCATCGCCTTCCAGTCAAACCGCACCGGCACCGTGCAGGTCTACACGATGAACCTGAACGGGGGTAACGTGCTTTCGGTGACCCGCCTGGGCGGCAGCGAACCCGGCTACAGCCCTGACGGCCGCTGGATTGCTTACGGCAACGGCGACATCCTCGCCACCCTGGCCACCAGCGGTCCGATCGTTCACATCTACAATTCCGTAACTTCGTCTACCAGCCCCGCGTGGGGCCCCTGACGCCCCCTGGGAGCGCCGGCATCTCCTGCCGGCACGATTGCATGCCCGACATCGGAATATAGCGCCAGTCGAACCCTGTCCACGAAAATAACGATGCAATAATCGTTTACAGATGCTGTGTGCGGGGCTCGCAAGGACGCTCGCCCTCCCAGAGATTACTCGTTTATGGTAGAATTGACCACAGTTTCGGAGGTTCTACCATGCCCCAGCTTCGTGTCGGTATCGTCGGCGCCGGGATGGCCGGCGCGTTTCATGTCGAGTGCCTGCGCCGCGTCTACGGTGTGAACGTGGAGATCGCCGGAGTGACTTCGCTGCGCGCGGAGAGCCGGCAGGCGTTCGGCGCGAAGCACGGCATCCACGTGCATGACTCGCTGGAGGCGATGCTCGAAAGCGTGGACATGGTAGATATCTGTTCGCCTCCCGCCGCACACGCCGGCGGCATCCTGCAGGCCGCGCGGGCGGGCAAGCACCTCATCTGCGAGAAGCCGCTCACCGGCTATTTCGGCCCGGTAGGCGACGAGAGCTTCCGCGGCAATGTCTTCCCCAAGGCGCGGATGCTGGAGGAAGTGCTGCAGACGCTGGAAGAATTGGCGGCGGTGGTCGGGAAGACCGGCAAAAGCTTCGGCTACGCGGAGAACTTCGTTTACGGTCCCGCCATTCAGAAGGAGCGGCAGGTGATCGAGCACTCGAAGGCGATGGTGCTGCGCATGCTGGGGGAGGAATCGCACAACGGCTCGCACGCGCCCTATTACGGCATCTGGAAGTTCGGCGGCGGCGGCTCCTTCATCGGCAAAGGCTGCCACCCGCTGGGCGCCATCCTCTACCTCAAGCGCGTGGAGGGCCTGGCCCGTCTGGGCAAGCCCATCCGCCCCGTCGCCATCACCGCCCGCACACATGAACTGACGCGCCTGCCCGGCTATGAAGACCGCGGCTTCATCCGCACCGACTACCTGGATATCGAGGACAGTGGCTGGATGCACGTCGTCTTCGAAGACGGAACCTTCGGCAATGTGATCACCGGCGAAGTGGTGCTTGGTGGTATTTACGATTACGTGGAGGTATTCGCCAACAACCACCGCACCCGCTGCCGGCTGAGCCCCACCAACCTGACCGACCTGTATACTCCGAGGGGCTCGGAGCTCGACGGCCTCTACCTGATGGAGAAGATCAGCACGCAGGAAGGCTGGGTGAACGCCGCACCGGACGAGAACTTCACCATGGGCTACCAGGCAGAGATTCAGGATTTCATCGAGTGCGCCGCCACCGGCCGCCAGCCGTAGTCCGACCTCCCCCTTGCCATCGACTGCACCGCCGCCATCTACGCCGCCTACCTCTCCGCCGAGCGAAAAGGCGCCGAAGTGGAGATTCCGCAGGTAACGGTGTAATTTACTACATTGGTGCAGAAAAGAAATAAAAACTGAACAGACAAAGATAAACTTCGAACTCCGAACTCTACCGTTTGAACTGCGCCAGTTTCCGGTTATGCCCGAACACCACCAGCACGTCGCCATCGCCCACCACGGTGTTGGGATTGGGGGTGGTGCTGAATTTCTCGCCGGACTTGATGAGCAGCACCTGAAGGCCGTAACGGGTAGGGAGCTGCAGCTCGCTGAGCGAGTGGCCCTGCCAGCCGCGCGGGGCGGTGATCTCCTCGATGCCGAAATCCTCCGATACGTCCATGTAGTCGATCATCTGCGTGCTGGTGGACACCATGTGCGCCAGCCGCTTGCCCATGTCGTGCTCCGGCTGCACGATCTGGTCGGCGCCGATGCGCTCCAGGATCTTGCGCTGCGCGTCGGTCATCGCCTTGCAGATGAGGAAGCGCGCGTTCAGCTCCTTCAGGTTGAGCGTGATGAGCATGCTTTCTTCGAGGATCGATCCACGGCCCACGATGCACAGGTCGAACGACGGGATATCCAGCGTCTTCAGCGCCTCCAGGTTCGTCGCGTCCATCTGCATGGCGGCGTCCAGCACCGGCGCCACCCGCTGCACGATGTCCGGGTCCCGGTCCACCCCCAGCACCCGGTGCCCCAGTCGCGCCATCTCCAGCGCCAGACTCTCTCCGAAATAGCCCAGGCCGATGACCAGTATGTTCAGTGCTGTCATGTGTTTCTCCCTTTGGAAGGTTGGAAGAAGGGAAGGATGGAAGAGTGGATCAGTACTAACAGCTCACTCTTCACTTGTCCATCCTTCCAATCTTCCCGTTATCCCGTCACCACCGTCTCTGTCGGCAACCGCCGCAGGCCCGGGCGCAGGGCGCGGGCGAAGAAGTAGATGAAAGCCAGCGTGCCCAGCCGTCCCAGCAGCATGCCGATGATGATGAGCACGCGCGAGATCGGTTGCAACGTGGCGACGATGCCGGCGTTCCATCCGGCCGAGCCGAATGCCGACGCGGTTGTGAAGACCAGGTTCGCGTAATGGGCCATCGTCTCCTGCGTGGGCTGCACGCCGGGACGCGAGATCTCAATCAGGCTGACGCCCAGGATCAGCAGCAGCAGGGCGAGCAAATAAAAGCTCACCATGGAGAGCGCCAGGCGGACATACTCGCCGCTGATCCGCCGCTTGAACACCTCGATATCCATCCGGTGGCGCACCAGCGCCGTGATGGCCAACCCGATCACCGCCAGTGTGGTGGTTTTCACCCCGCCGCCCGTGCCCCCCGGTGACGCGCCGGCAATCGTCAGCAGCATCAGCACGAAAAGGGTGGGGGGAGAAAGTGCGGTCATATCGACCGGAGAAAAACCCGCTGACCGCGCCGACGCCGACATAAACCACGAGGTGATGAGCCGCGACCCGATGCCCGACTGTCCGGCCAGCGTGAGCGGGTTGTGCATCTCGAACAGATAAAACAGCGCCGCGCCCGCCACCAGCAGCACGGCGGTGGTGAGCAGCACCATGCGGGCGTGCACGCTCAATGCCCGCGCCTGCACGTAGCGCGCCGCCTCGATCAGCACGCCCACCCCAAGCCCACCGAGGATCACCAGCGAGCTGAGGATGATCAGCATCCACATGTCGCTCCACATCTCCGGACGGTCGGTGAGGGGGTTCAGCATGAAACCGGTGTTGCAAAAGCCGGCCACCCCGTAAAACACGCCGTCAAAGAGCGCGTGACCGAAGGATTCGCCATGGTGCAGGCTGAAACGCAACGCCAGCAGCAGCGCGCCGATTGCCTCCAGCGCCAGCGTGATGAGCGCCACCGAGCGCACAATGCGCCACACGTCGCGCGTCCCGATCACCCCGCCCGCCTCGCTGATCATCAATCCCCGCGGCGCCCCCAGCCGCGCGCCCAGCAGCAGCGCGATGAGCAGAAACGCGCTCATGTAGCCGATAGCGCCCAACTCGATCATGAGGAGGATCACCGCCAACCCGAACGGCGACCAGGTCGTCGCCAGGTTCACCGTAGTCACTCCCACCAGGCAGGTCGCCGATGTCGCGGTGAAAAGCGTATCGATGAAGCCGACATGCGCCCCCGCCTGCCGGGCAAACGGCAGCAGCAGCATCCCGGTGCCGATGAAAATCACTGCCAGAAAACACGCCACCGTCGCCTGCAGCGGCGACAGACGCCGGGCGAAGAAAAACCGGTGATTCGCGCCGCGGGCAAAAGTCGGTGTTGAGGCTGTCGGACGGCTCACGGTCATATCCCGGCATTATAGCGCGCCGGGCTGTTGGCGTAAACAACAATGGCAACGAAGACGAGTGGCGGCCGTAAAAGCATACTATTGGGGGGTCGGATTCGATCGAGGATTCGTTCACTCATTTTCCTTCACTAACCCCCGGCGCAATTTGAGCAGGCCATACAGCAATAAGCCGAGGGCGATGAAGGCGAAGGTGAGGGAGAGCCAGTGGCCGGCGAGACGGTTACCGAGCAGCAGGGCAGGTTTGCCGCTCTCCGGATCGAGCGGATTGGTACCGTCCAGATATTCGGTTGCATCGGGGATGCCGTCTTTGTCCAGGTCGCTGACGTTGCCAAGGGCGGGAGCCAGCCCGGCGGGGTCGCTGCGAAGCTGCAGCACTGTGAGCATACCGAGTGACTGTACGATACGATCGCCGAAGGCATTGAGGATGGGATTGTCAACTATCTGTCCGGGATTGAGGGCGGCGCGGGCCTGGTTGAGGCGGGCCTGATCCTGCGCATCGAGGCTGCCGATTTGCCCGAATTCCGACCCGACCGGACCGCCGGGATTGATATGGCACATGGCGCAATCGATCGACACGCCGGAATGCCGCTGCGAATAGCGTTGGAACTCGGGAAAAGCTACCACCCGCGCCGCAGTCCATAGACAGAGCGCGCCAATTGCCAGCAACCGGACGAAATGCATTAGTTCCCCCCTCTGACCAGACGATAGATATCGTGCCCGAAGATGGTGATGATGAGAAGATACAGCGCCCCCGCAACCGCCAGCGCAGTCATCGCGCGCCGGCTGCTTTTGCGAAAGATCCACGGAATCAGGAAGAGCCCGATCACGACGATGGTCATGCCGGCGAGGATGACCGGGAACGGCAGCAGCTCGAGCGGGTAGTAGACGAAATAAAAATACCACTCCGGCTTGATGCCTAACGGCGTCGGCCCCAGCGCGTAGAACGGCTCAGCGAGCGGATAGGGAAGGAAGGCGGCGAACGGGATGCCCAGCGCCAGAAAAAAGAGGATAAAAAAGGCGACCGTCCATACCGAGAAATCCTTCAGGATATAACTGGGGAAGAAACGTTCATGCCGCTTCGCGGGGGTATCCACTCCCTGGCTCATCCCGAGGAGCTGCACCGAGAGCAGGTGAAAGCCCAGGATAACTGCCAGCAGCACCGGCAGCAGCACCACGTGGATGGCGAAAAAGCGGCTCAGGGTGGGCTGGCCCACCGATTCTCCGCCTTGCAGGGCCAGACGCACATCGAGCGGCAGACTGGCCAGCCCACCCGGCAGGAAGGCGCTCGCCTGCACCAGCGACTGCAACACCACCTTCGTCGCATTCACCGAAATCTGGCTCCACGGCAGCAGGTAGCCGGTGAAGCCGAAGGCAAAGGTCAGGAACAGCAGCAGCACCCCGGCCAGCCAGGTCAGCTCGCGCGGCTTCTCGAAGGCTTTCATGGAGAGGGTCGTCAGAAAATGCAGCAGCAGAAAACCGATCATAAACGAGGCCGACCAGGCATGAATATTCCGCAAGAATTCGCCGTTCGGCACGTAGTGCGTCAGGTATTCGACGGATGAGCTGGCATCGGTGGTCGTCGGCTCGTAGTAAAACAGGAGGAAGATGCCGGTGACCACCTGGATCAGCAGGAACAGTAATACCAAACCGCCGGTGTAATACCCCCAACTGCGCCGGTGAATGGGTACGGTTTTCTTCCGCACCAGCTCATCATAACTGAGTTTCTCTACGGGAAACCGCTCGCGGAAGAAGCGGGCGATCCGTTCCCAGACTGTCGGCGATCGCATCACGCACCTCCCGAAAAACGCTTGGCGATGAACACCTGCGCGCTGCTTAACTGTGCCGGCGTGGGCTGCCCCACCCGCTTGCCGTCCGATGTCTGGCTGGCGATTTCGGTTCCCTGCGGATCGCGCAGGACCCAGCCAATATGCGGCAGCGGCAGCTTGGCGGGCGAGGCCGGGGTGGGGACGCCGGTATAGATATTGAAATACGAGATATGGCACGGACAAAGGATCTGATTTTGTGTATTGACGGTGTTGCCGACCGTGCACCCGAGGTGAGTGCATTTGGCGGAGATGAGCATGGGGAAGCCGTCCAGGCCGAGGAAAGCCAGCGCCGGGCGCAGTTGGTAATCGGTGAAATACTTGCCGACCGTCCGATTTAACTCGCTCATCGTGGACACCAGGATGTAATCCTCACGCTCGCGCTGCAGGATGAGGTCGCGTTCCTGTGTCGCCTGTTCCAGGCGAAGCAGCCGCTCCTGATCCAATGTCACGGACTGCTCGCGAGTCAGGTGGGGCCCCACCAGGTAGCGGATCAATCCTGCCACTCCCGCCCCGGTCACCAACAAAATGCCGCCGGTGATGCCGATGATGCCGCGCAAGGCGTTCCGCCGGGCAAGATCCGCCGGCTCCGGGGGTGACACGCCGGCGGGTGTGAGGCGGACCGGCAGCGGCCAGGCCAGCAGGTACAGGAACCGCGAGAAGGGGAGCAGCAGCAGGAAGACCCAGCCGCCGATAATGTGGGCCTGCGCCGCCCACGGAAGGTCGCCGATGCCGGAATAGTGGGGATGGAAGGCCAGCAGGCTGATAACATACGGTACCGTGGTGCCGGTGGACCAGGCGGTACCCCAGCGGTCAGCGATGGCCGTGCCGATGCCGGTGCCCACCACCCATAACAAGACCACCAGCAGGAGCATGTCCGTCGCGCCGATCACCGCGCGCACGCGCGGAGAAAGGAGGCGCCGGATCACCAGTACCGCCAGCCCGATGAAACTGATGACGGAGAGCGCCAGTCCCATGCCTTCGATCAGCCAGAGCGCCAGGGGGTGGGCGACCAGCAGTTGCCAGGGATAACGGGCCGCCAGCTCGACCAGATGGGCCAGCAGGACGATGACGATCCCGAAAAACCAGGGGATGCCCTCCCATAACAAGGCGTGGGCTGCCAGGACTGGCGGGGCGGCGGCATGGCGCAAGGCACGCAGCCGGAAGAGCGTGCCGACGATGACGACGAATAGGGCGATATAGGCGATCACGACGTAGAGAAAAAGATCAAGCATCCGCCGTACCTGTCGATCGGGAATGAATCATGAATCGCTGGTAGCCGCATCCCTCTATGGGTGCGCGTGCAGTTCATGAATCACCCGGATTATTGGAAAGGAAAAGATATGTGAGTAGTCAAAATGGCATGGTATTGGCAGCATGAAACCGTACCAAGACAATCTGCAATGAACCATTCACCACCCACTACTGTCTACTAACTATTCACCACCCTGTCGGGAGCGCTGAAACAGGGTGCCGATCCACCAGCCCAGCAGAAAGAGCACCGCTCCGGCAAGGCTGAGGATCAGGACCAGATAATCCACGTTCGGCCCCTGCACGTTCTGGACAAAGCCGAGATACGCGGCGATATCCGTGGCTTCCTGCAGGGTAATGGGATGCACCCGATAGGCCGCGTGCATCACTCGCGAGTTCGACAGCTCGATGACCGAAACCAGCGCCGCCGGGTGATATTTCGTAGCAATATGGGTCAGGTCCGGCCCCAGCGTGCCGCCACGGCCCGCCACTTTATGGCAGGAAACGCAAGGTGCTCCGCCGTTTTGTAAGCGTTGTGTCCCGTCGAACAGTTGCTGGCCAGTGAGAATGGATGTCGCCGCGGCAGTCGGCGCGGGCGCCGGCGCTGGCGTTGGGGCAGCCTGCTGTGCCCCTCTGGCCGCCGCCACCCGCGCGCTGGCAGTCGGGTCTTTCAACAACTGCACCAGTTGCTGGATCTGTGTCGCGGTGAGCGGGCCGGCGCGGTCCTGCATCCGCCGGATATTGGCGGTCACCTGCGCAGTCGGCTTCGACACCGCAGCCGCCAGGTCCGGCCCCACCAGGACGCCGCCGCCGATGGTATGGCAGCCGCTGCAGCGCTGGAGGAAGAGCTGAGCCGCCGGGTCGGCGCCGACTGGCGCAGGCGCGGGTGTAATGGAACTCGGCGCTGACGGCTGGCCTTTCACCGCGGCCACGCGCGCGCTCGCTCTGGGATCTTTCAACAACTGTACAAGCTGTTGAATTTGCGCTGCGGTAAGCGGACCGGCGCGTTCCTGCATCCGCCGCACGTTGGCGGTCACCTGCGCGGTGGGCTGGTTCACCTGCCCCGCCAGGTCGGGGCCAACCTTGACGCCGCCCCCGATAGTATGGCAGACGGCGCATTTTTGCACGAAGAGCGCCGCCGGATCGGCGCCGGTCGGTGTCGGAGTCGGCGCCGGGGTCGGCGTCACGGGACGCGGCGGGCGCTGCCCGCTGACAGCGGCTACCCGCGTGCTCGCCTTCGGATCCTTCAGCAGTTGCACCAATTGCTGCATTTGCGCTGCGGTAAGCGGACCGGCGCGTTCCTGCATCCGCCGCACATTGGCGGTCACCTGCGCGGTAGACCGGTTGGCTTGCCCTGCCAGGTCGGGTCCGACTTTGACGCCGTCCCCGATGGTATGGCAGCCGGCGCATTTCTGCACGAAGAGAGCCGCCGCCGCATCCCCTGTCACCGTAGGCGTCGGTGCCGGACTCGGTGTCGGCGCCGGAGTTGGCCGCCCGCTGACTGCGGCTACCCGGGCGCGCGCTTTTCGGTCTTTCAACAACTGCACGAGTTGCTGGATCTGCGTCGCGGTGAGCGGTCCGACGCGATTCTGCATCCCCCGCACGCTGGCGGTGACAGCGGCAGTAGATCTCTTCACCTGACCCGCCAGGTCCGGTCCAACCTTGACGCCGCCGCCGATGGTATGGCAGCCGGCGCATGTCTGCACGAACAGAACCGCGGCCGCATCTTTCGCCGGCCTGGGTGCCGGCGTTGGCGCGGGGGTGGGGGCAGGCGCAGGCGTGGGCGCCGGTTGCCCGCTCGCTGCAGCCACCCGCGCACGTGCCTGCGGATCTTTCAGCAAATGTACCAGTTGCGCGATCTGGGCATTGGTCAACGGCCCGGCACGGTCCTGCATCTCCCGCACGCTGGCAGTCACCGCGGCAGTGGGCCTGTTCACCTGGCCTGCCAGGTCCGGTCCAACCTTCTCACCACCCCCGATGGTATGGCAGACCGCGCACTTTTGCACGAACAGGTTTGCGATTGTATCTCTGATCGGCGTGGGTGTTGGCGCAGGCGTAGGCGCCGGTGTCGGCGCTGGCGTGGGCGCTGGCGTGGTCGCTGGCGTCGGTGTCGGTGTTGGTGCCGGCTGCTCGCTTGCGGCGGCCACCCGCGCACGAGCACGCGGTTCTCTCAGCAATTGGGTCAGTTGCTGTATCTGTGCGGCAGTCAGCGCGCCGGCGCGATCCTGCATTTCGCGTACGCTGGCTTCCACCTGCTCTTCCGTTCTGTTCACCTGGCCCGCCAGGTCCGGTCCAACCTTCTCACCACCCCCGATGGTATGACATTCGGCGCACTTATCGACGAAGAGACTTGCCGCCGTATCGTTCACCGGTGGCGCCGGCGCGGGTGTAGGCGCCGCCGGGCTTTCCCGCTGTTTTTCTGCGACAATGCGTTCTCCGGCCTTCGGGTCTTGCAGCAGCGTGACCAGTTGCTGGATGACGGTGTTTCCGAGCGGACCGGTAAATCTCTCCATGCGTTTGATCGTGGTGGTCAACCGGGCATCTGGCCAGTTCACGGCGACCTTCAGGTCCGGGCCGACCAGCACGCCTCCGCCCACCGTGTGGCATCGCGCACATTTCTGCACGAATGCACGGGCGGCGGGATCGTCCGCCGATCCTGCCGCCTGATCGGCGGCTGCCGCCAATGAGGAGAAGGCGTGCCGGCCCACGCCTGAAGTGATGATGCCAATCGCGAAAAGCGCCAGGCAGATGCCTGCCCAGGTTTTCCAGGTAAGGACGACCCCCCGAATTCGTGACCGATCGTTGCTCATAGCCCTCGACTTGCCGGGTCATGAACCGGCTCGCGATGTGATATCGAATTGCCTATTAATATACTGGCTACCGGTGAATGGTATCTCTCCCGCCTGTCTGAGTAATCTAACATAGCGGTAGGTATGTGCCGGGTGAAAGGTCCTGTTGTCTTGATACGGTCACATTCACTCATGGTGTGAGTAACCGTATTATTTTTACCGCACGCCGCCCGCTGCCTTCGCGTTATACTGGCAGACGAAACGAGTGATTCTGTCACGCAGAAGGAGGAACACGTGCGCACGATTTTAACGGGAATCTTTGCCGTGGTGTTGCTGGCGGCGCTCACCGGCATCGGCCTGACGATTGGCGGGGATGCCCCCGCCGTGGCGCCGGGCGCAAATCTCGGCCTTGGACTGGGACCGGAGGTAATCGGCGAACTCAACCTGACGGCGGCGCAGGTGACGCAACTGCAGACGATCCACACCCAGTATCTGACCGATATCACAGCAGACCAGGATAAGCTAAAGGCCGAATACGCGGAGTTGGGGATGATGTGGGTGGCGCCGCAGCCGGACAAGGCGGCGATCACGACCGAAATCGCGGATATCGATGCCCTGCACAAGCAGATTCGCGACCGCATGGTGGAGCGCACCTATGCCGTCATGGGGGTGTTGACCGATCAGCAACGCAGCCAATTGCGGACTCTGGTGGCGAATCAACCCGGGTTCGGCATCGGGCTCGGTTACGATCTGGCGACCGGCGCTAATCCCGGCAGCGGGCTGGCCGCCGTGGATATGGGTGTCACTCCCGATGCGCCCAACGGCCAGGCGCTGTTTACGCAGTATTGTGTCGTCTGCCACGGCCAGGATGGCAAGAAAATTGCGGGCTGGAAAGGCCGTGTGCAGAAGATGACCCACGCGCAGCTCGAGCAGGTGATCCGCGATGGAAAGGACGGCATGCCCGCCTTCGGCAAGAAACTGACCGATCCGCAGATCGACGCCGTGGCGACCTATTCCACGCAGCTTGCGGCGAAATAAGCCGGCCCTGTTCCTGGCTGATGCAAAACGCCCCCGGCATTTCCGAGAATGCCGGGCGGCGCGTCTTCGCCGGCAACCTGAAGGTGAAAACGATTGCGCAAACGGAACCAGGAAGGAACATGGCGGGAAGAAGCGAACAAAAGGAGGTGCAGGAGAATCGTTCATGCCATTATATATTCGTGTCAATCGCCAAAAGATTGCCGAATTCTACCGGGGAATCGCTGAATAGCCTCCTTACCCTTGATCCGCTCGTTCCCAATTTAATTCCAGCAGTTTCCCCAACACCTCCTCATCGCTCATCCCCGACTCCCACCCGTAGGCGGCAAACACGGCTTCGTCCAATACCAGGTGGGCGTGTTCGAGCCAGGCGGGGCGGGCATTGTAGAGGTTGGTCAGCGTGCGTTCCTTGAGTTTGGCCGCGCAGTCGGCATCCTTCGCCACGATGCGCGGGTAGCGCACGGCGCCGATGCCGCGGCTGTCGGGATCGTGCAGGAAGCACGCCCAGGGGCCGTCGACCGAGCCCGGGAACTCCAGCACCTCTTCGCGCGTCCATTCCGGCGGGTTCAGCCAGGCGCTCCGCAGCCGATCCAATTCCAGCGCCTCCGCCGCGATGGCCGCCGCCTGCGCCTCGGTAGGTCGTGGGAAGGGGAAGGTCTCGAAACAGGTGGTGGGGGTGTAGCGCGGCCGTGTCTCCAACTTCGTGCCCAGTTTCAGCGCCCATACCTCGTGCAAGCGGGAGTGCAGCACGCCGAAGAAGTAATCGTCGGAGCGGGCAAAGACGAGAGTTCCCTGGTTACATAAGACATATTGATTATGCCAATCAAATATTCGATGTTTCGCAACACCGGGGGTAGTAATAAAACGCGAACAATCACTCAAAGCATTCCGCATCCCTGGCCTAGCTTCCGCATATTGCCACCATTTTTGCGCATAGGATTCTCGACGGTTCTCTGATCGAATGGGATAAATGGTTTGCTTGGCGTATTCAAAAGGCGCTTCATATTGAACGGCATCTTCAAATGATAATAGAGCAAAATCAATTGTCCAGATATTTCTATTTCGTTGAACTATATCAATAGCGCTAACAACTGGTCGGATAACATCTGAATTTGGCATGCCAGTTGGATTTGGTGCTTCTAGCATTGTTAAGGCAAGCGTTTTATTTATATCAAAAGGTGCTTTTGGCGATGGTCCCATGAAACAAATAGATGCATTTTCCTTTAGTTGTTTTGCTTGGGTAATATCAACATTGAACGTTAAATTCGCATTAATTGAAGAGACAAAATCGCCATTTAGCCCGGATTATGCACGTCGAGCGTAAATCGCCGACACCGCGTCATTTTTTCGGTCGGCTGAGCAAGTATTCGAGCCTTCCTGTCGAATAGGAGAGTTACCAGACACTCTATTCACAGCA
>Ga0172368_10004961_pt1 | contig 15143 bp, 9 predicted proteins | sample Lak11m_FD_114540 | JGI IMG/M metagenome (GOLD analysis project Ga0172368, IMG submission 114540) | Freshwater microbial communities from Kabuno Bay, South-Kivu, Congo - kab_022012_11m | ecosystem: Environmental > Aquatic > Freshwater > Lake | place: Democratic Republic of the Congo: South-Kivu...
CGCGCTTTCGTCTCCCATCCGCCGAATATAGGTCTCCCTCATCAGCTCCCCATGCTCTCCGCACAGGGCTTCCCACTCCCCTCTCACTTCGTCCGCTTTCCCTTGCACCAGCGCCGATTCCAGCTTCGCTTCGAGCATGCGTACTGCGTACTCCTCATCTGTATCGACTTGCTTGATCTGGATTTGTAAGGTGTCTTCCGCGCCGGGGAATTGGGAAATCAGCGCTTTGGAGGCTTCGCTGAAAAGTTTTTCGACGTCGGCGGCACCACCTCTCGACTCCAGGAGCGCATTCATTAACCACTCCCTGAGCATCGGCTTGATTTCATCTGCCTTGCCGCCGTACGAACTTCGTTTCCAGGCAGCCACGAATCTCTCGAGCAATTTCTCCAGCCGACTTGCGTGAGCGGGATTGAGCATCTGCATGATGTCCATCAGAAGCAGGTCGGGAAATTGCTTGGACAGGCGTTTTACGACGATTGCCCGATGGGGTGTCGTGGCAAGAAATTCGACAAATTCTGCCCTGTCTTCGCGAATCGCCCGCTGGAGTAGCTCATCGTTCGCTCGGTTTGTCCTGTTGGTGGCGAGTCCGGGCAAGTGGCCGGTCTCGAGGTATATCTCCAACTGGCGGCGTGTCTCTGCTGCCTTGCTGATCAAGGCAGCGCGCGGAGAATTTGTTTCGTGGATTGCCTGAACCTGGCGCTGCAAAGTCGATCGGAGCTTTTTGCCGAACCTGCTTTCAATTTCTTTGTAGCTCGAACCGGAGCTGATGTCGCCAAGATCGATTTCCAGCAGGTCTATTCTGAGGATCTGGTCGGCAGCAGCATATTCAGAGAAGATTTCGTCGGCCAAGGGCAAAAGCCGATCCTGGATGAATGAAGCCAGTTCGGAGGCCTGCTCTCGAGCTGACTCGGTCGTAGCAAATGAAAAGTCAAAGACGGCTTCATCGATAACATGCCGGCTATTGATTTCTCAGCTCCCTAGCGTCGAGAAGAAAGCGGATCAACGGCTCTGCTGCCGCATCCAGCTCACCGCCATTGGGTTCCGCAGCACGCTTTCTTTCCAGCCATGCCTCATGCACGGTGTCGAACCGGTGCGTTTGCTCAGCATCCAGCCAAAACAAATCTGCATGGATGTGAGCCGGACAATTCATGCGGACCGTTTCTTCTGCCAGTTTTCGAAATTCACTGTTGGCAAAGCGTTGCGGGCCGGACGGAAAAATAATACTGATCCTGAAACTGTAGAAGTTGTCAGGTATCTTGGTGTTGTAGGCCGACGCACCACTTGGTCGCAGCAGGACATGTTCGACGATATGCATAGCCGCACGAGATTTACTGGACTCGGCGGCATCTTCCGCCAATGGCTCGCGGGTAACAGAGTTGAGTCCGAGAAGGAGTGTCAGTCTGTTTTTCAAACCATAGCTACCGGTGTTGCTGCCTGACGCTTCAAGGTAGTCGAAGGCAGCAGCGCGGTTTTTGTTGAGGGCTACAATGTCTTTCAGGAAGGCGATCTTGTTCTGCATGCGTTCTTCTTCGAAAACCGCATCCTCGGAAGCAAATTGGTGCAATGACGCCTGGCTTAACTTTTCGCCATTGATTGCGAGCAAATAATCCAGAACCCGATTGCGCCTGTCGCTAAATCGATCATGGCTCGCCAGGAGCGCGCCTACTTCCTTGTCTATCTGTTCGACATCGCCCTGATAAACCTCCTCGACTCGGGGAATCACGTCATTGCGCAACCTCTGATGGAAATAGCTGCGCCTCAACTGCTCGTCGACTGAAAAAAGCTTGGGAATATCCTCGAGGTTCTGCAGAAAATTGGCCATGATTTGTTCGAAGAAAAGCAGATAAGCCTTGAGTTGCATGGCTTGCGCTTTTCTCTCAGGAGGCGCGGAATGGGGAACCCCAAACGCATTGAGACCATAAACATCGGGGAAGTGGTTCTGGATTGAGTAGTAATCGGCCAGGTTGCGGTAAGCGCCCTTTGGCAGCATGGCTTCGATCCAGTCAAATCCTTGCTTCTGCCGCCTTAAAGCCTGATGCCTATAATCCATCCGGTTGTATTCGGTCTCGACATCCCGGAACATTAGCGAGTAGGTCTTGCCATTTTTGTAGAGGGTGATACCGAGTTCCTCATCCGACGCGGGAAACTGCAGGCAGGCAGCATGCAAAAATGGTTCTTTGTTACCTAAATCGATAGTATCCGTCGCATGTCCTTGGCTATCCACAAAACTCAGGCCTATGACATTTCTTACACCATCCACCCGGTCGATAATTCCGGTCAGTTCGGGAATCGAAAAATGGGCACACCACGGGTGGAGTTGATCCTGGGGTATATACCCATATTCTGTATATGTCCCGGATAGGATATCTTCGAGCCCCATGCCATTCTTGTACATGTCCCAATGGGACTGGATGGACACCTTGGGACTCAAATATTGCGCGCACTTGGAATAGACTTCCGCGAGGATATCGGCCGGATTCTTTCTGCCTTCAATCTCGATTTCTCCGCAAACCGAATAAGGAATACGCCCGACAACCACGACCTTGCTGAGATCCTCGCATAAATTGCGATTTGCCGAATAAATCCTGGCAACCTCACTCGGAATTCTGTTTCCCACCGCTTCTCTGTACTGGCTCGTTTCTCTTTCGCCGAGCAATACGTAAATGTCGTACAAACCAGGCAAATCGCCAGCTTGAGCGGCTTGGCTTCTGATCCATACATTGTCGGCATCGTGAATCGCGTTGAGAATCAGTCTTCGATAATCGTCTACCGTTACCGGACGGCAGGGAAAGATTTCGTCTGGTCGATACAGTGCCTGCTGCTTAAAGTCGAGCTTGCGTTCCTCGCTCGACAAATAGTCCGCCACGCTGAAACCCGTCCGATAGACCAGGTCCGTCAGGGCATAACAGATCGCCTCTAGGAGGGTAACTCCCGGATCGTGGAGATTGTAATCGGTCCACACATCCCCGGAAGCTTCCTGGGCGAGCCTGATCCCCTCCTTTCTGAGGCCATCAAAATCAAGGCCGTCCGGATCGGGTTGGATTCTCTTGATGAATGATTCAGGCATCTTCATTCGCCTTTCCCGGCCGCGAATTCGCCGCAGTTCCCAGCAACAGCAGCGCACGTCGCGGCCCCGCTGCTGCTCGGTGATTACTGACCACGATTAGCCGGCTAAAGGAATTGAATTCTTGGGCATTCACTCGGTATCCGGGATGGTCTCTGGATTGTCCTTCTTGACGCAGTTGTCCATGAAAGGATCAAACCAAAGTTGGGACACGAAATATCGGATGTGGGTTTCATCTCCGGCGTTGCGTTCATAACTGCACCGGGCGCGCATTTCTAGTGAGTAATTATGCGTCTCGCCAACCCAGCGCAAGTCGATTTGATCGCATCGGGACGAGTAACGCGCTTGATGATAGGTGATATTGCCCTTCTTGGAATTGAACGTATTCAAAGCAAAAGCATGCATCAACGCGTATCTTCCGCTGCCCTTCTTGCCGACACCGGCCACAATCTCAAAAGCTTGACAACCATCCAGCCCAACGATTATTGGATGCCATTTGCCGTCGGCTCTGACTTCCAATTCCGTTCTTTCCTTGCGGCCGATTCTGCCATCGGCTGCAATGACCCCTTTCACATCGACTTCATGTTCCGGATTGCTATTGTTGACCCCGACTCTGATGGTTCCTTCTTCTGACTCATCGCCTTTAGTGTTCTTTTCCGGCACGCTCACCAGCGTCAAAGCAGTGGCTTTGTTATTCCCAAAATAAAAATTCAGATTCTTGTAGCGTCCCGCATCGCCTGCATATCGTGACGGCGAAAAAGCGATCGACCACAGCGGGGCCTTCACCGTGATTTCGTCGAAAAAGCTGATCAACTTGCTGCTGTTGTCCAACTGGGCGATCTTCATACCATCCTGGGCGCTCTTGTCGAATCCTTCGTCGACAATGTTCACCATGGAATCGATCAGATCGCCGAATGCCTCCTGGTTCGGAAGCTTTCCATCTGAAAAATTGTCGGCTAGTGTTTTTCTGTTGCGTCTTGTCATGGATTGCCTCAGGACAAAATGAACGTGCTTCCTATGGACAGATCGGAAATCCCAGTTTTCTCGCGCGGCCAAGTACCGGGCTGATCGACCACTTCGATCAGATGCTGCCTGGCCGGTATGGCAATACTCCAGGGATACGCCGGCACAGCTTCGTTCGCCAGTTCCCTGGCGGTGTCGGACAGCTGATAGTAGCGGTCGTCTCCCTGTCTGATCTGCACCAATGACAGCCCGGACACCGCTGCCACATACTTAAGGCCACTAATATAAGACTGAATCTCGTCGCAGCGAAGTCTCCACCCGAATTTTGCTTCAAATCCCGAAGTGCTCCAGGGGGACAGATAGCTGATGATTTCCTGATTCAATTCGCTTAAGTAAAACCCTTTCCGATATCCTTTCTTGAATCTGATCTTGCATCGCACTTGAATCTGTTCATACGCCGGATTTCTAACATTGATTTCTACGAAATCCGATGCGAGGCTTTTCAGGTACTCGCGGACTTCTCGCAATATCAGCGCATTCACCATGGGCTGCATGTTCGCCGAGGCCGATTCTCTCAATCGAGGAATCAGCACGATCAGCAATTGACCCGGCGCCACCTGGCTTCCATCCGTGGACTTCCCGGTCATGCACGGAAAGCACTTGGCCTTGAATATCTGAGGGAATTGCTGGAGTATGAGCCGCTCAAAATCCCAGGGTGTAATGGCCCGGTTCTTGTGTCTCAACCTCTCGCTGACCCTGACGGTCCGCTGCCTATCATTCTCCGGTGGCTCGCCGCCAAAGGAATCCTTGACCTGGAATATGCTGCTAATCCCGGGAATGGACACCCTTGCCTCGCTCACGGTTCCGCGCGGTAATCGGCTCGCCAGATGAGACAAACTATTGCCTGCCTGTCGCTTCCAAGTCGCCTTCAGCGCGTGAGTATGCACGCCGTAGAGGCTGCACAATGTATGCAAATGGCTGCTGTTCGCCGACACTTTGATCCAGTACAAGTTGGGTGGCAATATGGTGCTCTTGAGATCGATGTCATCCGGAATATCCAGAGTCACAATGCCTGATGACAAGAAGCCGTAGGTGGTATCAGAAACCACCTGGGAGCTTTCAAGCGGCTTCCATTGGTTCGAAGCCAAATAATGCCAGTGGAAATCGAATGTCATTTGCCCAGCCTCAGGCTTGGAATCCTCCCGTAGATTGAAGAACAGCGTAATCGGTCCCGCCAGCCTGGTGGCAGAGATACCAATCAGCAAATTTCCGTCTTCAGAGTACTGCGGCACCAAATGGATCTTTCGGTAGGCTTTGGGGGAAAGGCTTTCCACCCCATCGGGGTGCAAATGATAGATTTGCTCCTTCAAGCGCCCCTCCTCGTCCGAAGCGATTTGCTCCAGGTTCAAGTGCGCCACTGCCTTGTAATTGATGATGATCGAATTCACCAGCGGAGTGTAGGGCACATTCGGCAAGGGCTTAGCTGGAGCTTCCTTCCAGAGTTTCTTGAGGAACCCCGTGCTCTTGCGACTGGCGTTCTCGGTCATGGCCTTCGACAGGGCCAGAGGATAATCCTTATGGCCAAATGCATACGGGGGATCTTTCAGTGTAAGTTTGAAGAATCCATCCTTGGTCGTCACGTCGTACCCATATTGCTCATCGGAAACATTCTTCACCGGCCGAACAAATTGACACACGTCGCGTAATGATATGCGACGCGTCTTGCTGACCATATTTTGTTCGCTGCGGTCCGGATTCGTCAGACTATCGAATAGCTCCGTTTTCGGCTGCAATTCCTCATTGGCGGGCATCCACTTGCGATCACGCAAAGCGGCGAGACTAACCTGAAATTCGGAGTTGCCGAAAGGCATCGCATAGGCTTGGTAATATTCGCTAAAACCATTTATGTCTTGCGGTAGGCCTGCCCATTCGATATCCAGTTCGAAATCGGTCAGCTTCTTTCTGGCAGTTTCATAGCTCCCTACGATCAGGTAATCGCCTGCCGATGGGGATGCGCCGAAGGGATTGAACTGCGCGTTGGCACTCAATTGGCCCAACTGGCTGTATATCAGCGCATTCGAGTAACCCGCCACTTCAACTTCAATCACAATCTCCTGGACTACCATGTTGCACAGGAGACTGTATGGGTAAAGATAGTTGTCCGGATTGACGACCAGCTTCATGACCGGCAGGCCGGTATCAAAGCAATCGCCGTGAATGTCCGCCGCATAGGGCACGACCGCGCTTGCGCTGTCGGGCAAACGCATCTTGATCTTGAGCACATTTTCTGCACAACCGGCGTTATCCACCGAGTGGCTGAGCGGCAGATATTCCTCAACTTCCAGCCATCCCGATTCGCTGGTCAAGAAGATGTGGAACATGCTCCGGAACGCCTTGAAGAAGGCGTCCGCCCTCGTCGTCGATAAGACCTCGCTGAGCTTGTCAATAAACGATTCGAGCGTATCGCAATCTGGCTCCGACCCAAGCTTGAAGGTCAAAATGATATCGCGCTGTCCCTGCTTCAACAGCAGCACACTGGTCGCTATGGCAAAGCCGACTCTCGCCTCCTCAAACAGGCGCTTCTCACCCGCTCGCGGAAGCGCCCCAAATAGCGGATGTGCCTTTGCTGCGCCACTCAAGGGCAGCGGTGGGCCGTCCGCCTTGGCGATTCGATTCAGCTTTGCCGAAGTAACATAGTTTCTTGTCTTGTCGCTGCCGGACGACGCAGCCACCAAAGCGTTTTCGGGAGAACTCAGGGCGTTTCGGCCGAAATAAAGGGTGTACAAAGCACATACTCTCGCATCGGTGACCAACAGTTCGCTATCCGCGCCATAGATTCTGTCGATCTTGTTCTCGTCCAAGCCGGCGACAAATTCGGTGTCTTTGTCGATCAACACCTCCCTACCAGCAGTATCCGGATAGAAAAGCAAATGAACGCTGTCCGGAACAAAATCCCGCCGGCGCGTCTTAAGGACCTCCTCATAATAGAAAGTCAGATGCCTGGCCGTAAAATCGTTGATCTTCCCTTGAACCTTCTTGAACAACTGCAGGAAGGCGATAAACAGACCTATGGCGGGATCATGGTTATGGCGCTCCAGAGACAGGAGCAGGAGGTCGGCGCTACATCCCTGCAGGAACACCATCGCGTTGTAGAAAGAATAGAAGTTCGACTTCAAGAACTGCCGGGCATCACTCTGTTCGACCGCAGGCTCTTCGCCGCCGCGCCAAACGGCGCTGAAAGACAGAAATTCCTCAGCCGCCGACTTCACCTCGCAGGTTTGCAGAAATTCCTGGAGTTGATGCAGCTTGCCTTGCAGAGTGTTCTTGATCACCTCGGCAATTTTTTCTCGTGCGCGCACCGCGGCCACACTGGTTAAGGCGCCCAATTGTCGATAACAATTGTCGATCCTTCTCGCCAGATTAAATGCAGGCAAGATATCCACACTGGTATTCCCGTGCTTCAACTGGGCAATTGTGGCATCGAAATTCTTGCTGATGCTTGAATGATCCGCTTCAATGGACTCCAGATTGATGGCAAGCAAGGATGAGAGTATGAAGATCTCATCAGATTCGAAATACTCGCGCCAGTCCCCGGCCGGCAGATTGGCAGCGTTGGGGAACTTCACCAAACGTGCGTACTCCGCCGTCATGGACAGGAAGTCCTCGAACCGCGTTTCATCCACATTGACGTACCCCTGCGTCAATGCGGGTAGCAAACGATGCTCCTGGCTTGAGCCGTCTCTTATGGGTAACTTAGACATGGAATAGTGCACATCAGGCGGCTAAGGAGTGAGCAGTTTGGTGGTTCCCTCGCCACCCAGATCGGTACCTTCCTGAAAGTAGAATGGGTAGACCATATTGGTTCTGGTGTTCGTTGTCCGGATCGTGTAAGTAAGATTGATCAGCAGCATTCCTTCGTGAGCACTGCTCTCGTCGATATCTATTTGTTCAAGATCTATCCTGCTCTCGAAAAATATGACTGCCCTTCTAATGGTATCTTTGATTAAGGTTATCGAACTTGCATCAAGGTTTTCGAAAACCAGAGCACTCAGCCCGCATCCATAAGCAGATTGCATCACTCGCTCGTTCGGTTTGGTCGACAGCAAGACATGGAGGCTCTCTCGAATATCCTCCTCACCGGATACCAAACTGACTGTTCCGGACCTCTTGTCAAATCTCGGGGGGAAACTCCACCCCGATCCGAGAAACGAATTTTCATTGCCCATTGTCAATGCGCTCAATTAGTGATTCGCTCAATTGATCTTCACCATCGATCCCTTGATTACCGTCATCCCGGAAGCCGAGAGCTCGGCGTTGGCACACTTTGCCGTAAACCCGACGGTCGCCGTCTGCGCAATATTGGCCTTGGACTCGACCGACACATCTCCCGTCGCAGCGATACTCACTTTTCCTTTGGCAGTGATGCTGATATCTTTCGGGCTATCCAGCACAATGCCATCCGAACTCAGCTTGACTTGGTTCTTGTGCTGATCCTGCAACAGGATAGATTTATCCTCGTCGCTGATCACCACGATATTCTTCCCCGGCGTGACAATCGTAACCACTTTCTTCTCATCGTCAAATTCGAGCGTCAACTTGCTCTTGGTCACTAACGCCTTCTTGAAATTGTCTGCGGTCAGTGCGTATTCTGCGGCCTGCTCCAGCGCGCTGGGCGTAGGTAGTTTCCGGGTACTGCTGTACAAGCTCCCCAGGATGACCGGGTTGGATGGGTCATTATTCAGGTAGCCCAGCACGACTTCATCGCCGATTTCCGGTATGAAGAAAGCGCCTATCCCTTCCGAGGCATAGAAATTCGCAAGCCGTGCCCACACGCCATCGGTTTCGGCCTGCATCAATGGGGTCGATACCTGAATTTTGAGTTGCCCTTCCGGATCCTCATCCAGCTTCTTTACTTTTCCGATATGCAGCCCCTCAATGCCCGGCAATAATCCGGAGGCGGGCGGCGCGACCAGATCGCGGGATTCTGCGAACCAGTCTTGCGGCATGCCGAATTCCACTTCAGAGATCCACTCGCCATCAGCCACAGTGTGCTGCACTGAACTGACAAAGACTTTGCCCTTGAAGCGGTTGCCCACGCCCTCCAGTTCGATTAGTTCGCCGACTTTTGCCTTGGCGCTGCCCTGGAAACTCATGCGACCTTGTATTCTTGCCAATCCCGCTTTGAGCTGCTGTCCTTCCGCCCAAGACTTGAGCGCGGTACTTTCCATTTGGGCCGGAGTTTGCATACGGAATGAACTCAGTCCGATGACAGAAGCCAAAGCCGAAGAGTCCAGATCACCCTGCGCATTGAGCGTCTTGGGGGAAGCTTCCTGTTCCAGCACCGCCTGTGTCTTCGCATCCCACGACACGCCTTTAACGCCTGAGAACTGGCTCCGCGCGTCGATATGGGCCTGAAATTCAATCAGGTCCAACCCATAGGTAATCTTCAACTTGGGGGAACCGGATACATCGGGAGGTTTCACCGTCACCTTGGCGTCATCCACAATGACGAGGAGGCCATTGACTTCCGCACGCGACAGCATGAAATCCCAATCAGTGCAATAGTACTGCACCAACTCCTTATAAGTGGTGGTCGTTGCACCAACATCGGAAGACAGACCACTGGATTTTCCGATCAGCTTGGTGATGATGTCGCTGTCCTTCGAGTCGACATAATTTGCGTTGCTCCGGCCAATGGTCATCGCCACGGCCTTGTCGCGGCACTCAATCACCAGCCGAGCATAGTTGTCGCCAGTGATTTTTATTCCATGTTTGACCACGATTCCCGAAAAAATAGTTTCCTCAGCTGCCGCACCATATCCGGCATTGATCTTGATCAGGCTGCCGGGTTTGAAGTCGTCGGTATTGCTGACAGGGAAGTCTTTCCCGGGCATATCGCCATCCATGATGACAATCTCGGCCAAGGGAATCTTGTTGACCGCCTTCTTGACCGACACGGACACAACCTGAAGCGTGCCGGGCACTGCCGCTCCATTGCTGAACAGGCTCAGCCTGACGACACTGCCCCCTCCCGCAATTGCCGGAGAGTCCATTAAAGGAGGCCCCCCATGGTAATTACCTTAACGGCGGAAAGTTCAGCCTTGATCCGGGCTTGATATTCCTGAAGTTGGTTATGCCGTTGACCTTGGCGACTTCGAGATAATAGGAGCTATTTTGGTAAATTCTGTCACACAACAGGGGCAATGAATCGCCTGCCTTGACCTCGACCAGATGAGTCAAATCGGGGGAGCTTCGTTTGGTTTTCGCCGCCTCTTCTTTGACACTAATGTAGTTAGTGAACTTGAGCGCTATCTTTGCCCGCAATGGCTCCCCGCTCGGCTTGAACAGGGTAAAGTTAGTATTCATGGTCGTCAGACGGCCATTGAACTTGAAACTTCCCCATACCAGCTGCACGACATTCGGTTGATGCTTGTCACCAACGTATTTGTAACAAACCTGGTTGAGGCTCTCAATTTGAGACATGATGTCCTGGGAATCTTCAACCACCCCCGTCGCATCCAAGACAATGTCGAAACTCATCGTCTCATCTTCCGACCCCTTAAACTTCGGGGCTTTTGCGGGTTGGCCAAGCACATTCTCAGTGCTGTATTTAATTCCTTGTCCCAGCTTGAAGTCGGACGGATTGAGCTGGACCTCGAATTTTTCACCCTGCCGGACGGAAGTCACCGTTCCCGTGTCGTCCACATTGCATGGCGTTATGGTCAATTTCGTGATCAATTATCGCTCCTTCATTTCCTGCAATGTTTCGAGGATCAGCTTTTTGCATTCTTCGGCAATCATTTTTCTGATCTCTTCCTGATCTTGTGCAAGGGTAGATTGCTCTTCAACATCAGTTCGCTGCACTACATTGGATTTGACGATCAATTGCCTGACTTCAATGGACATGTTAATCGATCACCCGCTTGGAATACATATAACTCAGCTCGATCTTTTCGATAGCGATTTTGCTCTCCATCGAATTGAAAGGCTCGAATTCCCACTTGACTGGGTAGGCATTGAAGAAGTCCCAACCCTGTATCGGAATGTGCAACTCATTCATCAAATACACTGAGACTTTCTTCGTCTGCACTAGATCATAAAAATCCGTCTGTACGGAATCCTTGCACCATTGAACCAGACTGCCGTCTTTCGCCGCGCTACCGCGCTTTAAGACCAAATTGGAATGCTTGATCTTCGTAGGCAACTGTATGACGTACTGATTCCCTCCCTCCACCACATCCTCTGTTTCAACGCTCGTTGAAATTCCGGAAACTTCCAGAAAAGAATTGTCGAGGACAAGGTTTCCACCAATAACAACGTAGAAATAAAAAGCGACTGGAGGATACTCATGGAGTTCCCACAACGCCTGCGCAGCAGCCTTTGCTGCGTTGGACACCACCGGAGGGACAACGGAGGCAACCGCCGCTGTTACTTTTTCTGCTCCAGCAGCAACGGTGTCCTTGACACTAGCAGCAACTTTGTCCGCTCCGGTTGCTTCCGCGACCACTCCGGCCACGGCCGTGCCAACCGCAATTCCAGCAGCAAGATTAGATCCCCCAGGAACCGAACCACTACTCATCAGCATGCCTTAAATATTTACGCCTAAAGCAAGGGTAGCATTGCCCGCCGTTCACTGCAAAAGACAAATTTAGATTGTGCGGAACACCGCTACTAGCGGTAAGTGATTAAGCCACCATCGCCATAGAACCCGCAAGGGGGATACTACCCGAGCCGAATCAACCATGCAACTATCTGATAACAGATCAATATCACCAAATTATTGGTGGTGGAATTGATGGCTGCGAAATGACCTTCCTGACGCTATTCGTAGTAGTTGTTCGATGCCCGCGCAAAAGCCTCATAGACCTGGGGGAGCACTAATTCGCGCTTGGCCATGAGAGAACGCCTTACGTACACGAGAAATTGCCGTGGCATGACCTCAGGGATGGATTTCGGCACCGCGTCATGATCGAGAACCTGGATCGCCATCCGGGCCGCTGTTTCACCCTGCTCATAACCGGATACTCCGATGGCAAACATGCCACCGTCTTCAACCATATAACCGCCGATGCCGACTACCGGCACTGGCGAGTTCGCCTCGGTCCATCTGACAATCTCGACTGGGGAAACAAGCGTCTTCCTGGCGGCTGTCGCGTAGATTTTCCGGTAATTCGAGACGAGGATCAGATTTGCCTTTCCCTTGACACCATAAACCGCTTTTTTCCACTCATCAAATGTATCCACAAGGATAGATTCGACTATCTTGAAGGGCTTCCAGTCGAATATCTCGATTTCGGCCAAATCGGCTTGCACCGATTCAGACCGGTCACCGAGATGCAGAATTTGATGCCCGAGTCCTAATCCTTCCGGTCCGCGCATATCCAACAACGCGCGGCGAAGATCTAGAAGCGGCCTCCTTTCGTAGATGCCGGTCACATTGCTCACCTTATGATAGCCATAGGGCTCGACCAAACCATTGATCCCGGCAAATAGGATGGAAATATTCGGATCCCCGGCATATTGTTTGGCGGCGTAGATCTGTGCGTCGTCATCGATGGCGATAATCAGGTTGGGCTTCAAGGCATCGATGGAGCGGCGTGCCAGCATACCCGCTTTAACCTTGGATTCCTTGTCCGGATGGTTCTTGGTATCCATGTAATGCCATTGCACCTTGTACCCAAGTTTCGCATCGAGTACTCGTTTCAGCCCAATGTCGATGTCACGCGTCCACGAATAATCCGGGGCGTAGCTGTGCAGAACGAGTATGCGCGGCTGACTCAGCTTGAACCACGCGACGGTGGCAAGACTGAAAACCAGAAAAACCCACATCAGGGCGGTCTTGATCTTGCGCGTCACACCAACCCCAGCCATTTCCAGAACGGAATGCTCGCATAGATCCCGCCCAGGCGAACCAAATTCATGAACAGGTTGAACCTGAGGAAAGTCTTTTCGTCATAAATATCCTTGAGGTGCACGATCTCCTTGAACTGCTGATAGTGGGGGCATTGGTAGGGAAGCAGCCACATATCCCCGAACAGCAGCAAAATGAATCCGATCACCCAGGGATGGATCCCGGCATGCTCTGCCAGCGGCATGAAAATAGTGGCGCACAGCGCAATCGTTGCTGTATTGGGAATGACAAAGCGCAACAGCGCCACGACGCCGAACAGGATGGCGATGAATAATTCGAAGTTGGCGCTCATCAGATCACCGAGCACCGATAGATGGGAGCCGATCATCTTGTCCAGCCCGAAATAGGCAAACACGTTCAGAATGCCGACCAGGCTGCCAAGGTACAGCAGCGAGGGCCAATCGGTCTTTTCGCGGAACTCGCTCTTGCGCAGCGAACCGAATAGCAGCAGGGTGAACAGGATCGCCATGCCCAGCCAGGAAGGCTGCACCCCGTGGATCGAAGTGGTGACCACGCCAATCGCGAAGGCAAACCCGCCGACCAGAGAAGCCCATTCCCGGGCCTTGATGGGGCCAAGCAACGCCAGTTGCACATCGACTTGTTCCTTCGACAAGCGGCTTACTTCTTTGCCGGGGAAAGCCAAGGTGACGGCGACAACATAGATGGCGAGCATCGCGATCCCCGCAACAGAAGAAGCAAACACCCAATACAGCCATTGAAAGTGCTGCTGTTGCTGAGGCGACAACAAACCGAAAATCACGAAGTTGACCGATCGGCTCGTCAGGTAACAGGCTGATACCAGGGTCGCACCGGTGAATGCCGCCACCGCCAGTTGCGTCGCCGCATTGCCGCGAAACTGGAACTTGACCGTTTCCGCCATATCGATCAGAAACGGCGCCACCAATGCCGCACGCGCGTTGATCGAGGGCACCACCGGCGTCAGCAGGATGCCAGTGATGAGCAGGCCCAGATTGTGTCCCGCTTTCGAATTGGGTAGATAGCGCAGCACCCACAGCAAAAAACGAAAACTCAAACCCGAAAGCACGATCACCGTCCCCAGGCCCAGGATGCTCATGGCCATGAAAAACCCATCCGATGCGAATCCCGCGAGCACGGACTTGGGTGGCGCCAGACCAATCGCGAGCGTCACCAGCAGTGCAAACAACCCAGGGATGTATTCGTCCACCAGTTCGAACACCCACATCACCACCGTCGCAGCAAAGATCGCCAGAAATAATACCGGCTCCCGCCCCAGCCCCAATTCGTGGCCGAACAGCAATACCAGAAGGGGCAGTACGGTCGCGACCGCCCAGCCGATGGCCTGGATGACATCGCGGGCATGGGTCTTGACTGCAGGCGGTTTGGCGATGCGGTTGCGGATGCCCTCGCCGCCGTAACTCGCAAGCAAGGAAAAATAGAACTCGGCCTGATGCCCCTCGTTGTATTCGTTGAGCCCCGCGAGGCTCGCCCTGGGGATGGAGAATGCCACCACGTCGGTTACCGCCACGGCGGTGGAGAGGTAATGCGGCACCTCGGTCGCCGCCTCCTCGCCAAAGCGGCTGGAATGCAGACTGATCTTCTTGCCCAGGGGAGTGACCAGTTCGACGCTGCCTTCATGCAGCAAGTACATGAATTTGGCTTCGGAGTCGGCCGTGTAAATGGTTTCACCCGCCTTGAAGCGCCGCTCCTTCACATTGCGCAACATCCGCGCCAGGCTCTCGTTGAGGCTGCGCGAGATGATCGGATCGGAAGTCAGGCTCTTGGCGGCGCGGAGGCTTTCGGACACTGGCTTTGAATTAGCGAATCAAATCAGCTGCGATGATCTACCCTAGAACCTTGGCAATCGCATCGAGTGGCGCGGCGCCCTTCTGGATGACTGCCAGCAGAGCGGGCAAGTAGATCTCCATGGACGCTATATTGTTGTACACCACACGGTCAACCATGAGAGGTGCCAGCTCCTGGTCAGGAACCTCGATACTTGTGCGGAACCGGACCTGGCCATCGAGATAGCCGAGTTCGAAGTTACCGAACACCAAGCAATAATTGATACGACTAAGCAGTTCGGCAACAGCGGGACAGGCCTCCCTTGGCGCGTTGACGGGGCACGCCGAATAGAACACGAATCGGCGCTCATCTTCAAATGCCTGCGCTATGCATATCCATTCGGCATGGCTCCCCTTGAACCTCATGCTAAATGCCGGCTCA
>Ga0172368_10004962_pt1 | contig 15142 bp, 7 predicted proteins | sample Lak11m_FD_114540 | JGI IMG/M metagenome (GOLD analysis project Ga0172368, IMG submission 114540) | Freshwater microbial communities from Kabuno Bay, South-Kivu, Congo - kab_022012_11m | ecosystem: Environmental > Aquatic > Freshwater > Lake | place: Democratic Republic of the Congo: South-Kivu...
GGTTTAAACTGAAAAGGTAATACAAAAAATGAAATTATTTTTTCGTCCATTTCCTCTAGTTGATCCTTTCGTCACCGATTTAAACCATATTAATTCCAGCACATCAAAAAAAGATTTAGCCAAGTTTTTTTTATATACAGGCAACTATTAAAACAACCGTTTGTCTACAGGGTATCGAATAAAACGAATTCTTAAACCAATCGACTCTATAAGAAACTAATTATCAATCACATAACTTTCGTTTTTTTGTTAATTTATTTTTGCAGTTAAAAAAGAAAGCCTGAAATACATATCCTCTCCCGGGATTTATCACCGATCGTTTTGATTGGGGCCAATAAGAAAATATTGGGATTTTATGAGAAAACCGGGTGAGAATTATGCATGATCTTCATCTTCCAATTCTTGAATGAGCTTTCAGTAAGACTAACCCCACCCACTGCAAAAATTTTTTAAATTAGTATTACATTTTGGTGATATGTGAATTTTGTACCTTTATTCACAATTGTGTGATGAAGCCGGAACCACCACCACGACAATTTGTAGTATATTGTTCAATAAATATTATGGATCCCAAAGAATTACAGATCGAATTGCGTTGCTGTTCATTTTCGGCAGCTTTAATTATTAGTAACTTTGTATAAATTTAATTTATCTTCCATGAAGACCTCCCGATTTTTTACCCATATCACTGTTTTTCTTTTAACTATGATGGCCTTAGAGCTTTCGGCTCAGGTTGGCATCAACAACAGCAATATAACTGCTGCAAGCAGTGCCATGCTCGATATTTATTCCACCGACAAAGGGCTGCTGATCCCCCGCCTCAGTACAAACAGCCGTGACCTAATCCCTTCCCCCGCGGCCGGATTGGTTATTTATAATACAACCACGAATCTTTTCAACTATTACAATGGCAGTTTCTGGTATCAGATTGAAACGACTTTTGTTACATCCACAACCGGTACAATTAGCCCGGGTGGGGGCGTTTCGGTTTCCGCTATTCCGGATGCCGTACCAAATAATTCTGCCATGCTGGATGTGAATGATCCAATCAGGGGTTTTTTAATCACAAGAACAACACCCGGAGCAATCACCTCTCCCGAAAACGGATTAATTATCTATGACCTTTCGACGAACAGCCTGAAATATTTCTTTGACCATGAATGGTTCCCGGTTTGCGCTGTCACAACGGGGGCAGCCGGAGCAACGGGAACCCAGGACCCGGTTGGTGTTGCCATATCGATGACAGGTACAAGTCCGCATCATTCGGCAATCCTTGATGTTGCCTCACCCAATAAAGGAGTTTTAATCCCAAGACTCACTTCCACACAGCGAGATGCAATTTTCCCTGTAACAGGATTGACCATTTTCAATACCACTTCAAGGTCTATAGAATATTATAACGGATCACAATGGTTCAGGATGAATACTATTGTCCCGGCAGGTATCACCATTGCAGCGAACACAACATCAGTTTGTGCAGGAACCGCGGTCAATTTTACAGCAACCCCGGTTAACGGGGGGGCAACGCCAGGTTATCAGTGGAAAGTAAACGGGGGAAATATTTCCGGGGCAACCGATGCTGCCTTTACATACACTCCGGCGTCGAATGTTGCAGTTACCTGTGAAATGACTTCCTCAGCCACCTGTGTCACAGGAAATCCTGCCCTATCGAACACTATTAATATATCAGTAGTTGCCAGTCCATTGGCAGTTGTATCCATATCCGCATCGGCAAACCCGGTGTGTTCCGGCACTTCAGTTATCTTCACTGCAGTAAATGTTTCAGGTGGCGGGACAAATCCGGCCTATCAATGGAAAGTAAACGGCATCAACGCAGGATCAAACAGTTCCACTTTTAACTATAATCCAGTACATAACGATATGATCACCTGCGTCATGACGTCCAGCAGATTTTGTGTAACCGGAAGCCCGGCAACTTCAAACCAGATCGTGATGTCGGTCAATCCAATGTTGCCGGTCAGCATATCAGTTTCGCCATCCGTCAACCCTGTTTGTGAAGGTCTTCCGGTGACTTTCACATCAACTATTGTAAATGGAGGTCCCACACCTGCCTACCAATGGATGATCAACGGTTCTATTGTCTCCGGAGCAACCAATGCTGAATATACTTTTGTTCCGGTAAACCTTAATGCAGTTGCCTGTATCCTGACTTCCAATGCAATTTGCCCTTCAGGAAATCCTGATACATCTAACAATGTCACTATGTCCGTTCTGGCTAGTCCAACGGCAGTAGTTTCAATTTCCGCTTCGGCCAACCCGGTATGTACGGGCGCTTCTGTTACCTTCACCGCGGTAAATGTTTCAGGTGGCGGGACAAATCCAGCCTATCAATGGAAAGTAAACGGCATCAACGCAGGATCAAACAGTTCCACTTTTAACTATAATCCTGTCCATAACGATATGATCACCTGTGTTATGACGTCCAGCAGATTTTGTGTAACAGGAAGTCCGGCGACCTCCAATCCCATTACGATGACGGTCAATCCTTTGTTGCCGGCCAGCGTAAGTATTGAAGTTGTTCCATCCGGTGCAATCTGCGCCGGTACATCGGTGACATTTACCGCTACACCCACCCATGGAGGAACTGCACCGGTTTACCAATGGATGAATGGGGTATCGCCCATTTCCGGAGCTACAAATACAACCTATACATCTTCCACACTGGGTGATGGTAATGCAATCACCGTGGTAATGACTTCAAATGCCTCACCCTGTCTCACCGGTTCACCGGCTACATCCAACCAGATTGGCATGACGGTGTACCCAACCCCGACCGTTAACCCGGTAAACAATACAACTTATTGCAATGAAGGTGGTACTACAGCCATAATTTTTAGCGGCCCGGTGTCAGGTACAACGTTCGCATGGACCAACAACAACATATCGATCGGTTTGACAGCAAGCGGAACCGGAGCTATTCCCTCGTTCACCGCGACCAATCCAGGTACTGCACCGGTCATGGCTACGATCACAGTTAACCCGACTGCAAACGGATGTCCTGGCACACCACTGGTATTCACAATTACGGTTAATCCAACCCCGACTGTCAATCCGGTAAGTAATGCGACCTATTGCAACGGAGATGCCACCACTTCGATCCTCTTCAGCAGCCCGGTAGCAGGAACGACTTTTAACTGGAACAACAATACCACATCCATCGGTCTGGCAGCGAACGGGATCGGTAATATTCCTTCATTCACGGCAACGAACACCGGGACAACACCGGTAATCGCCACCATCACAGTGACTCCGACCGCAAACGGTTGTACAGGACCCTCAATGATATTTACCCTGACCGTGTACCCGACCCCGATGGTTAATACAGTGAGCAATTCGGCTTATTGCAATGGAGCCACTACCGCGGCGATCACTTTTAGCGGACCGGTGGCAGGTACAACTTTCGCATGGACAAACAACTCCACATCCATCGGTTTGGCCGGAAGCGGGACCGGTAACATTCCTTCGTTCATGGCTGCCAATACAGGCACTGCTCCGGTTGTTGGCACAATCACCGTTACCCCGACAGCAAACGGATGCACCGGAACATCACTGGTATTTACAATTACGGTTAATCCAACCCCGACTGTCAATCCGGTAAGTAACGCGACCTATTGCAACGGAGATGCCACCACTTCGATCCTCTTCGGCAGCCCGGTAGCAGGAACGACTTTTAACTGGAACAACAATACCACATCCATCGGTCTGGCAGCGAACGGTGCCGGGAATATTCCTTCTTTCACAGCAACGAACACCGGTTCAGCACCGGTAACCGCGACCATCACGGTAACCCCGGTTGCAAACGGATGCCCGGGACCTTCAATAGTATTTACACTGACCGTGTACCCGACCCCGACGGTTAATACGGTGAGCAATTCGGCTTATTGCAATGGAGCCACTACCGCGGCGATCACTTTTAGCGGACCGGTTTCAGGTACAACCTTTGCATGGACAAATAACGCAACATCCATCGGTTTGGCCGGAAGCGGGACCGGTAACATTCCTTCCTTCATGGCTGCCAATACAGGCATTGCACCGGTAGTTGCAACCATCACCGTTACCCCGACAGCAAACGGCTGTAACGGAACATCAATGGTATTTACCATTACGGTGAATCCTACCCCGACCGTCAATCCGGTGAACAATGCAACTTACTGTAATGGAGGTACCACAAACGCGATCTCTTTCAGCAGCCCGGTAGCAGGAACGACGTTTGCCTGGACCAACAATAACACATCCATCGGTTTAGCAGCAGTCGGAACTGGTAATATCCCCTCATACACAGCAACAAACACCGGCACAACGCCGGTTACCGCGACCATCACGGTAACCCCGACAGCAAACGGATGCCCCGGCCCTTCAATAATGTTTACCCTGACCGTGTACCCGACCCCGACGGTTAATACGGTGAGCAATTCGGCTTATTGCAATGGAGCCACTACCGCGGCGATCGTCTTTAGCGGACCGGTGTCAGGTACAACATTTGCATGGACAAATAACGCCGCATCCATCGGTCTGGCAACAAGCGGGACCGGTGAAATTCCTTCGTTCACGGCTACCAATACAGGCACTGCTCCGGTTGTTGCAACAATCACCGTAACGCCGACGGCTAACGGATGCACAGGTACATCAATGGTATTTACCATTACGGTGAATCCTACCCCGACCGTCAATCCGGTAAGCAATGCAGCCTACTGCAATGGAAATGCCACGGTAGCGGTTACTTTAAGCAGTCCGGTAGCGGGAACGACCTTTACATGGACCAACAACGACACATCCATAGGTTTGGCTGCAGGCGGAACAGGATCTATTCCCACGTTCACCGCCCTCAATACAGGTACTGCGCCGGTTATTGCAACCATCACGGTAACTCCTACCGCCAACGGATGTACAGGGACATCATTGGCTTTTACAATAACCGTGAATCCGACCCCGACAGTCGACCCGGTGAACAATGCAACGGTTTGTAATGGAGCAATCGTTTCAGCAATCAGCTTTACCGGCCCGGTGGCAGGTACGACCTTTGCATGGACAAATAACACACCATCTATTGGAACGTCATCAAGCGGAACAGGAATTATTCCAACTTTTACAGCCAACAATTCAGGGACGGCTCCTGTAATTGCCACCATCACTGTAACACCGACAGCTAACGGATGCACAGGTACAACTTTTGCATTCACGATCACAGTGTACCCGACCGCTACGGTTAACCCGGTGAACAATCTGACTTATTGCAATGAAACCAACACGACCCCGATCACTTTTTCAAGTCCGGTGTCGGGTACGACCTTCGCATGGACCAACGACAACACATCCATTGGCATGGCAGGAAGCGGAACCGGAAATATACCTTCATTCCCGGCTACCAACACCGGCACGACAACGGTAACAGCGACCATCACCGTGACACCGACCGCGAACGGATGTACAGGAACCACAATGACATTTACCATCACGGTGTACCCGACTTCTACGGTTAACCCGGTGAATAATGTAACATACTGCAATGGTGTCAACACTTCCATGATCACATTTACCAGTCCGGTGTCAGGTACTACCTTTGCCTGGACCAATAATACCACGTCGATCGGTCTGGCAGCAAGCGGTTCAGGTTCCATCCCGTCATTTTCCGCAACCAACACCGGAACCACTCCTGTGATAGCCAATATCACGGTGACCCCGACGGCTAACGGATGTACAGGAACAGCTTTGGCCTTTACCATCACTGTGTACCCGACTACTACAGTTAATCCGGTGACCAATGCGACGTACTGTAATGGAGTTACCACCGCGGCAATTACCCTTGGCAGTCCTGTAGCAGGGACCACATATACCTGGACCAATAACACTCCTTCAATCGGTTTGGCAGCAAACGGAACAGGAAATATCCCTTCGTTCACGGCGACCAATACCGTTACATCTCCAGTAATCGCGACCATCACAGTCACTCCGACCGCCAACGGTTGTACAGGAACTCCTTCGGCATTTACTTTCACCGTATATCCGACCTCCACTGTTAACCCGGTGAACAATGCAACCTATTGCAACGGAGCCACTGCTTCAGCGATCACCTTTACCAGCCCGGTGGCAGGCACGACCTTCGCCTGGACAAATAATGCACCATCAATAGGTTTGGCAGCAAGCGGTTCAGGATCTATTCCATCTTTTACTGCGACCAACTCCGGAACCTCGCCTGTAGTTGCTACTATTACCGTAACTCCGGTTGCAAACGGATGTACAGGAACATCATCGACGTTTACCATCACCGTGAATCCATCGTTACCTGTAAGCATTACCGTGACTCCATCGGCCAATGATGTCTGTGCAGGAACATCCGTTATATTCAGTACGGCAATCGTGAACGGCGGTCCTTCACCATTGTATCAGTGGAAATTGAACGGTGCCAATATAAACGGGGCGACCAATGCCACCTATACTTATATTCCGCTCAACAATCACGCGATCTCATGCATGCTTACTTCCAATGCATCCTGTGCAACAGGAACACCGGCTACTTCAAACGTTGTGACCATGAATGTTATCCCGCTCGTACCGGTAAAAGCCTCGATTGTTGCTTCTCTTTATGCTGTTATGCCGGGCACTTCCGTAACGTTCACGGCATCAGTTACAAACGGCGGGACCACACCAGTATATCAATGGAAAGTTAATAACCTTAATGTAGGAACCAACAGCAACACTTACACCTACATACCTTTAAACTTTGACAAAGTAACCTGTACCATCACCTCCAACAGCACGGTAGCCTGTCTTTCAAACAACCCATCCATATCAAATAAAATCTTCATGATTGTTTACATGACGGGTCTTCCATGTACCGGTGTGCCAACTGTATCTTATGGCGGGTTAACTTATAACACCGTACAGGTCGGAACACAATGCTGGCTGAGGGAAAATCTTAATATAGGTACGCGGATCAACAACAATATTGTTCAGACCAACAATGGTATCGTGGAGAAGTACTGTTATAATGACTCCATCCTGAATTGTGACAATTACGGAGGATTATACCAGTGGAATGAACTGATGCAGTATGTGACCACGCAGGGGGCGCAGGGAATCTGTCCGGCAGGCTGGCATGTACCGACTGAAGCTGAATTTATTACATTGGCGAATTTTGTAGGCGGTGCCTCCCTTGCAGGTGGAATGCTAAAGGAGGCCGGATATACTCATTTCCGGCAACCCAATACCGGTGCAACCAATGCCTTCGGTTTCACGGCATTACCCACCGGTTATAGTTACAACAACAGCATTTTCAGTAATATGTACCAGGCCGGGTATTTCTATACATCAACGGATGTGCCTGCAAATGGTGTAGTATTTCGCAGTGTCGCACAGGCAACTGGCGCATTGGGCACTTACTTTAACTACAAAACAACCGGCAATCCGGTGCGGTGTCTTAAGAACCCCTGATCAAATCAAGGATCCCGTTGATAAACGTGAGGGGGTGCGGTGGATTCCCCGGAACATAAAGATCCACCGGGTATCTGGTTAAAAATTCCCTGTTCAACGCTTTGCTTTCGTTGAATATACCACCACTGATGGCGTCGGTTCCTGCCAGGATGATGATTTTGGGTGCAGGAACGGCGTCATAGCAAACCTGAAGCGCTTCAGCCATATTTTGCGGGATAGGCCCGGTGATGACTATGCCATCAGCGTGACGCGGGGAGGCGACGAATTCAATTCCGTACCGACCCATATCGAAATTCACATTCCCGGCGGCATTCAATTCCATCTCTGCCGAATTATCGCCTCCTGCCGAAACCTGCCGGAGTTTCAACGCATGTTTAAAAAAGGAACGGATCTCCTTTCGTACCTTCTCCGGATCAATGCTGACAGACAGTTCCTGGCCGGATAATATTGTAAGGCGTTCCCTCACATTGGAAGCAATTTTATAATCGCTGGTAAATCTTATTTTACCGGGAAGTGAAAATTCACACTCCCTGCAAAAAACACATTTACCCAGGTCGATCGAACAATTCACCTGTTCCATACCGGTGGCGGCAGTTGAAACTCCAATCGCACCAACAGGGCATAAGGCGACCACTCTTTCCGATTCGGACAAGGTGATATCACCGCTGATGACAGGTCGTCCGCGGAAGATCTCCGGCAGTACCGCATTTCGCAGATCAGGAACGAATTGCCTGCCATGACGGCGGAGGATGTTTATTTCTTTTATTGGCATATCTGTTTACCCGTTTTCACGTTCACCTGTTAAAGATCATTCCCACAGTAACTCAGGTTAAAGCTTTTATTGCACAACGGAAAATCCGAAATCTCCTGGTTTCTCACGGCAAGAGCCAGCGCCATCCAGTTGTGTAACGATGGATCTTTTGCCTTGTACAAAATGATCCTGCCGGTATCGCTGGTAACCGCGATGTGACAGATCTCACCCCGCCAACCCTCAACAAGTGAAATAGCCAATGAGGAAGGAGCAAGGTTCAGTTCATAATCCGGCCGGACGATTTCAGAATTCGTAATTTGTAATTCATAATCCATAATTTCTTTCAGCAGTCCCCTGATCACCCCTATCGATCTTCCGACTTCGAGTTTACGCATCATGGCCCTTGACCAGACATCGCCTTTATACAACATCTCCGGTTCGTAAAGGTGATCAACGAATGCGGAGAAGGGGTGTGACCACCGGATATCGCGGTACATTCCACTACTCCTGGCGACCATTCCAACTGCACCGATCAAGGAAGCTTGCATGGTCGTAACTTTACCTGCACCTTCAAAACGCCCGAGAACACTGGGAAGGGAGAAAATCCTGTTGGTTACCTGTTGGTAACGGTCTTCCACCTCCTTCAGATTCTTCAGGATCACAGCAATGATAACGGCGGCCAGCGGATAATTACTTCCGCCGGGGCGGATCAACCCTTTTCCGAACCTGTTCCCGCACCATAGCTGGGTTGTGTTGATGATGATGGTGCGAAGCGCTTCGTTCACAACCTGTCCGAACTGGTAGGCGATATCGGTACAAAGTGCCGCCGTGTCGCCAATGTGTACCGCGATTCGTTCGAGTTCAAGCGCGACGATTCGCTCTGCCGATAACCGGGCGGAAACCCTGTGCCCTGCCATTGATTCAACCACGCCGGCGTATGCCAATGCATGTCCGACAGCGGTATCACCGGCTATGCTTTCAGCCAGGATTGATTGCCGTAAGATACCAGGACTTTCAGTCATCAGTTGTTCTATGCCGCGATGCTGATATCCAAGTTGAATTTCGAGGTGCAGTACCTGCTCACCATGGCAAATGAAGCGAAAATGTCCGGGCTCAATGATCCCGGCATGAATGGGACCCACCCCGACTTCATGAAGTCCGGTTCCGTCAATGGAAAAAAATGGATAATTATTCATTACCCGCGATTGATCGGCCCTGTTGAAAGGATACCGGATGGGTTTCAGCCAGGGATGACCCTGGAAAGCTATCCCGAAATTTTCATGGATCTCCCGTTCGAATACTTGAAACTGGAAATGGCTGGCAGTGACAGATTGCAGCGAAAGAGCCTGATCCACCGGCTGTTCATGCGAAAAAAGCAGGATTGAATGATTTTCATCGGCAGCCATGCAACAGACAACCCTGAATTTACCGGGTTGGGGTAATACAAAGTAGGCTATACAATGGGTACCTTCTTCCCCCATTACCAGATCGACGAATCCCATGAATTCACTGTATTCCATCACCGGGATATCAGATAGTTTTACTGTTCCCGGATTTGTTAAAATTTCGATGTATCTCCTTTCCGTCATTATTTTGGAAGTGCCTGGATGATTGATTCAATGAGTTGGCGGAACGGTTCCGGCTGGGCAAAACAGATGAAAATAACCATTCCGAACAAAATATACTGACTTGTCGACTGCCACGGGTTGACCTTATGCAGTTCATGAAGCGGTTTTTCGCGTGGCCTGGAATATACGATATGCAATACTCTCGTAAGCAAGGCATACAGAACAAAGCACAGCAACAGGGCGGTGATAGCGAGCAACAGGTAATTCCCGGAACCGACCATGGCCTTCATCAGGTATAATTCGGAGATGAACATCCCGGATGGAGGTATGGCCGTGATACAAAGAAATCCCAGCAACAGTGCCGTTGCCCCGGCCGGGTAACGTGCCATGTAATTTCCCGATTCGTCGAGTTTATAAGTACCCATAACTTTGTACGATTGCCCCATTTGATAAAATAATCCGGCCTTGGTAAATGAATGAAGCACGATGTGAAGAATGGCAGCATAGTAACCGATCCCTCCGACACCGAGCGCAATGGCAACAATTCCCATATTCTCGAGGCTGGAATAGGCAAGCATGCGCTTGTTGTGCTTGGCTTTAAGCATATATCCCGCCGAAACCAGCAATGACAATATACCCGACAGGATCAGCACATGGTTCATGAAGGTCAGGATGGACGTGGCTGAGAAAAGCGCGTAGATGCGGAAAATAGCTAAAAAGCCCACATTCATGAGCGTGGTGGAGATGAATGCACTGATTGGTGGTGGCGAAACGGTATGGGCATCCACGGTTACGGTATGCATCGGGAAAAGTCCCATCTTGGTACTGTAACCTACCAGTACAAATACAAAGGCTATTTTCAGGTAAAGCGGATTGGCCATTCCCGCGATTTCGGTGATGTTGTCGAAGGATAGGTGCAGCAACCGTGCATCATGTACGGTAAATCCGAGGAACAGGATGCCTAGATAGGCAAGTGCAATCCCAACAGAACAAACGAAAACATATTTCCAGGTGGCCTCGAGTGCCATGGGTGTACGGTCGTGGTAGATCAACGCTGCAACGGCCAGGGTAGTTGCTTCAACAAAAATCCAGACCGTCGTCATCCCGTTGGCCAGGTAGGCCCCCGACATGGCCGCCACGAGTGCGATCAGCACGGCATGATAAATGGCATAAACCCTAGGTTCCTCATCTTTCACATAAATAAAACCATGATAGACCGTGGTGATGGTGAGCACCGAAAGAATGGACAACAATAACACACCCAGCGGATCGAAGGTAAAGTAATCGAGTACGGTTTCACCAAGATGCAACCATCCATAGGCCGAAAAGGCAATATGGATGACAACATAAGCAACGGTCAGGATCCTGGCCAGCGGTTTGTTATGAACCAGCCCGACAACAATCCCTGCCAGGAACGAAATTACAAAAAAACCAACCAAAATATACCCGGACTCATTCATTTTCAATCATCCTTCAGCATGGTTAACTCATGTGCACTTTGTTTAAGCCGCATCACAAAAATCCCCAGGATCAGCACGCTCACAAAAATATCAAGCAGGATACCGATGTTGATCAGCATGGGCATCTCGCTGCCGATGGCCAGGGAAAGTAATAATACGGCATTCTCGATCACCAGAAAACCGACGAGATGAGAGAATATCTTCTTATGTGAAATGATCATAAAGAGACCGGTATAAACTGCAAAAAAAGCGACAATGAAGTATATCATATTTGCAGGTGAAGTATTCATGGAAAATGAAACCACGATGCTTAGCAATAGCCCCAACGTAACAAAGAGCAGGGAATAAAATCCGGGCATAGCTTTATCATGAACCCTTGCTTCCCCGGTTTTGGAAATGATCCGGAATAAAAGAAAGGGAACGATGATTACTTTGAATACCAGGGTTTCCAGTGCTACGAAAATCAGAGTTACGGGTGTGATCGCGTGTAGTTCAATGAACGATAAAACGAAGAGTAAAGCACCCTGAAATCCAATGAGTCCGGCATAGATCGGGAACCGCTCTGTCATGCTGAGATAGATCAGTGTGATGGCAAAGATGATAATTAACAGGACGTTCATTAACCGATCATTTTAAAAGTGATCAACAGTACCAGGATAAAGGCTACCACGGCGATCGACGACAAGGTAACGATGAATTGAGGATTCCTGACAAGTTTCTTCCTTGCCCTGAATGATTCCAGCACTCCGATCATTGCCGCGAAAATGATCTGTACGAAAAAATAAATCCCTATTTGTATCACCGCCATCCATTCTTTTCCAATATAGTTCTTTATTCCACTTCCAATGTTAATTGTTAAATATTCATTGTTCATTAACACCTGCCCGGCATCCACGGGTATTAAAAAGTTGGCAATGAGCAGGCCATACATGGCAAATTTCAGAGCGGTACCAACATGGATCAATGCCAGGTCAAATCCGGAGTGGTCAAGGATCATCACTTCGTGGATCATGGTCAGCTCAAGGTGTGTTTTCGGATCATCAACCGGCATCCGGCTGTTTTCGATCATGGCGATCTGAACCAACAGATAAACCGCTATAAACCCTATGATGAACGAGTTATGTCCCGAAAACTGAAACGAACCGAAGATCTGATCCATGGAAGTCTGCCCGGTGAGCAAAGCCAGTGTTCCGAACAGGATGAAAAAAGCCGGTTCAGCAAGCATGGAATAGAGCGCTTCCCTGTTTGCCCCCATTCCTTCGAAACTGCTACCGGTATCCAGCGCTCCCAGGATAAAAAGAAACTTCCCCAGGGCAAGTAAATAGGCAAAGAGTACAAAATCACCGTCAAATCCCAACCAGGATGGCATTCCGGGGAAGGGAAGCAACAGCAGGGCACAGATAACGGTCGACAAATATACAGCCGGGGCAATGCGGGATATGTAACTTGTGGTAGTACTGAACACGCTCTCTTTTCGAATTAGAACAAGAATGTTTTTCCAGGGTTGCATGATTCCAGGGCCTTTTCGTCCGCTGGCGATGCTTTTCACACGCAGGATGATACCGGGGAAAAAGAGAGCAGTGACGATGGCCAGCAGAAATCCCATTATAACACGTTCAGATAGAGTAAAACAAAAATGATCAGAATAAAAATGAATGCATACATGATATAATGCTGGATGTTCCCGGTTTGCAGCCTTGCTATCTTTTTCAAAACCAGCATGGAATAACCGGTAATCTTATTCAACGTCCGGTTGAAAACATCTTCATGCTTCACCTCAAAAGTACGGCCGCCCGGTAAGATCTCTTCTTCATGAATATCAGTATATTCAATCTGTTTCGCGATTACCGGGTTCGCGAGTTCGGCGAAATTCGCGGAAAAGGATGTTGCGGTATATTGCTGGCGTGCATTCCCCGCCGTGTAGCCACATCCCCAGGTGGGGCCGTGCGACACCTTTTCCGGTTTCAGGACCTTCCGTCGCAGGATCAGTATTGCAAAAACAACCAGGATGAGGATCACTCCGGTCAGGCTTATTTTCGACAAAACATGTATAAGCGGGAGTATCACCTGTCCGGAATCCAGATGAAATTGCGAACCGATCATCCCTAAAAGAGGCGCTAATAAAAACATTGGAGCCAGTCCGGTGAACAGAATGATGGATGCGATCAGCAACTTCGGGAATAACATACCATGACTGACTGCATTGTCGTCAACGTGGATTTCCGAACGGGGCAAACCAAGAAAAGCAAGTCCAAAGGCTTTTGAAAAACCAAAGAGGGCAAGTCCGCCAATCAGGGCCAGTGACATTATGGTCAATAGCATCGACATGGTCTGGAAAACCGAATTCACCTGCATTCCCGCGAAGAGTCCGTAGTAGATCAGAATTTCCGAGATGAATCCGTTGAGCGGTGGCAGTGCGCAGATGGCCATGGATCCAAAAAGGAACAATGACGCCGTCCTGGGCATTTTGTGAATTAATCCGCCTAAAAGATCGATGTTCCGCGTATGGGTGGCCTTATAAACCGATCCGGCACAATAGAACAGCAATGATTTAAAGAGAGAATGGTTCAGTACATGAAACAATCCGCCTCCGAATCCAAGGATCGTAAGCGCCGGGTTGTCTGATCCGATCCCAATGGTTCCCAACCCGATCCCCATGCCTATAATTCCCACGTTTTCAATAGTTGAATAGGCTAAAAGTTTTTTCAGGTCGGTTTGTACGATCGACATCATGATGCCATACAATCCTGTCAGGGTGGCAAGGATCATGATGATGATGCCGACGATGTAAGCATCGTATTGAACAAAGGTGAGTACGCGCACGACGCCAAAGATCCCCATCTTGATCATCACCCCCGACATGACCCCGGAAACATGCGATGGGGCGGCAGGGTGCGCTTCAGGTAACCAGGTGTGAAAAGGTATAAATCCTGCTTTAACAGCAAAGCCGGCAAAAAAGAGGAAGAAGAGGGGCGCGTTGGCGTAGCCGGCAAAATAGCTTTGCAAGCCATCAAATCCGAATTGCCCGGTTGCAGCTTCTACCAGAAGAAAGCCGATGATCAGCAGGACCAGGCCGACATGCATCTGAATCAAATAATTGACGGCTGTCTTGAGGGTTGTCCGTTTCTCGGCTTCAAAAAGTATCAGCATGAACGACGACACGGCCATCAGTTCCCAGGCGATCAGGAAAGCCGTTCCTTCGCGGAGCATCAGCACACACAACATGGAGATGTGCAGCCAGACATAACTGAAATAATGTAAGGCAAACTGGGCCGGCGTTTTGGTAGTCCTGTATGATGAGAGATACCCGTTTGAATACAGCAACCCGGTGAGAACAGTAAAATTGGTGATCAGAATAAAAAAAGCAGTCAGGCTGTCGACCGTAAAAGTAATTGAACCCAGAGATCCTCCCGCGATAAAGGATCGCGGTGCGTTTGCCGGATGAAGCAATGCTTCCGTGGCCGGGACCGATGTTACAAGAATTAAGAATACAGCAACACCCAGCGTATAAAAGTACCGCATCCCGGTAGGCATGACCAGGATAAAAAATGACAGGATAAATGGTATAAGAAGGATGGTACTTTCCATTTGAAGATGCAAAGTAAAGGATTTTTGTGACGGATGACAAAAAAACCGGGATCCCGTTGTTCGGGATCCCGGCCTTTTTAATACCCTACCCCTTGGTCCCTTCCCCAAAAAGGGAGGGGAAACGGGGCCAGGGGGTGGGGTAGTACTACCTTGTCTTCACCAGTTTAATGGTTTCAACATAGTCATCGGCAATTACCTTAACGAAATAGAGTCCGGTCGGCAAATCGGAAGAGCGGAATTCGTGCTGCTTTTCTCCGACCATCCGGTCGGTCATCACCTTTTCACCATTCATGGAGAATACTTCTACCTTCACGGTTCCATAA
>Ga0172368_10004964_pt1 | contig 15142 bp, 14 predicted proteins | sample Lak11m_FD_114540 | JGI IMG/M metagenome (GOLD analysis project Ga0172368, IMG submission 114540) | Freshwater microbial communities from Kabuno Bay, South-Kivu, Congo - kab_022012_11m | ecosystem: Environmental > Aquatic > Freshwater > Lake | place: Democratic Republic of the Congo: South-Kivu...
ACGGCACAGGCAAGGGTGAAACGGTGCGGTAAGAGCGCACCAGCGCCCGGGGCAACCCGGGCGGCTATGCAAACCCCACCCGGAGCAAGGCCGAACAGGGGGAGAGCGGCCCGCTCGCAGACACCCCCGGGTAGGCCGCTCGAGCCGGCGGGAGACCGCCGGCCTAGATGGATGGCCGTCGCCGGTGCCGCAAGGCGCCGGTACAGAATCCGGCGTACAGGCCGGCTCGCCACCACCCGCCCTGACCCTTCTGGTCGCGCACGCCTACCGTTTCGGTGGGCGTGCGCGACCAGAACAGGGGGCACAGGCAGCTCACGTGCCCCCGTACCACGCGGGTGCCGGGATGCCGCAGATCGATCGGGCTGGTCTGCAAGGATGCGGGCCATGAACGCACGCGCCGACGACCGGGCGCTCATCGCCGACCTGGTCGTCACATACTCCAACGCCGTTGACGAGCGCGACTGGACCACTTTCGAGTCGCTGTTCGCCGCCGACGCCCGCATCGACTATCGATCGTCCGGCGGCATCGCCGGGACGCCGTCGGAGATCACGGCTTGGATGCCCGATGCGATGGCGATGTTCACGTGGACCCTGCACTCGATCTCCACGCACCGCGTCGTGTTCACCGGCGATCAGGAGGCGGCCGGATCTCTCCATCTGCTTGCCCGGCACGCTCTCACTTGGAAAGGCGTGGAGGAGGTCATGGACGTGAACGCGATCTACCGCGACTCGTACACCCGAACAGGGGCCGGCTGGCGCTTCGCCTCGCGTCTGGAGGAAACCCTCCTGGTCACGGGCGGCCGGTTCGCCGAGATGGTGGCTGCGGGCATTCGCGACTGACTGCGATACCGCTGCGACGTGGCTGTTACTGCGCCCCGAGAACCCTCAGATCACGCGGACGTTGAGCGCTTCCTCACCCTTCTTGCCCGGCGCCACGTCGAACTCGACACGCTGACCGTCGTCGAGGGTCCTGTAGCCGTCGCCCTGGATGTTCGAGAAGTGAACGAACACGTCATCACCCTGCTCGCGCGAGATGAAGCCGAATCCCTTCTCGGCATTGAAGAATTTGACTGTCCCTTGTGCCATGAACACTCATCTCTCGACGCGGCCGGTCAACCAGTTCGACCGACTCGCAAGCGGTGACACTACTCGATCATCCCGAAGATCTGCCATCAGCGGCCCGCGGTTGCATGGTCGTCGTCTCCTCGGCAGCGCCCGCGTCACCCACGTCCCACCGTCGAGCGAGCACCTCCCACGAACGACACCACGACTCTTCGGCGCCCTGCGAACGTCGGGTCTCCCATCCCGGCACCCCGCGTACACAGCTCGCTGCGCGCTCGATAACCATTACAGAACATGTATCTGATAATCTTCGCATATGCCAAAGAGAGTGGGCTCGCAAGTAGTCGCGTCTGCGTCGCGGGCACAGAACGAGCCGATCGACGAGATCAAGGCCGAGCTCTTCAAAGCTCTGGCGCATCCTGCGCGCATCAGGATCTTGGAACTGCTCTCCGAAGGGGAGCGCTCCGTCGGAGAGATGCAACCGTTGGTGGGAATCGAGGCGTCGCACCTGTCGCAGCAGCTCGCTGTGCTGCGGAGGGCACGACTGGTGTCCGCGCGCAAGGAGGGCACATCGGTGTTCTACGCCGTCAAGGACAAGACCACGGTGAAGCTCTTGCAGGTGGCCAAACGCCTTCTCATCAACTCTCTCTCGGAGAGCTCCCACCTGCTCGACGACCTGCGCGGAGCGGTCTGATGATCTCCTGCCCTCGAAGCTGCGGTAAGTCGACGCGAGCGTGAGTGTCCTGCGCAAGATCCTGAAGACGTGCAGGGTCACCGAAGACGCACCCCCGCTCGCCGAGGGTGACCTGTCATCGCCTGAGGGCGCAGCAGCGCTGCGCGGCTCGCTCCAGATACGCGTAGTCGATGCCGGCTCCTGCAATGGATGCGAGCTCGAGATCGCGTCGGTGTTCGGTCCGGTATACGACGCCGAGCGATTCGGGGTGCGCCTGGTTGCCTCTCCGCGACACGCCGACGCTCTTCTGGCTACGGGGCCGGTCACCAAGAACATGTCGGTGCCGCTGGCCAACACGCTGGAGGCGATGCCGTCGCCGAAGATCGTGATCGCTCTCGGCGACTGCGCACTCGACTGTGGGGAGTTCAAGGGTGGCTATGGCGTCGAGGGCGCTGTCGGCGATGTCATACCCGTCGATGTGGAGATCCCCGGCTGTCCCCCTGATCCGGTAGCGATCCTTCGAGCACTGCGAGGGGTTGTCGGACGGTGACAGTCGTGGGTGCGAGCTTGGCCGCCGCCACCGTGGCGGCGGGAGCGGCGGCTTTCGCCGCGGTTGTCGCGCCGCGCCGCGCCAGGCCGACGTGCGTCGGTCTGCTATCTGCCGGATCCGGCGCGGCAGGGCTCGTCGCTGCCGTGGCGATTCTCACCGGCAGCAGGAGGTTCGTCGCGAGCCTGCCCGAGCTGCTGCCGTTCGGAGGCGTGCGCCTCGAGCTCGACGCCCTCGGCGCCATCTTCGTGCTCGCCGTGGCGCTGGTGGCGATCCCGGCGTCGCTCTACGGGATCAGCTACGTGGAGCACGGGAGTGCGGGACGCGCGTTTCAGGCCACCTTCCCGCTGTTCATCTGGAGCATGCTCCTCGTGCCCACAGCCGGGAGCGCATCGACGCTCCTGGCGCTTTGGGAGGTGATGGCCGTCACTTCGCTGGTCCTCGTGCTCGCCGATCACCGTCACAACGCCGCAGTGCGCTCCGCCGCCCACTGGTACGCGTCGATGACGCACTTCGGGCTTGTCGCGATCCTGCTGGCACTGGTCGTCCTCGCCGCACACAGCGGCGGCGACTCGTTCTCCGCGATGCGCGCCGGGGCAGGTGATGTAGGGCCGGCCGCGGGCTCCCTCGTGTTCCTCCTGGCTCTCATCGGCTTCGGCTCGAAGGCCGGCGTCGTCCCCCTTCACGTCTGGCTGCCACGCGCTCATCCCGAGGCGCCGAGCCACGTCTCGGCGCTCATGTCGGGAGCGATGGTCAAGCTCGGCATCTACGGGATCCTGCGCATCGGCTGGGACCTTCTCGGCAACCGTCCCACCTGGTGGGGCTTCACCGTCCTGGCGGTCGGTGCGGTGTCGGCGCTCTTCGGGATCCTGCACGCACTGGTGGCCACGGACCTCAAGCGCCTGCTCGCCTACTCCACCACAGAGAACGTGGGACTGATCCTGATAGCCGCAGGCGCTGCCGGCATGTTCGCAGCCAGCGGCAACCAGGCCCTAGCGTCGATCGCGGCCGCCGCCGCCCTGTTGCACGTCGTCAACCATGCAGCTTTCAAGGGACTGCTGTTCCTGGGCGCCGGCTCGGTCCTCCACGCGACCGGCACCCGCGACCTCGAGAGGCTCGGCGGCCTGACTCGCCGGATGCCGACGACGACGGCGACGTTCGCGATCGGCGCGCTCGCGATCGCGGCCCTGCCGCCCCTCAACGGCTTCGTGAGCGAGTGGCTCCTCCTGCAGGCGCTTGTGCACAGCCTGCCGTCTTCCGCCGCCATCGTGGCAGTGACGATGCCGGTCGCGGTCGCAGTAGTCGCACTCACCGGCGGCCTCGCCGCCGCCACATTCGTCAAGGCGTTCGGCACCGGGTTCCTGGCCCTACCCCGATCAGCAGCCGCCGAAGAGGCACACGAATCTCCACGCATGATGCAGGTTGGGCTCGGCCTGCTCGCCGCTGCGTGCGTGGCGCTCGGACTTGCGCCCACAGCGCTCGTCCGGCCGTTGGCGCGGGCCGTCGGCGCACTCGGCCCCTTCGCCGCCGGTCGCCCGCTGCACACCCACGACCTTCGCCTGGAGCTGACAGGCATCCAGTCGACGTTCTCGCCTGTGCTGCTCGCCGCTGCCCTCCTGCTGGCGCTCGCGGCGACGCTGGCCGTGTTGCGAACCCTCCACACCGGTGCGAATGAGCGAGGCGTCGCCACGTGGGGATGTGGAAGGAGCGTGCAGACCGCGCGCATGGAGTACACCCCTACATCATTCGCAGAGCCTCTGCAGCGCGTCTTCGACAACGTGCTGCACCCGGTTCTCGACGTAGACGTGGATCACAGGGCCGAGTCGCGCTACTACGTAGATGCGGTCCACTACCACCAAGGGATCGACGACGCCGTCGACAAGCGCATGTTCACGCCGATCGTCCATGGCTTCGAGTGGTGGGGACGAGCAGCCAGGCACCTGCAGGACGGCGGCATCCACCGGTATCTGGCATACGCGATGGCTGCGCTGGTAGCCATCCTGGTGGTGGCACGGTGAGTGCGTCAGGGCTGGCGGCCGCACTTCTGCAGGCGGCGCTCGTCGTCGGAGGGGCACCCCTGCTCGTCGGGATCATGCGCCGCGTGCGCGCCGTACTCGAGGGGCGCGCCGGCCCTCCGATCGTCCAGCCCTGGCGCGACCTCCGCAAGCTGATGCACAAGGACCGCGTGATTCCCGCCAACTCCGGCTGGGTGTTCTCCACCACACCGCTCGTACTCGTAGCCACCGCCGTGCTGGCCGCCGGAATCGTGCCGTTCCTCACCACGGCCTCCGCGCTCGACCAGGCCGGCGACCTCTTCGCCGTCGTGTACCTGTTGCTGCTCGGAACCGTGTTCCTGTCGCTCGCGGGCCTCGACACCGGCACCGCCTTCGGTGGTATGGGATCGAGCCGCGAGATGACGATCGCAGCGCTCGCCGAACCCACGATCCTCCTATCGATCTTCGCACTCTCGGTAGGCACGGGATCATCGAACCTGGCGGCGATCGTCTCAAACACCATGAACAGGCCGAGCTCGGTTGTTTCTCCCGGCAGCGTGCTCGCCTTCGCTGCACTCGCAGTCGTCACTCTCGCCGAAACGGGGCGCATCCCCGTTGACAACCCGAGCACGCATCTCGAGCTGACCATGATCCACGAAGCGATGATCCTCGAATACGCCGGACCCGACCTCGCGGCGGTCGAGCTCACCTCGCATATGCGACTCGTCCTCTTCCTGTGCCTGCTCGCCAACCTCTTCGTGCCCTGGGGGATCGCTACAACCACACGGCCGGTCGATCTCATCGCAGCGACCGCTGCGGTCGCTGCGAAGATCGGCGTACTGGGCATCGCCGTCGCCGCGTTCGAGGTATTCGTCGCGAAGCTGCGTCTGTTCCGCGTTCCCGAGCTGCTCGCAGCCTCGTTCGTGCTCGCCTTCCTCGCCGTAACGGCCTCCTTCTTCCTCTCATGAGCAACACCGCATTCATCCAGTATCTCGATCTCGCCGCAGGCCTCGTGCTCGTGTGCGCCTTCGTCGTGCTCTGGCGCCACGGGCTCGTCCCGATCGTGCGCGCCCTCACCATCCAGGGAGTCGCCCTCGCCGGAGTCGCTCTGGAGCTCGGCATCCACGAACACGCTCCGGAGCTCTACTTCGTTGCCATCCTGGTGCTCGCCGTCAAGGGCGTGGTTCTACCCACCATCCTCCTGCGCATCGTTCGATCGAGCGAGGAGACCCGCGAGATCGAACCGATGGTCAACGTCCCGGCGTCACTGCTCGCGGCTGCGGCGCTCACACTGCTCGCGTATGCGACGACTAGGGACATCGTCGCCCTCGACCCTTCACCGCAGACGAAGGCGATCCCCGTTGGTGTCGCGGTCTGCTTGATCGGTTTCTTCGTGCTCGTGACACGCCGCAAGGCCGTAACCCAGATCGTCGGCTTCCTCTTGCTCGACAACGGCATCGCACTCGTGGCTTTCCTGGCCACCGCCGGCGTGCCGCTCATCGTGGAACTCGGAGTAGCCCTCGACGTCTTGCTCGCAGTGTTCATCCTCCAGGTGCTCACAGCCCGCATGCGCGCGAAGTTCGGCGCGATGGACCTCAACCAGCTCCGCGAGCTGCACGACTGATGCCCACGCTCGCCGTAGCAGTCCCGCTGCTCACCTTGTCCGCCGCCGCCCTGATAGCGCTCGCAGGATGGCGGGCGGTCACCGCCTGGGTCGGACCGCTGACCGCAGCGGGAGTAACCGCCGGTGGCATCACGCTGGCGATCCATGTGCTGGATCAGGGCCCGGTGACTGCGCTCGACGGACTGATCAGAGTCGATGCGCTCAGCGCTTTCATGGTCATCGTGATCGGCCTCATCGCCATGATCGCAGGCATCTACGGCGTTGCGTACGTGCGCACGGAGCTGGAGAATGCCCATACGACAGCCGTAGGGGCCCGCATCTACGGCACCTTCGTTCAGCTGTTCGTGGCAGCGATGCTCGCAGTCGTGCTCACCGACAACCTCGGCGTCATGTGGGTAGCTGTCGAGGGGACCACCATCGCCACCGCCTTCCTGGTCGGCCACCGGCGAACACGCGCCTCCCTGGAAGCGTCGTGGAAGTACGTCGTGATCTGCTCCGTCGGTGTCGCCCTGGCGTTTCTGGGCACCGTCCTGGTCTACTACGCGTCACTCCATGCAGGTGGCGGCGACGCGGCAACCCTTGACTGGACAACGCTGTTGCAGAACGCCGATCGCCTCGACCCCGGGGTGATGCGTCTCGCTGTGGGTCTGCTCGTGCTCGGGTACGGAACGAAGGTAGGCCTGGCACCTGTGCACACCTGGCTCCCCGATGCGCACAGCCAGGCTCCCGCACCGGTGTCAGCCCTCATGTCCGGCGTGCAGCTGCCTGTCGTGTTCTATGCGGTGCTGCGCTACAAGACCATCGCCGACATCGCGCTCGGACCCGATTACCTGCGCGGCTTGCTGCTCACTGCTGCGCTGCTCTCGCTCGCCGTTGCTGCTTCCCTACTGCTCGCCCAGCGCGACTACAAGCGACTTCTCGCCTACCACAGCATCGAGCACATGGGCCTCGTCGCATTTGGAACGGCGATTGGCGGTCCGCTCGCAATCGGAGCGGTCCTCCTTCACATTCTCGGGCACGGCGTGGTCAAAGCCATCGTCTTCTGCAGCTCCGGCGAGATCCTCTTCGCAAGCGGCACCACGCAGGTATCGGGAGTTCGTGGACTGCTCGCGCGGACACCTGTAGTGGGCGCGACGTTCGGTCTCGGCGTTCTCGCCCTGCTCGGCTTCCCACCGTTCAGCCTGTTCGCAAGTGAGCTGGCGATAGCGCGCGCCGGCGTGTCCGCAGGCCTGAGCTGGGCCGTGGCAATCGCATTCTTGCTCGCGCTCGTCGTGTTCGTAGCCGCCATCGATCACGCGAAGCACATGCTGCTCGGCGATCCGCCCGTCGACATAGATGCGCACCGTACGAGTGCCGTCGCCGCGGTGCCGCTCATTGCCGGGCTCGCGGTCGTCGCCGCACTCGGCGTGTCGATCTGGCCGATCGAGCGACTGCTCGCAGCTGCCGCGAAGGCTGTGACCGGATGACCGAACGAATCGATCTGCTCGCGAACCGCACGATCGTCGAGACCGCGGCCGAAGACCTGCGCGCGACCTACAGCTCCTATGCGGAGCAGGGATACCGCCTCGCACTGGTAGCGGCCCACCACGATCTCCCCGGAGAGAGCGGTGGAGCGACGATGCGCATCGTCTACCTGCTCGTCGCCGGCCCCCCCGACTCCCGTGTAGAGCTCCACGTGAGCGTCGATCCCGACCGACCGTCGGTGCCGAGCCTCGCTGACCTCTCGTTCCCCGCGAGCAGGTTCGAGCGTGAGATGCACGACCTGTTCGGCATCGAACCGAGCGGCCACCCGCGCGTCGCTCGGCTCGTCTTGCACCAGCACTGGCCGGAGGGCTGGCACCCGATGCGCGCCGACTGCGGATCTGCTCCCGAGTTCGCCGATGAGTCGCAGCCCTACCCGTTCCTGACGGCCGAAGGACGCGGCGTGTACGAGATCCCCGTCGGCCCGGTTCACGCCGGCCTGATCGAGCCGGGACACTTCCGGTTCTCGGTAGTCGGTGAGACGATCCTCAACGTGAAGGCGCGCCTCTGGTTCGTGCACAAGGGAATCGAGCGGCTCTTCCAAGGACGCGACTTCGGCGCGGGCAACGCCCTCGCGGAGCGAATCTCGGGCGACAGCGCCGTCGGTCATGGCCTCGCATACTGCCTCGCCCTCGAGGACGCGTGCGGCTGCATCGTCGCCGAGCCTGATCAGCTGCTTCGCGCCGTCCTACTCGAGCTCGAGCGGATCTACAACCATGTCGCGGACATCGGAGGTCTGTGCAACGACGTCGGCTTCGGCTTGGCGCAGGCACACGCTCTCCGCATCCGCGAGCGCCTCCTTCGCCTCAATGCCGAGGTGACCGGGCACCGGCTCCTACGTGGCGGAGTCATACCCGGCGGAGCAAAGGTCCTCTGCCTGCCCGACACCGCCGCGCTGGACGACATCCAGGCCGACTTCCACGACGTAGTCGACATGGCGCTGACCAACAACACCGTCGTCGACCGCTTCACGGGTACGGCTGCTCTCAGCGGCCGCCAGGCCGCCGAGATCGGAACGCTCGGCTGCGTCGCACGCGGCTCGGGTCTCGCGCTGGACGCCCGTCACGCACACCCCTTCTCCGACGTCTACCGCGAGCTCCCCGTAGCCGTTCGCGAGACCGGCGACGTCCTCGCTCGATTCTCTGTGCGCGTCCACGAGGTGGACGCTTCGATTGCACTCATCCGAGATGCATGCCATCGCCTCGGCAGCCACACCGGTTCCTGCACCCGACCCGATGCCACCGCTCCCCCCGGCCACGGGGTCGCTCTGGTCGAAGGCTGGCGGGGAACGATTGCCCACCGAGTCGAGCTGGCGGCCGATGGCACCGTCGCTCGTGCGAAGATCGTCGATCCATCGTTCTTCAACTGGCCGGCGCTACCCATCGCGCTCGCCGAGACGATCGTCCCCGACTTCCCCCTCGCCAACAAGAGCTTCAACCTCTCCTACGCCGGCAACGACCTGTGAGTGCCGGGCCCGACGCTCGAGTACCGAATGTCGGAGAGGCTCGGAACCTCGAAGATCGGCCGAGCCGGGTGAGTGGTCCAGTGGGCCTCGGATCTACCGGTCAGCACCAGACACCTCACGCCTCGCGCTGGTAGGTAATTGCGCCACCGCGGCCGAGCACCGTCCGGCTGCGATGATGGGGCTGTGACCAAGAGAAGCACCCGGTGGGGTTGGCTACCCCCATCGACCAAGGACCGTCTCGCCCGACTCGCCGAGCGCAACCGACTCGCGTATGCGTTCAAGGTGCGCCGCCTGGCTCGCCGCACCGACGTCTTCATCGTGTCGTTCCCAAAAACCGGCAGGACCTGGCTCCGAGTCATGCTCGGACGTGCGCTACAGCAGCACTTCGGATTGAAGGGGCGCAAGCTTCTGCGATACACGGCGGCCGACGTGCACCACCCCGGCCTGCCGCGCGTGCTCGCAACCCATGACGATTCACCCCAAGCCAAGCGCGCCGAAGAGATCATCGCCGACAAGCGACCTTACCGGCGGAGCCGAGTCGTGTTCATGGTGCGTGACCCGCGTGACGTCATCGTGTCGCTCTACCACCATCGTTCGAGCTGGTACCGCGGGACCCAGAGTGGATATCAGGGAACGTTAGGTGCCTTCCTCGAGGAGGAGATAGGAAGCTTCGACTCTCTGCTGCGCTTCTACCAGGTGTGGGAAGCAGCGCGGGACGTTCCCCGAGACTTCCTTCTCGTGCGCTATGAGGACCTGCACACCAACCCTAGCGTCGAGCTGCGCCGGGTCCTCGAGTTCGTCGGCGTCCCCAACGTTCCCGATGCTCTCATCGATGACGCGATCAGGTTCGCCGCCTTCGACAACATGCGCCGCCTCGAGCGTCGAGACACGCTGAAGACCAAGGCGCTACGCATCCACGACGCGGCCGACCCGAACGCGCGCAGGGTCAGGAGGGGCCTCGTGGGCGGCTACACACAAGAGCTGACGGCCGAACAGGTGAGAGACCTCGACCGGCGACTCGCGGCTGCCACTGGCGTGTTCGACTACACGCCCTGAGCCGACCTGCGCGGACGCGCCCGCTACCGGAAAGCTCCGCCTATCCAGGTGTAACTTCGCGCCCTGACGTCACACGAGGGAGGAGCCGTGCGCACACCGGCATCTGTCATCGCAGTCTCTCTGCTTCTCGCCGCATGTGGCGGCGGTTCCGACGGCACTTCAGGCTCGGCAGGCACAACGTCGACGACCCGGGAGAGCGCCCCGGCAAGCACGACCACCGCCGAGCCGGTGAGCCTCGAGATCCTCGTCACGAATGACGACGGATACGCCGCGGACGGCATCGACGTTCTGGTAGAGGCGCTACGCGGGCTTCCGGGCGTGACGATCACCGTTGTCGCACCGGAGACCAACCAGAGCGGCACGGGGAGCAAGGTCACCCCCGGGACCTTGACGGCGACGGTCGACAAGACGAAGAGCGGGTACCCGGCCACCGCCGTCGACGGTTTCCCCGCAGATGCCGTCGCGTACGGCCTCTCGCGCGTACTCACCGAGAAGCCCGATCTCGTGGTCTCGGGGATCAACCAGGGCCAGAACCTCGGCCCGATCGCTGCGATCTCGGGCACCGTCGGAGCTGCGAAAGCCGCTGCCACCGCCGGGATACCGGCTCTCGCCGTGAGCCAGGGCATCGCTGCCGAACCCGACTACGCGACTGCGGCTTCGCTCGTCGTCGAATGGGTTACCGCACAACGCGACGCGCTGCTCGCCGGAACCGCGGCCGCGGACATCGTGAACCTCAACGTGCCTACCTGCCCTGTCGGGAGCGTCCAGGGGGTGCGGCAGGTACCACTAGCTGCAGAGGCAGGCGGATACGACGTGCCATCCGACTGCACCTCGACGGCACACGGACTGATCACCGATGTCACGGCGTTCGCCGCCGGCTTCGCGACCGCGACCGAACTCGATCAGTCGGGCGAGCAGGTAACGACGAGCACCACCTGGCCCGCGGCCAGCTGACCACGCCGCCCCTTGACCCGATCTACTACTTCGTCTCCCAGCCGCGGCGCGCCTGCTTCTGCGCCTCCTGCTTGGCGTGCTTCGCCGCGCGCTTCTCTTTGAGCGTCCGGCTTGCCTTCTTGGGCTCACTCGATGGTGTCGATTTGGATGCCATGGGATCCACCGTACGGCAAGCGCGGTGCCGAAGTGTGCCAACAGCCATCCCAGGGCGTCTGCGCCCAACTGCTCGCGTTCCTGCGCCCGAGCGGGCATCCCGGGTTGCAGCGCGGCGCGCGCTCCTGTGCCCGACTGACCGCGCAGTCAGCACACCCCCCATTGCAACCCTTATCAACTGGAATGCCCGACTTCTCCTTGTTCGAGGCGACTATCGCCGCACGGCTCGCCGAGGCTACCCTTCGTGGGCAGATCTGACGGCGGAGAGTGGTCGCCTCGGGAGGTCGTACATGCGGAGCACCAAGCGACGTCTCGCCACCGCTGCATCGGTGCTCGCTCTGGTTTCGTCGTCAGCGTGGGTGAGGTCGGCGGCGCCGAGTGCCGCTGAACCGGCAGCCCCCGGATTTATCAACACCGTCGCAGGCAGGGGGAGCGGCAACTACTGCGGCGACGGTGATCTGGCAATCGATGCCTGCATGCACTATCCCAGGGGCATCGCAGTCGACAACCTCGGCAGCGTCTTCATTGCAGACACGAGCAACCACAGAGTGCGCAAGGTTTCGCCCAGCGGAGTCATGAGCACTTTCGCAGGTAAGGGTGCCGACCGGTACTGCGGTGACGGCGGGGCCGCAACCTCTGCATGCCTGCGGAGTCCGAGAGGCGTGGCGGTCGACACCGACGGCAACGTCTTCATCGCCGACACCGACAACAACCGGGTTCGCAAGGTCGCCCCGAACGGCACGATCACCACCGTTGCAGGCGGCGGCGTCGGGCAGTTCTGCGGTGACGGTGGACCCGCAACCTCCGCCTGCCTTCGATCACCTCGGAGCGTGGCGGTCGACACCGGCGGCAACATCTTCATCGCCGACACCCTGAACAACAGGGTTCGCAAGGTCGCCCCGAACGGCACGATCACCACCGTTGCAGGCGGCGGCGTCGGGCAGTTCTGCGGTGACGGTGGACCGGCAACCTCCGCCTGCCTCCGATCACCACAAGGAGTTGCCGTCGACACCGACGGCAACATCTTCATCGCCGACACTGCGAACAACCGGGTTCGCAAGGTCACCTTCGGCGGAACCATGAGCACCTTCGCCGGAGAGGGAACGGCCGGCTACTGCGGCGACGGAACCCCGGCTACAACTGCGTGCCTCAGCGCGCCGCGCGGTGTGGCCACCAACGCCATCGGAGAGGTCTTCGTCGCCGACACCTTGAACAACAGGATTCGCAAGATCGCACTCGACGGAACCATCACCACATTCGCGGGCCGCGGATCTGCCGGGTTCTGCGGCGACCTCGGGCTGGCGGTGGATTCCTGCATTCGTGCTCCTGGTGCTATAGCCGTCGACTACTCGGACGACATGTTCGTCGCCGACACCAACAACAACAGGGCGCGAAAGGTCGGCAAGGATGTCGCGCCGCCCACGAGTCTCCTCGTATCAGCTACTTCTTCAGGTGGTTTCGTCAAGAGCCGCTCGATCCCGCTCAAGTGGTCTGCCTACGATCCTTCGGGGATCTCCGAGTTCGATATTGCATGGTCCGGGTACCGCTGGAGCGGCGTGGAGTACCCCCTACGGACATGGCGCTCTCACGTCACCCGGAGCAGCACCGTCTTCCAGGGATCGTATGGAATGTCGTACTGCTTCCGTCAGCGCGCACGCGACACCGTGGGCAACCTGTCGGCGTTCACGCACAAGGCGTCGTGCGCCGCCGTTCCGCTTTCCACCGACCAGCTCGCACACGGCGGAGCGTGGGAGCGCACCCGACGCTCCTACTTGTTCGCCGGCAGAGGCCTCGTCACCGACAAGAAGGGCGCACAGATCAGCAGGAATGGTGTGCGCGCGACGAAGCTCGCACTGCTGGTGACAAAGTGCCCGGGATGTGGGCGAATCCGCGTCTACTGGAACGGCAACACGCTGAAGACGATCGACTTGTACGCGTCCTCCACGAAGCACAAGCAGCTCGTGACGCTCACGTCATGGTCGGCGGCGCGTCGGGGCAACGTCAGCGTGAAGGTAGTGAGCAGCGGTGAACGAGTCCTGCTGGAAGGTCTCGCCGTCTTCAGCCGCTGAGCAGGCCCTATCGGGGTGTGCCGCCATCTGCGTCGGTGATGTGCCACGGCGACGGGTACCACCATTCCGGCGTCGTGTTCCTGACTTCTGCGTAGTCTTCGTGGAGCATGTGCATCAGGTTGTAGGGAATCGCCAACAAGCAGAGCCCTCCCGGATGTGACGTCTGATGGCTCAGGTAGAGCCCATCGATCGGCGTGCGATAACGGGCCAGCTCGGGCAGCGGCTTGTTCCTCCCCCACTCGTCGTCGGACTCCCGCAATCCCATCCACTGGCCACCGACGAAGCCCATGTTGCGGATAGACGAGTCGTATGGCGTGTTCACCCAGATGTGTTCGTACTTGTCGTCGGTCATGTTCGGCGCATAGTTCCGGATGACGGTCTTGACGTTGTCGATGATGCGGTCGATGTCGCGGTTGACGGCCTCGGGACCATCGCGATGGTCCTCGGGTGCGGGCACCTGCAGGTTGAAGTAGATGATGTGCTTGTCGCCACCACGCACCCGCGTCTTGTCATGCGCCCCCTGCACTACGAACCAGAGGCCGCCGTAGTGACTCAGGTCGGTTGGATGCGTACGGAAGGTGTGCACGTCGCGCATCATCTCCAGGAGCATCGGAGTATCGGAGTTGAGGACGAACACCGTGAGCTCGTCACCCGGCTGATTGAGCTCGGGCAGCTTCGAGAACTGCGGCAACTCGTTGACCAACATGTTCATGGCGAGAAGACTGCCGCCCTTCAGGCTGAGATCATCGATGCGCTGCACAAGATCCGAAGAAAGGTGCCCCGCTCCGACATGGCCGGGCAAGTTCTTGATGTGGTTGGCGTAGATGACACCCAGGTCGGCCCAGATCGTCTTCTCCTCGAGCACCGAGTCGTCGGCGACACGCACCCCGACCGCCTGCCCGTCACGCACGATCACCTCGCTCACCGGTGAGTTCACGAAGATCCGCGCGCCGTGCGCGAGCGCGCAACGAGCGATCGCGTGGGCGAGCGCGTGCATGCCACCGACCGGGGTCGACGATTGATTGAACCCCATGAGCTGGCTGACCCCGAATGCCGGGATGAGCATCCCCTTGAAGTAGGGATGTGGCCCATTTCCCCATGACCCGATCAAGCCACCGCACATCAGAGGATCGGGAAGCTCCATGTACTGGAGGAAATCGAAATACGACATCTCCAGGAACTCATCGTCCCACGTGGGGACGATCTCCTTGAAGATCTTGGCCTCGGGGAGCTCTCCACGCGGCACGCGCCAGCGGTGGTCGTAGGGAGGAGTCCAGTAGATGCTGTTCAGGAACGCCTTCATCTTCGGCTGGAGGTTCGTCATGAACTCGATGTAGAACTTCGCACCCTCGGGCGTGCCACCCAGCCCCTCGATCATCTTGACCGGGTCGGCAGCGACGTCGGTAGCCAGCTCCGACGGCCGATGCAGGGTGTTGCCACCGTCGGACCTCAGAGCGATGCTCTGCGAGCAGTTCGAGAGCCTGAACCCGTATCGGCCGAGCTCCAGCTGCTCGGCACCCGGGCCGGCCGCTCCGTACCAGAACGACGCGTGCGGATCGATCGAGTAGCCCGGCGACGGTTCCGCGTTCTCGGCACCACCACCGATCTCGGGGCGCGCCTCGAGCACGCATACCGAGAAGCCCCACTTCGCCAGGTACGCCGCCGTCCCCAGGCCGTTGGGCCCACCACCCACCACCACGAAGTCGTAGCGCTGCCGGCGCGGCATGCGCCCGCCGCCCGCAACCTCGCTCGCCGCCCGCTGCTCCACCGTCGTCACCTCTGACATGCCGCACCTCCTGGTCTCTCGGACCCCTGTTTGGACGTCGGCGGTCGCTATAGCGACCACCTGGGTCCAAACAGGGTCGTGGGGTTCAGCGTCTTCAGCGGGGGGTGCCGCCTTCGGCGTCGGTGATGTGCCACGGTGAGGGGTACCACCAGTCCGGCGTCGTGCTCGACACCTCTTCGTAGTCCTCGTGAAGCATGTGCATCAGGTTGTAGGGAACGGCGAGCAGACAGAGCCCTCC
>Ga0172368_10004965_pt1 | contig 15142 bp, 9 predicted proteins | sample Lak11m_FD_114540 | JGI IMG/M metagenome (GOLD analysis project Ga0172368, IMG submission 114540) | Freshwater microbial communities from Kabuno Bay, South-Kivu, Congo - kab_022012_11m | ecosystem: Environmental > Aquatic > Freshwater > Lake | place: Democratic Republic of the Congo: South-Kivu...
ATGATATTGGTTGAATCGAGCCGGCCGCCAAGACCCGTTTCGATAACCGCTATATCAACCTGTTGGTCTTTGAAATACTGAAAAGCCAATCCTACAGTCATCTCAAAGAAAGAGGGCTTGATCATTTCAAAATCATTCAGGTATTTATTTGTGAAGGCATTGACATAGCTCTTGGAAATTTTTTTACCATTGACCCTGATTCGTTCCCGGAAATCTCGAAGATGGGGGGATGTATAAAGTCCTATACGCAGGCCGGTATTTAGCAGGATGGACGCCAGTATATGGGCAACAGAACCTTTGCCGTTCGTTCCGGCAATATGGATTGAACTGAATTTATTTTGCGGATTACCGAGCAGATTGCATAGTGCGATGGCATTGTCGAGGTTGGCTTTATATGCCGCCGGCCCAATACGATGGAACATCGGAAGCCTGGCATACATGTAATCGAGGACTTCCTGGTAATTCATTATTTAAGGAAGAGTGCAAGAATACCCACCATGATACCGGTCTGGCCTGCCCAGAAAATAAACATCCACTTTATGATTTCGGCCTTGGTTTTTTCGATTTTTACTTCCAGTTTCGAAATTTCAGATCTTAGATCTGTTTTGGTTGATAAAAGATACGCTTTGGTCGCTAATCCACTAACCTCTCCTTCAACCTGCTGGATAACCTGCTGTTCAACAAATTCAACCAATGATTTTGCTTCAATTTCCCCGATCTTTGACCGGAGGATGTTGTACTGATCCAATGTTGTGACAGTAATGTTCCTGATATTTTTATTATTTTCTGACACTTTATCGGATTTGCATTCAAAAAGTAATACAAAGATATCTGAATTTTATCAACAACCGGGCAAATATATACACCCACCGGAATTGTCCCTGGTTGCGCCGGTCGTAGAGGAGAGGCAGTTTACTTCGTTTCGCCAGCGCAATACACCAAGGAAAGCAAAGATCAGGGCTTCTTTAAAATTTATGGTAAGATCGTCGGGGATCACAATTTCGGGAATACAATAATCTCTGAGGTTGTGGATCAGAAACTTGTTGAAAGCTCCGCCCCCGGTTAAAAGAATTTTTTTCGACTTGTCGCCTACCGTGACCCGGTTGATCTGCAACGCGATATGTTCAGTAAATGTTGCAAGCTGATCCTGGAGAGAAAGACCGGATGAACTTAACAAGGGAAATATTTTCTCAACTACCCACTCTTTACCAAGTGATTTGGGCGGAATTTGGGAATAATAATCCAATGAATTTATATCATCGAGCAATGCCGGATTTACGGCGCCACTCTTGGAAATGAGACCATCCTTGTCATAACGCAGTCCGTTTTTTTCTGCAAGGAAATTGAGTACGATATTCACCGGGCAAATGTCGAAGGCAATCCGCAGGCCATCCTTTTCATACGAGATATTAGCAAACCCTCCAAGATTAAGGCAAAAATCATAATCTGAAAAGAGATAGCGGTCACCGATGGGCACAAGCGGGGCTCCTTGTCCGCCTGATGCAACGTCAAGCGTACGGAAATCACAAACTACAGGGAACCCACTCCCGGCGACTATGGCAGACCCATGGCCAATCTGACTGGTAAGGTGTTTCAAGGGTTGATGGAAAATGGTATGTCCGTGTGAGGCGATAAAATCCGGTTTGGCGTTGTATTTATCAATAAAGGTTTTACACAACTGCCCGAGCAGGTGGCCATATTCCATGTCGGTTATGGCGAAATCCAAAGCCGTACCCTTTTCAAGCAAAGACAAACGGCTTCTCCATGTTTCAGAATAAGTATAAGTTTCGGCGGTCAGGATATGAAAATGCCATTTGTTATTCTCCAGTTTAAACTCACAAAAGGCAACATCAACTCCGTCAAGTGAAGTGCCCGACATCAGTCCGATAGATTTATAGATGGTCATTAAGTCATTGGTCATTAGTCATTAAAGCAAATCAACAAGCTTTTCAAGTTTCATTCCCCTGGAACCCTTTAACAGGATTGCAGTATCCTTTATGGGATGATACCCAAACCACATCCTGGCCAATTCAACATCCTGGAAACAAATGAATTCTCTTTTCCGGTTAAGCTGGGTAAAAACGGGTCCGACAAGATAAACTCCCTGGAACTGCATATGTTCTATTAACCGGAGGATTGCTTCATGCTCTTTTTCGCTTTCGTTTCCAAGTTCCAGCATATCTCCAAGAATCAGGATTTTGACCGGAAAGGTGGTTCTTTCAAATGTTTCAAGAGCCTCCTTCATGCTGGTTGGATTAGCATTATATGCATCCATGATGAGGAGGTTTTTTGAAGTCTTGGCAACCTGCGACCGGTTGTTGGATGGCTCATAATCCTCGATAGCATTTTTAATAAGTATATAATCCACACCAAAATGTTGTCCGGCAGAGGCAGCAGCAAGTATATTACTGACGTTATACTTGCCATATAATTTTGTTGAGATAGAAAGAGGAGTGTGATCCTCAAAAATAAGGTCCATCTTGACGAAAGGATCTGCAGTTAAAAATTGAAATGAAAGCAAAGCAGGAGGGGAGCCATAGGAAATAGCAGGCATGTCCTTACCATAATTCATTAATAATGCATCATCGCGATTGATGAAAATTTTTCCATTATTTTGATACAAATAACGATATAACTCGGTTTTACTCATGATGACGCCCTCAAATCCATTAAAACCTTCGAGATGTGCTTTACCGATGTTGGTGATCAGCCCATGGGTGGGATTTGCGATCCTGCAAAGGAAATCGATCTCCCCGGGATGGTTGGCTCCCATTTCGATGACGGCGATTTCCGTTTCCCGGTTTAAGGTAAGCAAGGTAAGAGGCACCCCGATATGGTTATTGAGGTTACCGGAGGTAGCAACAACATTAAATTTCCTGGAAAGTATGGAATTGATCAGCTCTTTGGTGGTCGTTTTACCATTCGTACCGGTAATTGCAATGACCGGAATGTTGAATTGATTTCGATGGTGCCTTGCCATATCCTGAATGGTTTTCAGGACATCTTCGACAAGAATGCAACGATCATCAATCCCGGCTTTGGGATCATCAATGATTGCCAGGGAGGCTCCATGTTCCAGGGCAGTTCCCGCGAATTTATTACCATTGAAGGAGGGGCCTTTCAGGGCAAAGAATAACGAACCGGGTTTAATATGCCGGCTGTCGGTCGACACGAATGGATTCTCTAAAAAGCGCTGATAAATTATTTTGAGATTTCCCTGAATCATGATATTGTCAGAACAATTTCACAAAATAAATAAAAAACCCCGTCTCCTTGACGAAACGGGGCTTTATTCAGTTTTTTTATTTGGTTACTTTCCGGGGATGGCGCCACCCACGCGGGTCATTGCACAACGGAAGCCAATATAGTCGGTTGCGCTGTTCTCATCCATGAACCTTCTGGTTCCCGGGCTGAGGTAGTAGGCAGGATCTTTCCAGCTTCCGCCTTTATAAACCCTTGCATGATCGCTCACCAATGAATTGGCTCCATATTGGTACATCAGGTTGGTGCCGCTTGTATCCTTGGGAGGATTCTTCCAATATTCGGAAGCAATGGAGGATGAAAAATCTCCGTCGAGGTAGTTGATGTTGTCGGCCTGCCGGTAATTCGAACGGTTCATTGCTTCGGCCGGAGTGATATCGCGGTATTTAAGGCGGCCAAGACTGTCTTTTTCGGCAAGGAATCCTTCCGCATCGCGGACAGGGGTCTGAAAAATATTACCACGATAAGGATGAAGATCGGAAACATCGTAAAACGAAAGCGGACGATAAACATCCATCACCCATTCACTGACATTTCCGGCCATATTATAAAGTCCGTAATCGTTAGGGAAATAAGAACCGCAGGGTGCAGGAATATCGGCACCGTCGTTCAAATTACCGGCAACTCCCATATAATCTCCTTTATCCCGCTTGAAATTATCCATGAAGCTGCCATAATATCGCGATTCATTCGTTCTGACATAATTTCCATTCCAGGGATAATTCTTTCTTTCAACAATCCGTTCATAGGAAGTATTTCCAATAAGTCCGAGAGCGGCATATTCCCACTCGGCTTCGGTCGGAAGTCGATATTTCGGAAGCATAATACCATCTTCCATCTTGACTTTTCGTGTACCGGTTCCGTTAGGATTGAGGTCGGGTAGAGGTTTATCGACCAAACCTTCATACTGGCCGGCAAGATATGCTTCAGTGTTAAAATTGTTCTCATTTTTCTGTGCAGGATCCATGGCAAGGATACCTTTCTTGATCAGGAGGATCTCATTTACACGGTCGGTTCTCCAGGCGCAATATTCATTAGCCTGAACCCAGCTAACTCCCACCACAGGGTAATTCCTGTAAGCCGGATGCCGGAAATAATATTCAACCAGAGGTTCGTTATAGGCGAGTTTGTCGCGCCATACCAACGAATCGGGGAGGGCTTTACGATAAACCCCGGGGTAATCCGTACCATAAACCCGATTCAGCCAATACAGGTATTCGAGGTAATCGAGGTTCCTGACCTCGGTTTCATCCATATAAAAACTGCCGACCGAAACTCTCCGTGCCTGGTTATTCCACTCGAACATTACATCATCCTGGGTTTGTCCCATCGGAAAGGTTCCCCCTTCGATGAAAACCAGTCCCGGTCCTGTCTGCTGTTCAGCAAAATCGCGGACTTCAAAGCCCCCGTTTTTAGGATTATTATAATCCCAGCCAGTTGTACTGGAAGTACCACGTTTCTTGCAGGAGCCTGTCAAAAGGATCACAGCGATCAGCGCACTTGCCTGAATTAAATGTCGAATTTTCATCCTTGAGAAAATTTTTTGCAAATATATAACTAAAATCTTGGGCATTTTATTGCCCTGATATGTCTTCTTTTTTCAATACAGGGAAATTGCCATGAGGCAGATATCTCGTGAGCCCCGCCAGATGCGGATTTCAGCTTTGAGATAGTAAAATCGTAACTATATCCGACCCGTAAATTTTTATAATGAATTCCTAACATCGGGATGATGGCGTCGGGATTTTCAAAGTTATGGCGGAACCATAATCCACCTACAAAGGGATCAATTGTCAGGTAAAGACCTATATTCAACTGGTGAAATTTAAATTGCTGCTGGTATAAAATGTTAGGAGAAATCGAAAATTCACGTTCTTCATCATTTCCGTCACCCTTCAGGTTAATGACAGAGCCTACATGAACAGTAAATTTCATATACAGCTTAGAGGTCATGTCGGAATAAAATCCTATGTCGGGTTGTGAGAGATGGTCGACCGCAAAACCGCCATAGGCCAGATCACCGTAACTTAGAAATATCCCGGCCCCAAAATCGGGAACACCTACCTGGCTGTTGTCGGGTGGCTGTTCCATAGTTGGTTTCACAACACCTCCTTTGATCAGGTCATCGTACATATCACCGAAGGTCAGGTTTTCCCAGACCAGGTGCCTCTGATAATATCCGGCTTTGACGGCAGTGCTTGCCTGGAGTTTGCTTGTAATGTTGAATTTAAAAGCATACATAAGACTGATTGTAGTCGTATTGAGGTTTCCGCCGCCGGCACGATCGGCATTGAACAGCAAACCAACTCCACCGTGAAGTGCACCAATATATATGTCGAAAGAACCATTATAGGTGTTAAAAGCGCCACCCAGGGAAGGCCATTGATTCCGGAAGTTTCCAATTAACCGTGGACAAATGGCGGCGCCGGTCAACGCGGGATTGAGGTATAGCGGATTAGCATAGAATTGGGAAAATTGCGGATCCTGGCCGAAAGATCCGGATGCCAGGAAAAGAATTGTCAGATATGTGATAATCGTCGATTTCCAAATCATCGCTCAAGCGAAATTCACAGCAAATTTCAATATCACAATATTACAACAAATTTAAATTTCAGTCGGCTTTGTGCAACAATATTAACCAACAGATAACGTTAAAAAGTATAAAAAGATACATTTCTATTCAGAATAATAAATTCTACAGCAAACCTTTGAAAGGGAATTGCTGTCTTTTTACTTACAATACCATTCTATGGAGACAAATCTTCGACCTTTATATATTTGCTGGATTTTTTTGATTTTGCTTGCGTCACCTGCATCCGGTGAGCATGGCGTTAATATTAGGTTAGACAGGAAAATCAGATGGAATCCCGACCGGTTAATACGGATATCTGAAACTAAAAAAGCATCACTGCTCACTTTCGACGGTTCCGGTTCGCGGGACGGATATGATCTGCTTCCTTTTTATATTGAGAAATTCAGGATCGATCACGATCCGGATTCTGCACAATCTGTGAGCCTGGCAAACCTCATATTTATACCGGTTTCAGATTCAATTATTCTCAACCTGTCAGATATCGACAAAATTTCAACTAATGTTACTCCTTCCAATACCATTATTTACCAAAGGAAAACTCCTTTTCTCGAAGTATCCATCTTACCTTTAAGACGAAACCCATCTACGGGTGTTATTGAACGTTTGGTTTCATTCACCCTTCAGCTTGAATTATCCGGGAATAAATCAGGCGTTAATCAAAAATCATCCGGGATATATTCCGCTAATTCTGTTCTCTTTTCAGGGAATTGGTACAAGTTAGCCGTTGCATCAAGTGGGATTTACGCAATAACTTATGATTACCTGAAGAATGAGGGAATAGACGTGGCATCAATAAATCCGGTGAACATCCGCATATATGGAAATGGAGGAGGGATGCTCCCGGAATCAAATGCTGAGCCAAGGGCTGACGATCTGATTGAAAATGCCATTTTTGTATCCGGAGAGGAAGATGGTAGATTTGATCCTGGAGATTATATTCTGTTCTTTGGGGAGACACCTGATAGTTGGAAATTTAACAACACTGACCGTACATTTCATCACCAGAAAAATATTTATTCCGATAAAACCTGTTATTTTCTGAATTTTGATACGGGACCCGGAAAGAGGATAGGTTTTGAATCCTCAACCACAGCAACACCGACTAATATTATTAACAATTTCGCTGACTACGCCTTTTATGAAAAGGATGATGACAACCTTATCAAATCCGGACGGGAATGGTGGGACGAGCAAACTTTTGAAATTACGACAACCCGTAAGTACTCGTTCAGTTTTGCCAATTTAAACGTTGGATTCCCGGTCAAATTAAGAGCCCATGTCGCCGCACGGTCAACTGCCGGAAGTACAACGTTCATAGTTAACGCTGCCGGATCCCAGCAAAAAAATATTTCCATTCCCCCGGTGGGAAGTCAATACACTGACGATTATGCTAATGAAAAGATTGAGTTCATGCAATTCACCGCTTCAAACCCGGTGATTGAAGTTCAACTTGATTACAAAAAACCCAACAGCAGCGCCATCGGATATTTGAATTATCTTGAAATGAATGTACAGCGCCAGTTAAAGATGGCTGGTCCTCAGTTGACATTCAGGTCTATAATTGGCGCTGGCGAAGGAAAGGTCAGTGAATTCAGGCTCACATCGCCTGGTACATCTTTGACAGTCTGGGATGTTTCCACCCGAGGAAATGTCATCAGGATTGAGACCACACAGTCGGGCGATGACTTTATCTTCCGTCTGCCTACCGATACAATCCGTGAATTTGTTGCTTTTGACGGAAGTTCGTTCAGCTCTCCTGAATTTATCGGGAGGGTTACAAACCAGAATCTGCACGGAATCGGGCAAGTTGACTATATAATTGTAACCCATCCGTTATTCCTGGCGGATGCCGACCGGCTTGCCCAGTTTCATCGCGATAAGAGTAATCTTGCTGTAGCGGTTGTGACTCCTGAACAGATATATAACGAGTTTTCATCCGGAGTTCAGGATGTAAGCGCTATCCGTGATTTTATGAAAATGTTGTACGACAGGGCTGAACCTGGAAAAGAACCTAAATATCTCTTACTTTTTGGCGACGCTTCTTATGATTTTAAAGACCGGCTCAGCAACAACACCAACTTCGTACCTTCTTACCAATCCTATCAATCATTAGACCCCATAAGTTCCTTCGTGACAGATGATTATTACGGCCTGCTGGATGAGAATGAGGGGCAGGGTGCAAGCGGAGCCCTTGATCTTGGGATAGGGAGGCTTCCCATTGCTTCTGTCGAGGAGGCAAAGTCGGCAGTGGATAAGATCATACATTATATTTCCGATTCCGAATCGGTGAAAAATGACTGGAGGAACGTCGTTTGCTTTATCGCGGATGACCAGGATGAAGGTGGTAATCTCTTTATTGATGACTCCGAAGATCTTTCCAATATCATCGAAAACGGCTATAAAGGGTTCAATCCAGATAAAATATACATGGATGCCTACAAGCAGGTATCCACTCCGGGAGGTAACCGTTATCCCGAAGTAAACGAGGCGATAAACAAGCGTGTCGAGAAAGGGGCTCTTATCATGAACTATGTCGGTCATGGGGGTGAAGTAGGCTGGGCTCATGAACGGGTTCTGGAAGTCCCTGATATTCAATCATGGACAAATTGGGACCATATGCCGGTTTTTATGACTGCTACCTGCGAATTCAGCCGGTATGATGATCCGGAACGTGTTTCAGCCGGTGAATTGGTCTTTCTGAATCCGAGAGGCGGTGGGGTAGCGCTCTTCACAACGACACGCCTTACTTATGCAGGATACAACAAGAGTTTGTCGCTGAATTTTTATAACAACGCCTTCAAAATGGTCAATGGAGAGTATCACCGGATGGGTGATCTTATAGTTCTTTCCAAGAATAATGTAGATGTTTCTAACTCCCGGAAATTTGCTCTTCTCGGAGATCCGGCACTTCAGATGGCCTATCCACACCTGAACGTGGTGACGACTTCAATCAACGGCCAGGCCCCAACCGCGATCCCGGATACCTTGAAAGCCCTTGCCGAAGTGACTATAGAAGGTGAAATACAAGATGCCTCGGGCATGAAAGTGACCTCATTTAACGGAACAGTATTTCCTACGGTCTTTGACAAATCATCGGAAATATATACCCGGGCCAATGATCAGGAAGAACCTCCCGTTAAATATTATCTACGCAAGAACGCGGTTTATAAAGGAAAAGCTGAAGTGATAAACGGAGCATTCTCCTTTTCATTCATCGTTCCCAAGGATATAGCCTATAATTATGGATCAGGAAAAATCAGCTATTATGCCCGGAATGAAGATACAGATGCCAACGGGTATGATGAAAATATCATTGTTGGCGGATACGACAATGGCGCTATTCCTGATAACAGAGGCCCTGAAGTATCTTTATTTATGAATAACACCAGTTTTGTATCCGGGGGTGTCACAAACCAGAATCCAAATCTTTTGGCATTTCTGAGTGACGAATCAGGGATCAATACTGTTGGAAATGGAATTGGGCACGACATTACCGCTGTGGTCGACCAGAAAACAAACATGCCTCTTATTCTGAATGATTATTACGTCTCGGATCTGAATACATTTAAGAGCGGAGTCATTACCTATCCCTTCAGCACCCTTGAAGACGGGCCGCATCACGTGGATTTGAAGGTTTGGGATGTTTTTAATAATTCAACGGAGGCCGGGATTGATTTTGTTGTTGTCTCTTCTGCATATATTGCTTTTGAACACCTCCTGAACTATCCGAATCCAATGCGGGATCATACTACCTTCTCTTTTGAGACAAACCAGGTCAATCAAAATGTAGATGTGGAGGTCAGAATTTATTCACTCACCGGCAACCTGGTGAAGACTATCCGTCAGTCGCTTTTCCTGAATGGATACCGGGTCGATCTTATCACATGGGATGGAACCGACGATCTGGGATGGAGAATTAACTCCGGGATATATGGCTACCGGTTACGGTTAACATATCAGGATGGATCAGTCGTTCAAGGCTCTTCGAAGTTGGTTTTGATCAGATAAAAGCTTAATTTTATAAACTTTTTGATGTTATGCGAATCAATACTATTTATATATTTCTCGTGATCCTGTTTTCACCTCTTTTTATCATTGCAGGTACCGGTCATAAAACTAATTCGATTTTGGCATCGGGTCAATGGTATAAAGTGGCTGTCTGGAATACCGGTATTCACAAGGTCACGTTTGAAGATTTGCAAGCAATGGGTATTAACGCTTCCGGGATTGACCCTGCTGACATCCGGTTATTCGGTAATGGAGGAGGAATGCTTCCGGAATCCAATGCAGCATTCAGGGTCGACGACCTGAGAGAGAATGCTATCGTTGTGAATGACGGAGGTGACGGTTATTTCGATAACGGAGATTATTTTCTTTTTTACGGTGAATCGGCTGATAAGTGGAATTATGACACAATATCACATACCTATTCACATTCCAAGAATCTCTATTCCGATTCAACGTATTATTTCATGACATTCAATCTGGGCCCCGGGAAACGGGTATTACCCAGGGCATCAAGCGATTCCACACCGGAATATATCGCGCGGAGATTTGACGATCATCTCTTTCATGATTTAGATGAAAGGAACCTGATACGGTCCGGTAGGATATGGTATGGAGAGGTATTTGATAATTCCCTGAATTCTTATGATTTCTCATTTGATTTTCCCAACAGGGATAGCACAGTCGCGATCAAACTTAAAAGCTATCTGGCAGCCAGGTGCCCGGTAACAAGTCGTTTCATCATTTCTGTAAACGGGGATGTCACCGATTCCGTTCAATTGGAATACACTAATCTTCAATCGATTGGTGAATTTGCTAAATCCAAGGTGAAAATTTCGACCTTTACTTATCCCAATGTCCCTCTGACAATAAATTTAAGGTATAAGCTGGCAACATCAAATGCACTCGGATGGTTGAATTATCTTGAGATCGTTTGTCAGCGATTCCTCACATATACAGGCCCGCAAATGTCCTTCCGGAGTTCCAATTCGATCGGTAAGGATTGGGTTACAGAATTCCGTGTTAAAAATATGAATCCAGGTATCGAAATCTGGGACGTTACGGATCCGGGTGAAACCAGGTCGATTGAGGGAATGCTTGAAAATAATCTCTTTACCTACCGGATTCCAACGAGCAATCTGCACGAGTTCATAGCCTTCGACGGTACAGAATTTTTTTCGGTCAAATATGCAGGAACCATAGCGAATCAAAATCTTCATAGCCTGGAACCTTCAAAATTGGTTATTGTTACCAATCCATTATTCAAAAGTTTTGCAGATGAACTGGCTGATTTTCACCGTCAGCAAAACGATATGAGTGTTATTGTGGTAACTACATATGAAATATATAATGAATTTGGCTGTAGCCAAAAGGATCCGACTGCCATACGCGACTTTATGAAAATGCTTTATGACAGGGGGCAACCGAATAATTCTCCAAAATACCTTCTTTTATTCGGAGATGGTTCTTATGACCCAAAGGACCGGATTCCCGGGAATAATAACATGATCCCGACATATCAATCCAGCGAATCCCTTAAATTTCTTGGGACCTCCGTATGCGAAGATTATTTTGGGATTATGGGCGATAATGAAGGACAAGATTCAAATGGCAGTATTGAGATAGGGATTGGACGTTTTCCTGTAAGTACAGTCGAAGAAGCCAGAATTATTTTAAATAAAATTGAACATTATTCCCTGAAGAACGATTCCATTATGACCGATTGGCGCAACACCATCACTTTTGTGGCCGACGATGAGAATGATAACATCCATCTTCAGCAGGCAGAGGAATCTTCCAGGATCGTTGCTAAAAAATACCCGGTGTTCAATGTTAATAAGATCTATCTGGACGCCTACCCGCTTGTCAAAATTCCGGCCGGTTACCGCTTCCCGGAAGCAAATGAAGCAATTAACCAGGCTGTGTCAAAGGGAACCCTGCTTATCAATTATACCGGTCACGGTGGTGAAACGGGTTGGTCCTATGAGCAAGTGCTTACCTTCACCGATATTGCCTCGTGGAAAAACAAAAATGAACTGCCGGTTTTTATCACAGCAACTTGTGAATTCAGCAGGTTTGATAATCCGGAACGTTTTACAGCGGGTGAAATGGCTATTCTCCATCCCAACGGTGGCGCTATTGCCATGTATTCCACAACACGTCTGGCCCTTTCCACTTCAAATCAACATCTTGATACAAGTTTTTTCCGTCATTTAATGGATAGACAGAATGGAGAGTATGTGACCATGGGCGACCTTATCCGAATTTCGAAAAATAATAACAATAACAACAATAATATCCGGAATTTTGCATTGCTTGGCGATCCTGCACAAAGGATTGCTTTTCCGGAGTATCACGTCAAAACAATAGGAATCAACGGTAATCCGGTATCAAGAGCCGACACGATCCAAAGTCTTTCCAAAGTAAGTGTTTCAGGAATAATAGAGGATCAGTTTGGACAAAAAATTACGGATTTCAATGGAGTTCTTCGTGCCAAGATATTCGATAAACCAGTTACAAACACTACCCTTGGGAATACTTCCGATAGTTATCCGACGACCTTTAAATTGCAGAACAGTCTTTTATATGAAGTAAAAACATCGGTTATTGACGGAATATTCACTTTTGATTTTGTTGTACCCAGGGATATTGCTCTTCAATATGGCAGGGGTAAGATAAGTTATTATGCACGGAATGACGGGAAAGACGCCAACGGATATACGGATGCGATAGTAGTTGGAGGAATTGATACTCTTACGGACCCCGTCAACCAGGGACCGGATATTTCACTCTTTATCGATAATCCTGATTTCATTTCGGGCGGTATGACCAGTATTAATCCGGTTTTGCTTGCAGACCTGTACGACAAGGATGGAATTAACTTCGTTGGATTAGGCATCGGACATGAGATCACAGTGGTGCTTGATGAAGCGTGGACCCAGCCTGCCATATTGAATGATTATTATTCTCCGCAGATTAATACAATTACCGGTGGAAGCCTTATTTATGGATTTAAGAATCTGTCACCCGGCAAACATAAGCTTACGCTCAAAGCCTGGGATATGTTCAATAACTCTTCTGAAAAAGAGATCAGTTTTGTTATTTCATCCCAGCTTGCTGTGAAGAAGATCATGAATTTCCCCAATCCGATGTCTGACTATACCAATTTCTGGTTTGAACCTATGAAAGATGCAGGACGTCTGGACGTGGAGATAGATATTTATAACATTACCGGTAAGCGGGTCGTGACGTTGAATTATTCTTATCCTGAGACTATTCCCGGACCATTGTGCATATGGGATGGGACCGATGCTAACGGCAGAATATTAGGTAACGGGATCTACCCTTATAAGATCAAATTCCGTGGGAATAACGGAATGTATACGGAAGCATCCCAAAAGCTGATGATTTTCAGGTGATAAAGAATCGGTCCCGGCTCTTTTTTTAGCACGGAGCAATATTTGAATTGTTACTTCGTTACTTATTTCTAAGTTAACTTTATTGGTATTATTAATAACGGAATTTCAACAGATGAAGATCAGATTTCTTTTACTTTTTGCGTTATCGTTGGTACTGTCCACGGCTTTTGCACAGGAGGAACCAAATGTGATAACCACTGCGGTACCGTTTCTCACGATTGCACCTGATGCGCGGGGTGGTGGTATGGGAGATGTTGGTTCAGCCACCAGTCCGGATGCTTATTCCTTATTCTGGAATCCGGCTAAATATGCATTTATAGATAAGACTTTCGGTTTTGGTATCGGATATGTTCCCTGGTTACGCGGACTTGTTAATGATATCGGCCTTGCATCTATTACAGGATTTGGAAAATTCGGTGATAAGCAGGCAATTGCAGCCTCCCTGCGCTTTTTCTCAATGGGTGAGGTGACATTTACCAACGAAGCCGGATTAGAACTGGGAATTGTCAAACCCAACGAATGGGCATTGGATGCAACCTATTCCCGGAAATTTTCCCGGGAATTTTCGGGCGCCGTTGCTGCGCGGTTCATCTATTCAAACCTGGTTCCGGTCGACTATTCGGCAGGCAAGGAGGTCCGCCCCGGAATCGCAGTGGCCGCTGATGTTGCCATTTACTATCACCACGAGCTTGAATTAAAAGGAATGACGGGTGCCTCAATCGATTTTGGACTTTGTATTTCCAATATCGGAAATAAGATCTCCTACAGCAATACTTCCACACTGAAAGACTTTATCCCTACCACACTGAGACTCGGTCCTTCATTTACTTTGGATATCGACGATTACAACCGTCTCTCTTTTGCTATCGATTTTAGCAAACTTCTGGTACCCACTCCTCCTATATATGCAACTGATTCCAGTGGTAATCCTATCATCGGTCCGGATGGAAAAAAAGTGATAGAGAAAGGCAAGGATCCTGATGTATCAGTAATTCAGGGCATGATCCAGTCTTTTTATGATGCCCCTTATGGTTTTAAGGAAGAATTGCAGGAAATAAATGTAGCAATTGCCGCCGAATATTGGTATAACAAGCTTTTCTCAATCAGGGCAGGTTATTTTTATGAGTCCAAATACAAGGGTGATCGCCAGTTTTTTACACTGGGTGCTGGCCTCCGCTATAATGTTTTCGGTCTCGATTTTTCCTACCTTATACCTGTCAGGAACAATAATCCAATGCAAAACACCCTGCAGTTCACCCTGCTGTTTAACTTTGATAATGTGGGGAAGAAATCAACACAGGGACTGGAGAAGACAACAACAAATTAAAATAATCGTAAGTGTCTTCATTCAGGATAGGTTTCGGGTTCGATACCCACAAATTGGAAGTAGATCATACCTTCTGGCTTGGTGGTATCCTGATCCCCCACTCAAAAGGCGCTACCGGTCATTCTGATGCAGATGTACTCATCCATGCCATCTGCGATGCTGTGTTAGGTGCGGCCGGACTTCGCGATATAGGAAACCAGTTCCCGGATACCGACCCCGCTTATAAAAACATCGATAGTAAGATTTTATTAAAGCGCACGATTGATCTGATAAAAACAAAAGGTTTTTCAATCGGGAATCTCGACTCGACGATAGTGCTTCAGAACCCAAAGATCAGCGGTTTCATCCCTGAAATGATCTCTGTACTATCCCATATCCTTTGGATTGAACCCGGACAACTTTCCATCAAGGTTAAAACAAGTGAAAATCTTGGCTTTATCGGGCGGGAGGAGGGTGTTTCAGCATATGCAGTTGTGCTGTTGCAAAACAGTTAATCCCATCCGGATGCAATAAATTTCTTTGCCCGGTAAAGCTCGA
>Ga0172368_10004966_pt1 | contig 15139 bp, 15 predicted proteins | sample Lak11m_FD_114540 | JGI IMG/M metagenome (GOLD analysis project Ga0172368, IMG submission 114540) | Freshwater microbial communities from Kabuno Bay, South-Kivu, Congo - kab_022012_11m | ecosystem: Environmental > Aquatic > Freshwater > Lake | place: Democratic Republic of the Congo: South-Kivu...
CCCTCTCGCCCCGGTGCTGTCCGACAACACAGCCGGCCGCTCTTGTTCTTGGCCGGAAACAAGGGGGTCCGGGGGTGAGGACGGGACGGCGCCACTGCCGGCATCCGTGGTTCTGGGGTATCCGCACCCGAAGTCGAAAGCCGAAAGCCGGCTCTCAGAAGCACATGGCGCGCCCGAGCAGTTCGGCGCGTGCGCGCTCGTCGCGCGCCTCGTCGATGGCCGGGAAGAGCACTCGCTCCTCGCGCAGGTTGTGCTCGCCCCAGACCTCGACGAACGCGCGCATGGCGGACAGGAAATGCTCCAGTTCGTGGCGCCGCAGGGTCTCGGCCATGGCGTCGAAGGCGCGCCGCAGCACGATGTGGTCCTGCTTGGTCGCCGCGCACGGGTCGTGCGAGCCGCCGGGCAGCGTCTCGAATTCCGGCAGCAGCACCTGCTCCTCGACGAGCATGTGCCGCGCCAGGCCGCAGCGGAATTCCTTGTAGCAGGCGGCGGCCAGCTCGAACGCGCCGCCCCGCGCGAGGTGCTCGACGTCCTCCATGAGTCCGACGAGCCGCCGGTGCTCGCGGCCGAACGTGTCGGACACGAGATGCGCGGCGTCGGGTGGCCTGCGACGCACTTCGAGCCGGTAGCGCCCCGGGCCCGAAGCGCGGAAGACCGCCTCGAAGGTCCCCGGGTGTGCGCTTTCGATGCGTCCCAGAAGCGGGCGCGGGTCCTGGCGGTCCTCGACGTCGAGCGCTTCACCGCCGGCCAGGGCTTCCGCGCGCGAACGCAGCAGTTCCCAGCGCTCGTCTTCCGAGGCCGAACGCAGATCCAACCTTGCGCCCGGCGCGCGACTGGCCTCGCGTCCGCTCGTCGACACGCGCCCTCCGGTCCGAGTCCGTTGACCGTTCGACTGCAAGCATCGAGCCGCGCGGTATTCGTGCCTGCCCGGCGGCCTCTGACGGGTTGTCGGCGCCCCGGAGCCGAATGCCGCACGAATGCCGCACTGCGCCAGGGAAGCGGTTGCGGATCGCTCCAGTTCTGCCGCAATTTATGCGCCCGGCTCGCAGCTTTGCCGAGTCATGCCCGACACGGTATTCTTCACGCCATGGCGAAGCCCGCGGAGTTGAGGGTCGAGGTGGAGCGGGATGCCGATGGCCGATGGCTCGCGGAAGTCGTGAACATCCCCGACCTTGGGGGGGTTCTGGCCTACGGTGCCGATTCCGAGGCTGCCGTCCGTGCGGCAAAGGCTCTGGCGCTGCGGGTGCCGGCGGATCTCGTCGAGCATGATGACCTGCCGGCCGATGCCGGCACGGTTCACGTCCCCAGGGAAATCTGAGAGGGACTCCTCCCGACGCTTCGTGAGGTCAGCGACGGCCGCCGCTCCGACTGGCGCCTCAGACGATCCGGAAGCGATCCTTCAGCGTGCACCGGCGTTCGCGCGTGTAGGTGAGCGCGGTGGTGAGCCCGTCCCCGCTCGAGCCCGCAATCGTCCAGGCGGTATAGCCTTCGCCCTTGTAGCCGAGGCCGGCCACGGACGGCGCGTTCTTGATGAAGATGCTCGTGTTGACGCGCGAGGCCATGTCGCTGAGGTTGTCGATGCTCTTCGAGTGCATGACGGCGGTGTGGAAGCACCCGCGCTCGGCCCGGATGGCGGCGGCGACGGCCTCCTCGACGTTGCGCACGCGCACCATCGGGAACACGGGCATGAGCTGTTCCACCGTCACGAGCGGGTGGCCGTCCTCGACTTCGCACAGCAGCAGGCGCGTCTCGTCGGGCACCTGGATGCCGCACGCCCGCGCGATGACCGCCGCGTCCTTCCCGACGAAGTCCTTCACCGCGTGATCGCCGTCGATCACCTTCTTCACCAGTTCCGCCGTCTGTTTCGCGCTCATCTCGGCGGCGCCGTTGCGCAGCATGACGCGCTTGAGCGGGTCGGCGACGCTCTCGACGACGAACAGCTCCTTCTCGACGATGCAGATGATGTTGTTGTCGAACGAGGCGCCGATGACGACGTCGCGACCGGCCTGTTCGAGATCCGCGGTCTCGTCCACGACGACCGGAGGATTGCCCGGCCCGGCGCAGATGGCGCGCTTGCCCGAGCTCATGGCGGCCTTCACGACTGCGCCGCCGCCGGTGACCACGATCACCTTGATTCCGGGGTGTTTCATGAGCGCCTGCGCGCTCTCGATCGTCGGCTCCGCGAGGCACGTGATGCAGCACTCGGGCCCGCCCTGCGACACGATTGCGTCGTTCAGCTCGGCCACCAGGCGCCGGCACACGCCTTTGGCGCCGGGGTGGACGTTGAAGACGACCGTGTTTCCCCCGGAGACCATGGAGATCGCGTTGTTGATGACGGTCTCGGTGGGGTTGGTCGTGGGCGTGATGCTGCCGATGACGCCGAAGGGCGCGCGCTCGTGCAGCGTCAGCCCGTCGTCGCCCGTGAACGCGCCCGTGCGCAGAAACTCGGGGCCCGGCGTCTTCGTGGCGGCCAGGATGTTCTTGGCGACCTTGTCCTCGACACGGCCGATGCCGGTTTCTCGCACCGTTTCGACGGCGTACTCGCGCGCCTGGCCGGCGAGCACCTGGCGCATGGCCGCGATCATCTTGAACCGCGTCTCGAGCGGCGTGTCGCGGAGCTGCTCGAAGGCGCGCGTGGCGGCTTCGACGCACGGGTCCAGCGAGTCGTAGACGCCGTGGCGGCCCGTGGCCACGCCGCGGCCGCGCACGCCCGGCGAGTAGACGGCCATGGGACGGCCGCCGGCGGACAGCACGCCGCCCTGGCCCGCGGGGGCGCCGTCCAGTTCGCGCCGGATGCGCTCCACCACCTTGTCCACGAGCTGGTCGATCTGGCTGGAGTCGAACGCGGGCATGTCGCACCTGCCTGGCCGGGCCTGCCGCGTCCCCGCGACGGCCGTTCGCCCCGACCCGCGCCCGGCCGCTCATTCCGAGCGCGGTCGGGGGACGCTACCTCGCGGGCGTGGCGTCGTCCGGCTTCGAGTAGACGACGTTGCCGTCCTGGGCGACCTCGTCGACGATGGCCATGATCGTCGCGTCCACGGGCCGATCGCGCGTGGCGGCGGTCTGGCGCGCCGAGGACCCGGACGCGTAGAGCACCACCTCGCCGACGCCCGCGCCCACCGCGTCGATGGCCACCACGGTGGCGCCCGAAGGCGCCCCCGCGGGGTCGCAGTTGCGCACCAGAAGCAGCTTGAGCCCCTCGATTTCGGGCTCCTTGCGCGTGGCGACGACCGTACCGATGACTCGGCCGAGGAGCATGCGGATGGTCCTTCGGCCCCGTCCGGGGCCCTGATGTTGCCCCTGCGCCTCGGGCCCCCGGTCGCCCCGAGCGGGCCCGACGGTTCGTTGTCGGGCGAGTCGAAGGGCCCCCGGGGGTCGAAGGGGCGGGGCTACTTCGCCGGCGCGCCCTTGCGGCCCAGCGGCAGCACCTCGTCGATGTTCTGGTGCGGGCGCGGGATCACGTGGACGCTCACCAGCTCGCCCACGCGCTCGGCGGCGCGCGCCCCGGCCTCGGTGGCGGCCTTCACCGCCGCGACGTCGCCGCGCACGATGGCGGTGACGAGCCCGGCGCCGATCTTCTCGTAGCCGACCAGCTCGACCTTGGCGGCCTTGACCATCGCGTCCGAGGCCTCGACCATGCCCACGAAGCCCTTCGTCTCGATCAATCCCAGAGCGTCTGCCACGGATCCTCCGATACGCGCGGCGCGGGGGTGCGCCGCCAGCGCAACGCTGCCTCAGGCCGTCAGGACTTGGCGTCCCTGCCGGCGGGGAACTCCCTGCCCTTCACGCCCTCGACGGCGGCCACGGCAGCCTTTGCGGCGGCGTCGATGTTCGCCTCGTCGCCGCACATGTACAGCCGGCCGAAGGCGCCGAACGGGGTCACGTCCACGAGCAGCACGTCGGCGGCCTTCTCCGCCTCGTTGGCCGCCAGCGCCGCGTACGCGGCCGGCTCGGTCTCGAGGATGAAGAGGCTCATGCCGGGCTCGATCATGGAGCCGAAGCGGATCTTGTCGATGATCATCGCGTGGTAGGGCTCGATGGCGCGGATGATCTGGTTGGAGACGATTCTGGGCTTGAGGCGGTCGTCGGCCTCCACGCGGAGATGAGACAGAATCGCGTTTCCGGCCTGGAGCACCTCGCCCTTGTCCTCGTTGTGGACCTCGAGCATGCCGAAGGCGCGCTCGACGACCAGCGTGGCGGGCGTGACCTTGGTGGCCTTGAGGGCGGCGTCCAGGGTCTCGTGGATGGCCATGCCCGGCGCGATTTCGACGAAGAGCGAGGCGACGCCGGGCACCGGGAAGTAGCCGCGCGCCGTGGTGCAGATGTGCGCGGCAAGCTGCGGCTGCAGCGAGTCCAGGAAAACATAGGCGCGAAGGGATGTCGCCAAAGCCCGGTCTCCTGCTCGGCGCGCGAGCGTCGGAAGGCGTAAACTTCTACCGGAGGGGCGCCTGCCTGGCAAGGGGGGGACGCACCGGGCCGGCGGACGGCGCCGCCGGCGGCACCCAGTCGAAGAGCTGCAGCGCCCGGTCGGCAGGTGGAGGGCTCGGAGCGGCGATGGACGCGATCACGGTCACGGCGCTGGGTCTGCTGGCGTGCGGAGCCGCGCTGGGCCTTGCGCGGCGCAGGTTCGAGGCGCGCGGCGTGGTCCCTCCGCGCGCCTTCCGGGTCGTGCAGACCGTGTTCGCGGTGCTCGTCATCGCCCTGTTCTTCGGCCTGGTCGTGGCGATGGTCGGCGGGCCGCTCGTCTTCGCCGGTTGGATCGCGGCGCGTTCGGGGTGAGAGCGCTGCCTGTGCCGCGCTGCGATCGACAGCACGGCGTGCCGCACCCAGCCCGGTCTACGGGTCGTTGACGGGCTTCGGATTCGCGCCGGGGCGCGAGAAGAGGCGCTTGAAGAGGTCGCTGTTCTCGACGATGGCGCGCTCCCGGTCTCGACGCTGCTCCCACGTCATGCCCTCTTCCTCAGCAGCGATACGATCACGGATCTCCCGCATCATCTTGACGCAGTCGAAGCGTTCCTCACTCATTTGGCACCACCTCCGCCGGGTTCCGGATGTCGAGAGTCGGGAATCCCATCTCGATGTTGACGGCTTGGAACAGCCGGATCCGCCGTACGTTCACAAGGTGCTTGAAATTCCAACTCGTGAGGATGTCCGCGCCGCCGACCGTCGCGACGGCGACGTGCGCAGCGTCGTTGGCCATGGAGGCGGGCAACACACCGCGGCCGAGGTAGACATCCGCCAGTTCCTCAACAACGATCCGCAGAAAGGCTAGGCCGCACTCCGGTTGCGCCCCGCCGGGCCGCGCGCTTGGCCTTCCTGCGGATCGTTGTTCCTCGATTGTCAGGTCGGACAGCAGCACGTCGAACCGCCCTTGGGTGAGCGCTCGCCAGAACCCTGCCGACAGGGTCGCGAAGGCGGCGTCGAATGCCCCCCCGAAGACCGACGTGTCGGGATAGGCGCGCAGGCGGCGGATGGGCTCCATGTCGTACCTCCGCCGCCATTCTAACGCCCCGGACCGGGCGCGGCGACGCCCCGGCGCGTCAGACTTCCCGTCCGTCCACCCGGACCCGACGCAGCCCCGCGGCGCGACCCAGCGCAGCCGCGCGGGTCATCTCGTCCGGGGTGGCCCGCCGCCCCAGCCGGGCGTCGCCCGCCAGCCGATGCACCGGCTCGTACTGCGAGAGCAGGCTCACGTACAGATCCTGCGAGATCCCCGCCAGAAAACGCAGCGCCCGCTCCGACGCCGCCGCGTCGTCGGGCAGCACGAGATGACGCACCATCACGCCCCGGATCGCGACGCCGGTGGCCGAGAGCACTGGATCGCCCGCCTGCGCGTGCATTTTCGCGATGCACTCCATGGCGACGGTCGCGTAGTCCTGCGCCCCCGTCAGGCGCCCGGTTTCGTCCGTGCCGTGCTTCAGGTCGGGCAGGTACACGTCCACGACCCCGTCGAGCAGCTCCAGCGCCTCGGGCGATTCGTAGCCGCCGCAGTTCCAGACGACCGGGCGATCGAACCCCCGCTCGGCCGCTCGTCGCAACGCCGACACGATGACCGGAAGCTGCGGCGTCGGTGTCACGAACTGAACAGTCTCGGCGCCGCGGCGTGCCAGCTCCAGGACGATGCCGGCCAGTTCGGCGGCGCCGATGCGTCGGACTCCCTCCATTTCCAGCGAAAACGATGCGGACTCGCACCCGCGGCAGGCGAGATTGCACCCGCCCAGGAGCACCAGGCCGCTGCCGCCGCGGCCGGTCAGCTCGGGTTCCTCGCCGAAGTGCAGGCCCCAGCCGGCCACGTGGGCCGCGTCGTCCAGGCGGCAGAGACCTTCGCCGGCCGAGCGATTCGTTTCGCAGTACCGGGCGCAGAGCCGGCAGCGCGACAGGTGCGCCCGCGCGGCCTCCTCGCGACGGCGCAGTTCGGCGGCCTCCAGACGCATCGCGGGGAGCATAGCGTGGAGGCGGCCGGCACGTCCGGCACCGGGCGGTCGGTGTCGTCCGGCACGACGCCGCTACCCCATCCCTGCCCGTTTTGCGATAGTCGGCCCGGCATGATCGGGCGCACGCTCAACCGGTACCGGATCCTCGAGCAGGTGGGCCAGGGCGGCATGGCCGTGGTCTACCGGGGCGTCGACTCGTCCCTCGAGCGCGACGTCGCGGTGAAAGTGCTGCACCCGCACCTGGCGGGGCGCGTCGAGCACCGGCGCCGGCTCGCGCGCGAGGCACGGGCCGTCGCGCGGCTGCACCATCCCAACATCCTGGAAATCTACGACTTTTCCGGCGAGGACTCCCCCGACGCCTACCTCGTCACGGAGCTCATCCGCGGCCGCACGCTGCGCGCGTTCGCTCTGGAGCACCCGTTCGACCCGCCGGAGCTGGCCGCCGCGTGCGTGTACGTGCTGGCCGGGGCGCTGGGCCATGCGCACGGCAACGGCATCGTCCACCGCGACCTGAAGCCCGAGAACGTGATGATCCAGGAGCTGGGCCCGGCTCCGATCGTCAAGCTCATGGACTTCGGCATCGCGCAGGTCATCGACCGCGACGAGCGCATGACCGTCACCGGCTCGCTCATCGGGTCGCCGGCGCACATGGCGCCCGAGATCATCGACGGAGAGGAGGCCGACGTCCGCAGCGACGTCTTCTCGCTCGGAACCATCCTGTACTGGCTCGCCACCGGCAGCCTGCCCTTCGAGGGCGCCAGCCCCGGTGCGCTGCTCAAACGCATTCTGCTCGGGGAATACGCCGATCCGCGCGAGCTGCGCCCCGGCGTCTCCGACAGCCTGGCCCGCGTCGTCGCCGACGCTCTGGCCCGCAACCGTTCCGAACGCATCGCGAGCGCGGAAGAGTTCCGCAAGCGTCTCCTCGCGTCGCTGGCGGACTCGGGCGTCGAGCGCCCCGAGGAAATGCTGGAGCAGTTTCTTGCACATCCGGCGGAGGCCGCCCGCGACACGCGCGCCCGCGTCGTGGCGCACCTCATGCGCACGGGGGCGAACGCCGCCCGCGAAGGCCGCCACGCGCGCGCCCTGGCCTGCTATGCGCGCATCGTCGCCGTGGTCCCGGGCACGCCCGAGGCAGGTGCCGCGCGCGAGGCCATCGACCGGCTCAAGACGCGCGTGCGCCGGCGCAAGCAGTTGGCATGGGCCGCGGGCATCGCGGCCCTGGTGGCGCTGGTTTCGGCGGCGACCCGGCTGGACCTGTGGCCGCACCGCCGCGCGCCGGAGCCCGCCGCGGAGACCGCACCGGCTGTCGCCGCGGCGCCGGCTCCCCCGGAGCCCGCGCCGCCCGAGCCCGCGCGCGTTGCGGATGCCGAAACGGGGCCCGCCGTGCGGCTGCAGGCCGTCGCTCCGACGGTCGCTCCCGAGCCGCGGTCGCGGCCGGCGCACCCGCGGCCGGGCGTCCGTGCGCGGCCCGCCGCCGCTTCCGGTCCGGCGGCGCTGGGGCACTACTTCATCACGGTGAAGCCCTACGCCCACATCGCCATCGACGGCCAGGACGCGGGCGAGACGCCCCGCGAGGGCGAGCTGCCGGCCGGCGACCACGTGGTGCGGCTCACGCACGACTGCTGCGAGCCTCTGGAGGTGAAAGCCACCATCGCGGAAGGCCGCCCGTGGACGTTCCGCGACAAGCTGCGGCCCCGTCCGGCGCGGCTGCGTCTGGAGGTCGCGGGTCCCGCCGACACGCAGATCATGGTGGACCGCGACTACAAGGGGCCCGCCTCGCAGTTCGCCGAGGCTCCGCTCCTGGTTCCCCTGGGCACCGACGCGAACGGCGAACCGCGCTATGATCGCGAAGTGGAGCTGAGGCTGTTCCGGACCGGCTTCCGCGATCGCACGGTGCCGGTGCGCGTGCGCGCCGGGCAGGAAACGCCCGTGAAGGTGACCATGGAGCCGCAGGGATGAGGCAGGCTCTGGGTGTCGGTCGTTTCGCGACGCCCTTCCGGAGTGCGGCCGTCCCGGCCGCACAATCGGACCGCAGCCGTCCCGGCTGCGTGCTCCCGACGATGCGGTTTGGGTGCAGGCCCATCGGGGGAGGTGTCCGTGCGGCCGGGACGGCCGCGCACCGATTGTGCCGCCGGGACGGCCGCACTCCGGCTGGAATGCTGGCCGCCGCATGGCTGCTCGCGTGCGCCCTGCCTGCGCAGGCCCAGACCGGCCCCGACGCCCTCAGGCGCGCGCGCGACACCTTCGAGTACGGCGACTTCAAGGCGACCGTCGACCTGCTGCGCGACGTGCCCGACGCGGGCGTGCTCGCCACGGAGACCGAGCGCGTCGAGGCCTGGAAACTGCTCGGCCTGAGCTACTTTTTCCTCGACCGGCGTCTGGAAGCCGCCAACGCTTTCTTCGGCCTGCTCAAGCAGAACCCCGACTACCGACTGGACCCGTTCTATGTGCCGCCGGCGGCCGTCGCGTTCTTCGACCAGGTCAAGAAGGAGAACGAGTCGCTGCTGGCTCCCATCCGCGAGCGGCGCGCCCGGCGCATCCGAGAGGAGCAGGCCGAGGAGGAGGCGCGTCGGACGGCGGATGTCGCCAGGCAGCGCAAGTTGGCGGAACTCCTGGAGAAACAGGCGGCCGAGCGTCGCACGGTGCTGGAACGGCGCGTCGCGGAGCACTCGGTGCTGCTGGCCTGGATGCCGTTCGGTGCAGGCCAGTTCCAGAACGGCCACCGCAAGACGGGCCTCGCGCTCCTGGGCGCGCAACTGGTCGCGGGCCTCTCGTCCGTCGCGTGCTGGGCGGGTGTCGAGCTGCTGCGCGAGCCGTCGTCGTCCGCGGACGATCCGAAAGGCGGCAAGTTCGTCGGGTCCGCGTTCCACACCGCGCAGTCGCTGGACCTCGCGAAATGGATCAGCGCGGGCATCTTCTACGCGCTGTGGCTGGGCGGGGCCATCGAGGCGAACATCCGTTTCGTGCCGGAAAGGCAGGCGGGCGAGAGAACCATCGTGCCGGCCGAGCCGCCCGCCGCGCCCGTCGAGCCCGCCATCGCACCGGTTGCACCGCCGGCCGCGACGCCCCTGCCCGCAAAGGTGCCGGCCCCGTCGCCCGCCCTCTCGCCGGTGCCGGATCGCCCCGCGATCCCGAAGATTGCGCCCCCGCCGGTGCATCCCGTCGAGCCGCCCCTGCTGCCGAAACCGACGATTCCGATCCGCACCGACGCCGAGCCCGCTCCGACCGCTCCGGCGGCCGAGCCTGCCTCGGCCGGCGACGAACCGCATCCCGGCGCGCCCTGACGCGCCCCATCCGAGGACACCCGACGCCATGCCCGAGCTGAGCCTGCGAACCCCCGGCGCCGAATCGCGTCCCCCCGTGAAACTCGTGCGCGAGAGCATGACCCTCGGCGTAGGCGCGGACGTCGACATCCCCGTTGCGGATCCGGCGATCGGATCGCTGCAGCTTCTGCTGGAGAAGAGGCCCGACGGGTGCAGGGTGTCGGTCTTCGGAGGCGAGGGCGCGTTCTTCGTGTCCGGCCGCAAGGTGCGCGAGCACACCCTCCAGGACGGCCAGAGCCTTCGAGTGGGCGCCACCGAGGTGCAGTTCCACCTGACGCTGGCGCCGGCGCCGTCGAGCCCGGGCGCCTCGCGCGAGCTGGCGGCGCTGCAGGGCCTGTACGCCCTGAGCGAGCGCATGAGCGCCGCCGGCGATGTCGGGCGCGTCATCGAGGCCGTTGTCGACCACGTCATCGAGACGACGCGCGCCGACAAGGGCTTCCTGGTGCTCGTGGAGGGCGGTGCACTGCACGTGAAGGTCGCCCGCAACATGGACCGGCAGAACATCTCCGACGCGGTGGAGCGCCTGAGCGACAGCATCGTCCAGCGCGTGCTCTCGACGAAGAAGCCGCTCATCGTCAGCGACGCGCTTCACGACGACGAGTTCAACGCCAGCGAAAGCGTCGTGAACCTGAAGCTCTGCAGCGTCATGTGCGTGCCGCTGCTGGAGCGCGGCGGCGAGCCGCTGGGGCTCATCTACGTCGGCAACGACCGCACCCCGAACCTGTTCGAGCGCCGCGACCTGGAGGTGCTGAGCATCCACGCGGCGCAGGCCTCGCTGCTCATCCGCAACGCGCTGCTGCTCAACGAGCTGCAGGTCGAGAACCGCGCGCTGCGCAAGGACCGCGACGACGCGCGCTTCGGCGAGATCATCGGCGCCTGCGACGCCATGCGCGACATCTACCGTCGCCTGGAGAAGATCGCCCCGACCGACATCAGCGTGCTCATCACGGGCGAGACGGGCACCGGCAAGGAGCTCATCGCCCGCGAGCTGCACCGGCGCTCGCCGCGCAAGGGCGGGCCGTTCATCACCATCAACTGCGGAGCGATCCCCGAAAACCTGCTGGAAAGCGAGCTGTTCGGCCACGTGAAGGGCGCTTTCACAGGGGCGGTGGCGACGCGCATCGGGCGCTTCCAGGCGGCCAACGGCGGCACCCTGTTCCTGGACGAGGTGGGCGAGCTGCCCGTGGCGCTGCAGGTGAAGCTGCTGCGCGCCCTCCAGGAGAAGAGCGTCACGAAGGTCGGCGACACGCGCAGCGAGACGGTGGACATCCGCATCCTGGCGGCGACCAACCGGCGCATCGAGGAGGAGATCAAGGCGGGCCGCTTCCGCGAGGATCTGTACTACCGCCTCAACGTCGTGGGGCTGCACCTGCCGCCGCTGCGCGAGCGCGGCGACGACGTGGAGGTCATCGCGCGGGCGCTGCTGGGCCGCTTCGTCAAGGAGTTCGACAGCAAGGCGCGCAGCTTCGCGTCCGGCGCGGTGCAGGCCGTACGCCGCTACGCCTGGCCCGGCAACATCCGCCAGATGGAGAACCGCATCAAGAAGGCGGTGGTGCTCGCAGAAGGGCCGTCCGTCACCGCGGATGACCTGGATCTGCGCCCCGAGACGCTGGAGCCGATTCTGCCGCTGCAGGGCGCCGTGGAGCGTTTCAAGGAGCGCTACATCGACGAGGTGCTGGCGCGCAATAACGACAACCGCACCAAGACCGCCCGCGACCTCGGGGTGGACGCCCGAACCGTCTTCCGGTACCTGGAGCGCAAGCGCGCCCGCGCGGAAGGTCGCGCGGTCGAGGACATTCCCGAGGACGAACCGGCCGGCGACGCCTGATCGCCGTGTCGCACGCCGCGCCGCCGCGGAGAAAGGAGGGCTGCAACCCCTTGAAATCACTGGGTTCCTGGCTGGCAGGAGTCTTGCTTTCCCCTCGGGGTGCGCTCGCGGCGATCGCCCTGGCCGCGGTGCAGACGGGGTGTCTGGCGGTGCAGGACATCGAGGAGTACCAGGAGCCCGCGATGGTGAATCTGCCGCCGATGCTGAACCTGTCCGACGTGGAGCCCAAGGGCGTGCGCGTGTGCGTGGATCGCCGCGGGGACCTGCTGGTGCCCACCGAGTTCAAGCTGTCGAACATCCGCGACCCGAACGGTCCGGACGGCCAGACGCTCGCGGTGCGCTGGTTCTTCGACTACAGCCTGGCGTCGGGCTCGGTGAACGCGCAGCTCAAGCAGGACGCCCTCAAGCCGCTGGGCAAGGGCACCGACGTCTACGAGCCCACCACCATGGACACGCAGACGGTGCTCTCGCTGCTGACCGACTCGGAGCCGCACGCGCTGGAGGCGGTCGTGTCGGACGGCTTCGACAAGTCCGACAAGGAGCCCAGAAACCGCGCGACGCTCGCGGGGTCGTTCTCGGTCTCGTACAAGTGGATCGTCGGTCGGGCGGTCAAGGAGTGCAGCCAGGAATGAGTGTCTCGGCTTTCGGCTTTCGACTTTCGGCTTTCGGAAGGGCACACCCTGCCGAACCCGGGGGCTTTTCCCGAAAGTCGAAAGCCGAATGCCGAATGCCGGTTCTCCTCGTCCTCGCGGCCGCGGGCTGCGCGTCCATGGGCTGGGACAAGGCCGCCCCCATGGCCGCGCGGAGCTGCTACGCCGACGCCGACTGCGACGACGCGCTGGGCGAGGTGTGCCGCTCCGCCAAGGGCGCGGGCGCGGTGACGGGCAATTCGGCGACGACCGAGAACGCGGGCGTCTGCGTCATCCGGGGCAGCGGCACGTCGGACAAGGTCTGGCTGGAAATCCGTCCCCAGGAGTCCTCGGTGCCGCCCACGCAGGCGGGGCCTTTCCGGCTGTCCGACGGCCAGAACCGCGAGCTGCTGCTGCCCGTGCCCGTGTCGGTCGACGGCTTCGTTCGCTACGACGGCCCGGAGCCGCGCACGGGCGTGAAGAAGGCGAAGCTGCGCTTCTCGCTCGCCGGCGGCATCCCGGGCCGGCCGCTCCTGTTCGACACCGACACCAGCGACACGGATCCGGTCGGCGCGTTCCGCCGCCGCCTTCCCTCGGGCTCGTTCGTCGTGAGCGTGTACCCGCCCGACTCCCAGGGCGAGCCGGCGCCGCCCGAGCGCTGGAACGGCGGCACTCCGGTGCCCATCGCGACCGACAGCACGCTGGTCATCGCCGTGTCGAGCCCGTCGGACCTCATCCGTCTGAGCGGACGGGTGGAGACGGAGTGGAACGGCGTGCGCACGCCGGCGGCGGGCGTGGCCGTGCGCGCGCTCGACGCCGTGTCGGGCGTCATGCAGGCGGTGGCGCAGCCGGCGGTGACCGCCGCCGACGGCTCCTACGCGCTCTGGCTCCCCGGCCGGACCTCGCCCACGCCCGAGGTGCGCCTGGAGGTGGGCCCGGCGCCGGGCGGCCGCGCCTTTCCGGTCTTCTCGCCGGCGGCGACATTCAATGTAACGCGCGACATGACGGCCGACCCGATTGTCGTGCCGGGGCTCTCGGGCGCCGTGCCCGTGAGCGGCTGGGTGTACACGCCGGATCAGAAGGCGATCGAGGGGGCGATCGTGACGTTCCGCACGGTGGCGCCGACGGCGTTCCAGTACGCGGTTTCGGTGCGCACGGATCGCGGCGGGGCGTACGCGACTTCGCTTTTCCCGGGTGCATACGCGGCGGTGGCCGAGCCGCCCGACGGATCGGAGCTGCCGGCGCTGCCCGGTTTCTCCGCCCGGGACGCCGAGAGCGTCGGGCTGTGCCCATGGAAGGCACCGGGCGCAGGGCGCACGCTCGTCGTGGAGCACACGGAGCCCGGCGTCGAGTTCCTGTGCGACAAGCCGCGCCAGAGCATCACGGTGCATGTCGTCGACCACCTGGGGCGACCCGTGACAAGCGTGGTGGCCGAGGCCGTGCGTCGGCCGGACGCGGTGCTGGCGGACGAGATCCGCGAACAGGCGGCGGCCGAGGAGGAGGACTGGTTCGAACTGCGGCTTTCCAGCGGCACGTGGGACCTGACGCTGCGGCCGCCGCCGGACTCGAAGCTGCCGTTCCGGAAGCTGCGCAACCTGCTGGTGCCCGAGGCGCGCGGCGACCGCGCCCGGCCGTTCGAGACGTCGATCATGGTGGAGCTGGACCCGCCCTTCGAGCTGTTCGGGCGCGTGTACAGCGGCTCGCCGCAGAGTCCGGTCGCGGCGACGCTGGAGGCCTATGCGACGGACGCGGCGGGCGTGCCCTTCCTTCTGGGGCGCGGGCTGGCGGACGTCGACGGCAGCTACTCGGTGGTGCTGCCGGGCGCGCGCCAGTAGTCCTCGACTGCGCCCGCCCGGCGGCTCGCGCGAACGACGGCGACCGGCATTCCTCAGCGCGCGCTGCGCACCCGTGCGACCACGGCTGCGGGCGAAAACGCGAACTCCGGCGGCGGGTTGCCGTTTTCGGCACAGCGCCGGCGCGCGATCCCGATGCCGACCCCGAAGCGCTGCACGAAGCCCGTGTGCTTCAGGCCCTCCGCGAGGGTCTGGTTGCGGTAGTCGGTGACGCCGGGTTGCCCGAAGTTGCCCTCGTTGACACGGCCGTACAGCCCGCCCGGGCTGTGGATCTCGATCCGGTCCCGGAACCAGTACCAGTATACGGGCGCGCCGATCTCGTAGGTCCGGTGCAGGACCGCATTGCGCAGCAACTGCTGGACCGCCGCCGCGGGGTAGTCCGGAAGGCGCTGCTCCGTCACCGCCCCCTCGATGCCCAGCGCCACCCGGATGTTGATCGCGCACAGGTCGTCGGCGCGCCGCAGCACGTCGCCGACGCGGCCGCCCAGCAGCTTCTGGTCCAAGACAGGACTGGTCAGATCCCGTCCGTCGAATCGCACGAACTGCACATACGCCGCCGGCATCCACGCCGCCGGGTCCCTGCCCAGCAGCAGGACGGCGGCGCGGTTGGGCACCCCGGTGGGCGCCAGAAGGTGCAGTGCGGCAAGCTGCTCGGGGACGCTGCGCCGGTTCTCGGCAAGAACCTCCGCGCTCACCGCCGACGGCAGGTAGGTCGAACGGAACAGCTCCAGATCGAGGTCCTCCGGCCGCGCTCCGGGCACCGGCTGGCGGTCGTAGGGCAGGTCCCCGGCCTGTCTCTTCTCGACGAGAATGCGTTCCTCGTCGCGGCTCGCGACCGCGCGGCGCGGGCCCACCCGCACCCACACGCGCCCTTCGTAGCGCACGGGCGTGTCGGACGACGGGGCGACCGTCACGGCGGCGACGTCGCGGCCCCTGAGCCGAACCTTCCGCACGGTCATGGTGGGCAGCGGCAGGACGTTGCCGTCGCTGCGAATCGCCCCCAGGTCGCGCAGCAGCTCGTCCGTGATCGGAAGCCCCGTCGGCTCCCCGGCGTCGTCGACTCCGACCACGG
>Ga0172368_10004967_pt1 | contig 15139 bp, 12 predicted proteins | sample Lak11m_FD_114540 | JGI IMG/M metagenome (GOLD analysis project Ga0172368, IMG submission 114540) | Freshwater microbial communities from Kabuno Bay, South-Kivu, Congo - kab_022012_11m | ecosystem: Environmental > Aquatic > Freshwater > Lake | place: Democratic Republic of the Congo: South-Kivu...
CCTTTGATGCCGGCGGTGAGCACCGCCTGTTCTGCACGGATGTGGGGCAGAATCTTATTGAAGAGGTGGACATAATAACTAAAGGCGGCAATTACGGGTGGAACATCAAGGAAGGAACCCTTTGCTTTGATCCGCAGAACGCCACTTCTCCGCCTGCGCAGTGCCCTGCCGTTGGCGCCCGCGGGGAAGCGCTTATTGACCCGGTTATCGAATACAGCCATAGCGGAACCGGAACGGCCATTCGGGGCAAGGCAATAGCCGGCGGCTTTGTATACCGGGGGAAAGCTATTCCCGGGCTTATCGGCAAATATATTTTCGCAGACTGGTCAGGAAGTTTTGTAGTGCCTGATGGCAAGCTGTTTATCGCTGACGAGCAGCCGGATAAAACCTGGGAGGTGAAGGAGGCCGGTATTGCCGAGCGGAAAAATAATCGGCTTAACAGTTTTGTGCTGGGAATCGGCCAGGGGCTTGATAATGAGGCCTATGTGCTGACCGCAACCACGACCGGCCCCACCGGCAGCACCGGGCAGGTATGGAAGCTGATGCCGGCACCGCAATAACAGGGATTTTAGATTTTAGATTGCAGATTGCGGAATGGGGATTGCAGAATGCTGAATGCGGAATGCGGAATAAAATTATTAGATTCCGCACTCTGCATTCCGAAATCCGAATTCACAGGTATGCTCAGGCAACTCATAATCGACCGGATCAAACGTGAAGGGCCGATATCATTCAAAGATTTCATGGAGATGGCGCTCTATTACCCGCAGTATGGATACTATACCTCAGCGGAGACAGATATCGGCAGCAGGGGCGATTTCTACACTAGCCCGCATGTTCACCCGGTGTTCGGCGCGCTCATCGGCAGGCAGGTAGAAGAGATGTGGCGGGCACTGGAAGAGCCGGAAGAGTTCCACATCATCGAGGCCGGTGCCGGCAGAGGGTATCTTGCCGCTGACATGCTTGGGTATCTCAGGGATACGGCATTCTTCAGCAACATCAGATACACCATTGTTGAGATGAGCCCTTTCATGCGGCAGAAGCAGGAGCAGCTTCTTGCACCGTTTGCCGACCGGGTGCGCTGGTCGCAATCCCTGGCGGAAACCGACGGGGTACGTGGCTGCATTGTATCCAATGAGCTGTTTGATGCTTTTCCCGTGCATAGTGTTTACCGGGATGGAGACACAATAAAAGAAATATATGTTGCAGCAGATGGTGACGGGTTTATTGAGGAGCAGCGCGCATGCAGCTCCCGGGTGGCAGCGTATCTGGAAGAATTCGGCATTGAACTGCCGCCGGGATACCGGACTGAGATAAATCTGGAACTGAAGAATTGGCTCAGGGATGCAGGGCAGACGCTTTCTGAGGGCTTTATCCTGAGCATCGACTACGGATACCCGGAATGGGATTACTACAGCCCCGCGCGTAGCAGGGGCACCCTAATCTGCTACTACAAGCACCAGGACAGCGAGAACCCGTACGCGCACGTCGGCATGCAGGACATGAGCGCCCATGTCAATTTTTCAGCAATTAAAAAATGGGGAGAAGATGGCGGATTCAGAACCATTGGCTACTGCCCGCAGGGAACTTTTCTTGTCGCTCTCGGCATTGATGAAGTAATGAAGGAGCGCTTCAGCAGCAGCGAAGATTCTTTTTCCGGGCCGGGTAACGTAAGCTCGCTCATTTCCCCTGACGGCTTCGGCAAGACGCACAAGGTGCTCATCCAGTACAAGGGCAGCGGGAATCCGCAGCTCAGCGGGTTTTCTTTGCGGAACAGGTTGAATGTGCTATGAAAGAGGTGACGTAAAAAGGTAAAAAGGCAAAAGGCATATAGGTGAATCGGTGAACCCGCTGCGCCAGAGCGACAGCGCGGCGAGTGGGTGAATGGGTGAATCGGCATTTCACTTTTCACCTTCCACTTTTCACGCGTCACTGATCACTGGTCATGATCCACGGGTCATATTAACAAAGGAGGAAGTATGCGTTATTTTAAAACAATAGTTTTCGTGTTTGCAGTGCTGCTCAGTATGGGCCTGGCAACCGATGCGTTTGCCAACAGGTCGGCGGTCACCATAGAAGCTCCTGACAGCGCTGCGGTCGGCTCTGAAATAACAATTAAGATAACCGTAACACACAGTGCAAATAATTTTATGCATTATACAAACTGGGTATACGTCATGGTCAATGGAAAGGAAGTGGAGCGATGGGAGTATTCATGGAATAAAAAACCTTCTGATGCAACCTTCACCAGGGAGATACGATATAAGGTGACGGGCCCGCTGGAAATCAAGGCAGAGGCTAATTGCAATATACACGGCAGCAAAGGCCCGGCGACTAAAACCATAGCAGTGCAATAGAAGAATGTGGTTACTGCCAAAAGTTTTATAAAATGGAACCACAGAGGGCACTGAGAAATTCTCTGAGGTCTCCAAAAGAATGAACGGCAATCAAACACTTGCCGCTATTCTGCAGCATAAAAGGGGTAGTGGTACGGAAGCTCTTGATTACGGTTGGAAGAAAAAGTAGTGTGCACTGTATAATGTACTGATAAAAATAGAGGACACAGAGGTGAAACAACAGACCGTCTGTTAACTAGTCGCACTATAATTTTATCTCTGTGATCTTTGTGGTTAATTTTTAACAACACCCAAAAATACTGAAGGGGAGAAATATGAATATAATATTAGTGCTGGGAATTATAAATTTTGCGCTGGTGCTTTTTCAGGTTGCCTCGGGATTGAAGTATATACAGATGTCTTTTATTGCACATAAACGGGCAGGTATTACCTTGCTTATAACGGCAACGCTGCACGGGGCAATTGCGATACTGGCTGGTTAAAAAAGTGGAAAGTGGAAAGGTGGAAGGTGAAAAGTGAAAAGTGGAAGGTGGAAGGGGAAAGGGAAAAGAAGGATTCGAGGATTCAAGGGTTCAAGTGATCATGTTCCAGCATTTTTTATTAAACCACTCGAACCCTGGGCCCCTTGAACCCGTATTATTCAACAAGGAGAAATTTTAATGGCTGTAGATATAACCGTTAAAATCGGCGGTGAGGCGGGGCAGGGGATACAGACCGTGGGCCAGCTGCTGGCACTGGCCTGCCAGAAAGCAGGCTTATATGTATTTGCCATCAATGATTTTGAATCGCGCATCCGCGGCGGGCACAGCTTTTTCCAGGTGCGCATCAGCGACCACCAGGTGCGCGCGCCCAGCCACCGGGTCAATATGCTGATCTGCCTTGACCGCAGGACTCTGGAGCTGCACCGCAGCGAAGTAATTCCGGACGGCATCATCATGATGGCGGCAAAGGACGCGGGTGATGAAAAGGGCGTGTTGTCGATACCGGTGTTTGCCCTGGCAGAGAAGGCCGGGGGCAGCATCACCGCCAACACGGTTGCAGCCGGAGCCTGTCTCGCGCTTATGGGAGCGCCGCTTGAACTTTTTCTTGAAATAATCGAGAAGCAATTCGCCGGTAAAAGCAGCGAAATCACAGGACAGAACAATCAGGCTGCAAAGCTTGGCTACCAGGCGGTCAGCGGGGTGAAATGCAGCGCTGCTTTCAACTGGTCGGCAAAGGATCCACGGGGAATGCTCATGGAAGGATCGCAGCCGGTAGCGCTCGGCGCGCTGGCCGGTGACCTGCGCTTTGCGGCATTTTACCCGATGTCTCCAGCGACCAGCATCATGGCTCACCTTGCCGCTGTTGCTGATAAATTCCCCCTGATGGTGGAGCAGGCCGAGGATGAGATCGCGGCGGCGAACATGATCGTCGGCGCATCATTTGCCGGCGCGCGCTCCATGACGGCCACATCAGGCGGCGGTTTCTGCCTGATGGTGGAGGCGCTGGGGCTTGCGGCCATGACCGAAACGCCGGTCGTCATGGTGAATGCCCAGCGTCCGGGTCCGGCCACGGGACTGCCGACGCGCACCGGGCAGGGCGACCTGCACTTTGTCATCAGCGCTTCCCAGGATGAGTTTCCGCGGTTTGTATTTGCCCCGGGTTCTCCCGAAGAGGCGTACCGCATCACCGCGCGGGCGCTTGACCTGGCGGAGAAATACCAGGTCCCGGCAATCATCCTGGTTGACCAGTATCTGCTGGATTCACTCTACATAATTGAAGAGGAATTTAGCGTGTCGGAGCGGATTAAGCGCTATATTGCGGACGGAGACGGCGCCGGATATAAACGCTATGCTATAACCGCTGACGGAGTGTCACCCCGCAGGCTCCCCTGCAAGGGAAGCACTTTGGTGGTGGCAAACGGCAACGAGCATTCGGAAGACGGGCATACCACCGAAGAGATTGTTGAGTGCAAAAAAATGTTGCACAAGCGCCTGGCAAAAATCCCCAATATGATGCGGGAGATGCCGCCGCCGCTCGCCTATCACGGGGATGCACAGATGCTGCTGGCCGGCTGGGGCTCGACTGCCGGTGTTATACAGGAGGCGGTTGACCTGTTATGTGCAGAAGGTCTTGACTGCGGCGCGCTGCATTTCTCCGGCATCTGGCCGTTTCCCGCTGAAGCCGCGAAACAAGCCCTGGGTAAGGCATCGAAAATATTTGTTGTGGAGAATAACGCAACCGGGCAGTTCGGCCAGATACTCCGGCAGGAACTGCTGCGCGCCCCTGACGGTCTGATATTAAAATATAATGGCCGGCCGTTCTACCCGGCCGAGATCGTCGACAACGTTAAAGAACAGATGAGGTGAGAAATGGTTACCACGGCTGATTTTGAATCCCATACTGAGATTAAATGGTGTCCGGGATGCGGCAATTTCGGCATCCTCGCGGCCATGAAGGACGCGCTGGTAAAGCAGGGGTTGTTGCCTGAGCAGGTGCTGGTAATCTCGGGCATCGGCCAGGCGGCAAAAACTCCGGAGTTCATGCAGTGCAACATGTTTCACGCGCTGCATGGCCGGGCCCTGCCGCTGGCGACCGCGGCCAAGATCGCCAATCATAACTTGAAAATCATGGTGAACACCGGCGACGGCGACTGTTACGGTGAGGGCGGCAATCATTTCATGCATGCGGTCAGGCGCAACATTGACCTCACCGTGCTGGCCCATAATAATATGGTCTATGGTTTGACCAAAGGACAGGCTTCACCTACTTCAGAACGGGGTATGGTTACGCGGCTGCAGCAACACGGGGTCATCATGGAGCCGTTTAATCCATTGACGGTTGCCCTTGCACTCCGGGCAGGTTTTGTGGCGCGCGGATTTTCCGGTAACATTGAGCACCTGAGCATGCTGATCCAGGAGGGGATGAAATTTAAAGGTTTCAGCCTGATCGATATATTCCAGCCCTGCGTTTCCTTCAATCATGTCAATACACACAAGTGGTACCGTGAACGAGTGTATGATGTGACAAAGGAGAATTACAATCCGGCGGATTACGATGCGGCGCTAAAAAAAGCCCGGGAATGGGGTGACCGGATACCGATTGGCATAATCTTTCGGGAAGAAAAGCCGTCTTTTACGGACCAGGCTTTCGCTCTCAAGGATGGGCCGCTGGTGGATAGAACCTACAGCCCGGAACCGCTGAGAAAGTTGCTGAAACAACTGTAAATTCGGGATTCGGGGTTAGTGATTCGGGGCTCGGGGTTCGGATTTCGGGTTTTGTGATTCGGGTATTGGAAATGCTAAGTTTTAAAGAACTTGATGTTTGGCAGAAAGCTGTAAGGTTAACCGTGTTATTAACAAGACCTTACAGAAATTTCCCGAAACCGAACGATTTGGTTTGACATCACAGATACAGCGAGCAGCAATATCAGTATCTGCCAACATTGCCGAGGGATGGGGCAGAGGATCAACTAAAGAATATATCCAGTTTTTATATATTGCCCGTGGTTCTTTGATGGAGTTAGAAACGCACCACATTATTGCGCAACAATTGAACTACATTAATCGTGACCAACTTGACCAGTTCGAAAAAGATATTGAAGATATCGCTAAAATGCTCAACCGCTTAATAAAAACGTTGAAAGATAAATAAAACATTTTTATATTTCTTTTAAGGGGGACTCTAAAAATAGAATTTTAAAAACAGTCAATGAATGTAACGGATTGTTTTTTCTTCCCGCTGTTTATCGTAAAACCGAATTATTAGAGGCACCCTTAAGATTTTCCAATCACGTATCCCTAACCCCGAATCCCGAGACCCGAGGTATTATGCCGTTTCGCGAAGAAAGTGACAGTATGGGCACGGTCAAGGTTCCCGAAGATGCCTACTACGGGGCCCAGACGCAGCGCGCTGTTGACAACTTTTCGGTGAGCGGCCTGACCCTGCAGCTCTCATTCATCAGGGCCATTGCCTCGCTGAAAAAGAATGCGGCTCAGGTCAACCGGGATTTTGGCCTGCTCTCGCCCGACCTTTCGCCGGCCATCATCCAGGCTGCGCAGGAAGTCATAGACGGCACCTTTGACGAGCAGTTTGTGGTTGACGTGTTTCAGACCGGCTCCGGCACTTCAACCAACATGAACGTAAATGAAGTCATTGCCGGCCGCGCAAATGAAATCATGACCGGCAACATCGGAGGGAAATCGCCGGTGCACCCGAATGACCATGTCAACTGCGGGCAGTCCAGTAATGATGTCATCCCGTCTGCCATTCACATTGCTGCGCTCGGCTCGATCAGAGAGAAACTCCTGCCTTCGCTGGAGAAACTCGTCCGGAGCCTTCAGGCAAAATCATTCGAGTTTGCCGGTGTTGCCAAAATCGGCAGGACCCATCTGCAGGATGCCGTGCCAATGACCCTGGGACAGGAATTCAGCGGCTATGCCCGGCAGGTGGAGCTTGGCATTGAGAGGCTTAAAACAATAGAGCCGCGGCTTGCGGAGCTTGCTCTCGGCGGCACTGCTGTCGGCACCGGCATGAATACGCACGCAGAGTTCGCGCGCCGGGTGATCGCTATGATCGCGCAGGAAACCGGAATCCCGTTTGTTGAAGCAAAAAACCATTTTGAAGCTCAGGCAGCGCAGGATGCTGCGGTTGAAGCAAGCGGGGTGCTGAAGACCATTGCCGTGAGCCTGATGAAGATTGCCAATGACCTGCGCTGGCTCTCCTCCGGGCCGCGCTGCAGTATCAATGAAATCATTCTCCCTGACCTTCAGCCCGGCTCTTCCATCATGCCGGGGAAAGTTAATCCGGTCATCCCTGAAGTGGTGCTGCAGGTTGCTGCCCAGGTAATCGGCAATGATGCCGCCATAACGATTGGCGGGCAGGCGGGCAATTTTGAGCTGAACACCATGCTGCCGCTTATTGCCTATAATCTTCTGCAGTCAATCATGATACTCGCTGCGGCAGTTACCTTGTTTGCTGAAAAATGTATTGACGGCATTACGGCGAACAAGGAGCAATGCGCTTCAACGGTTGACACGACTATTGCGCTGGTCACGCCCCTGGTGCCGATTATCGGCTATGATACAGCAGCCGCCATTGCCAAAGAAGCACGCGAGACCGGTAAAACCATCAGGGGAATCGCACTAAAGAAAAAGATACTGTCAGAAGAACAACTGAATACCTTGCTTGGCGATAAGGGAAAAATATAAATAAATCATACCATGGATATTGAGACAAAACTCAAGCGAGAGCTTAAAAAGTTATTCAAGAAACAGCGATTAGCTGTTCTGGCAACGCAGAAAAACGGCCAGCCATACAGCAGTCTTGTGGCGTTTGCTGTCACCGAAGATCTTAAGCATCTTATATTTGCAACCTCAAGGGCTACGCGAAAATATGATAATTTTTCAAGTGATTCCCGGGTAGCCCTGCTCATAGATAACAGATCCAATAAAGCGTCTGATTTTCACAGGGCGATGGCAGTGACGGCCGTTGGCGCTGCCATCGAGGTTGATGAGGACAGGCGACAAGAGCTTATACATCTTTACCTTGCTAAAAACCCCCATCTTAAGGATTTTGTGCAATCCCCCACCTGCGCGCTGGTACGGGTATCCGTCAAAACCTATTATGTGGTGCGCACGTTTCAAAACGTTATGGAACTCTATGTGACTTCATGACGCTGATTATTCCCCTCGGCAAAATCAAACAGCAGGACATGGCGCGGGTTGGCGGCAAAGCACTGGCGCTTGCAATGATGGCCCAGTATTCCCTGAATGTTCCTGAGGCGCTGTGTGTTACAACAGAAGCTTACCATGCGTATGTAACCATGTCCGGACTGCGCGAGCGCATTCTCCTTGAATTGAACCGCAAACAGTTCGAGGATATGCGCTGGGAAGAGCTGTGGGATACTTCACTGCGCATACGCAATATGTTTCTCACCACACCTCTTCCGGCATCACTTGCGCTGGAACTGGAGCAATCTATTGCCCCGGTATTTGCCCGCAAAGCAGCTGTGGTGCGCTCTTCAGCCCCGGGGGAGGATTCCGCCCGAACTTCTTTCGCAGGACTGCATGAATCATATGTCAATATCAAAGGCATTGAGTCAATCATTGAGCATATCCGTCTGGTCTGGGCGTCACTTTGGTCTGACGCTGCGCTGCTCTATAGAAAGGAGCTGGGTCTGAATGTTGAAAAAAGCATGATGGCGGTCGTCATACAGGAAATCATTGCGGGTGAGGAGTCAGGGGTAGCGTTCGGTAAAAACCCGCTTAACGAATCAGAAGCAGTCATTGAGGCAATTTACGGGCTTAATCAGGGGCTCGTTGACGGGAGCGTGGAACCGGACCGATGGATTATTGACCGTGCGACAGGAGAGATTCTTTCCCATACCCCAGCACAGCGCGCCCGGGCGCTGGTTGCGTGTTCTGCAGGAGTGCGCTTTGAACCGCTCCCTTCCGCAAGGGCTGAGACCCCGCCTCTCACCGATGATAAAATCAACACCGTGTTTTCACTCGTCATTGAAGCGGAGAGCTTATTTGATGCGCCGCAGGATGTTGAATGGACGTTCAGGGGAAACCGTATTCATGCCCTCCAGTCACGACCCATTACCGCACGGAAAACAGAAAAAGCAGAAGATCAGCGATCATGGTATCTCAGCCTGCGGAGAAGTTTTGACAATCTCAAGGCGCTGCGCTCTAAAATAGAAAATGAGCTGCTACCGGCAATGATTCTGGAGGCAGCACGACTTGCTGATAGAAACCTTAGCCAGCTTGCAGATCATGAGCTAATTTGCGAAATTACTGAACGGAGTGAAATCCATAATAAGTGGATAGACAGCTACTGGAGTGACTTTATTCCGTTCGCGCATGGCATGAGGTTATTCGGTCAGATTTACAATGATGTGGTACGGCCGGCAGACCCTTACGAATTTATGGATATTCTGGGGTCCGATACAATGGTCAGCATTGAGCGAAACCGCATGCTTCAGGATATGGCATCAATAATTCAACGGGATGAATATCTTGCCGCAGCATTGCGCAGCGGGAGTGAAATAGAACATGCAGTATTTAATAAGATGCTTGATGAATTTGCGGAAAAATATGCTGATGTGGTGACGGGTACTGCTCAGGCAGGAAAACAAAAGCACGCTCTTATGCGGATACTCATGGAGATGGCCAGTCACCCGGCAGCCGAAAAACAAACGCATCCCGCAGGTCGCGCCGAACGAATGGACGCCTTCATAAAGCGTTTTCCTGAAGAGCAGCGCGCGCGCGCTCAGGAGCTTATTGATTTGGCGCGTGCGAGCTATCGGATGAGAGATGATGATAACCTGTATCTCGGGAAAATTGAGCAGCAGCTGAACAGAGCGCTTGATGAGGCCAGAAGACGCCTGATTGCGTGCAAGCTGCCTGATATCGAGTTACTTACTGTTGAAGAGCTATGCGCTGTATTGGAAAATCCAAAGTATGTTCCAGCCCAAAAAAGCGCTCAACAGAAGATAGCCGGGGAATTTACCATTAAACCCCGTCAATTAGTCGGACAGCCGGCAGGCGCTGGAATTGGCAGAGGGAAGGCACGGGTCATTACACGGAGTTCTGAGCTGTTTGATTTTAAGTCTGGCGAGATACTGGTGTGTGATGCAGTTGACCCGGCTATGACCTTTGTGGTTCCCCTCTCATCCGGCATTGTTGAACGCCGCGGCGGCATGCTCATTCATGGCGCTATTATAGCCCGCGAGTACGGGATAGCCTGCGTGACCGGCGTGCCTGATGCAACCGCTCTGATTCATACCGGCGACCAGCTGACGGTTGATGGCTATCTGGGTATCGTGACCGTTGGCAAACACGCTTTGTAATTAAATTCTTACATAGCTTAATCCGAGAAATATCATCTCAGATTACTCTGGCTTTACATGCGACCTCCCCTAACCCCTCCTTATTAAGGAGGGGAATAGTTCTCCCCCTTTATTCCAAGGGGGAGTCAGAGGGGGTCGCTCATGCGATTGCAAAACATCAAATATCTTTGTTTAGATTCTTACATAACTTAATCTGAGAAATTTGCCCTCACATTTTGTAACGTTAGGCTTTTGGTGAGAGCAGTTACGGGCGGTGCGAGCAAAAGTTCTGGCAAAAACAAGCAGCCTTTGTTGCGAGCATTTAGCCCGAACAAATGAATCAAAAGCCTAACAACAAAGTTGAAATATTTTTAGTTAGAACTATTATATGCAACAAATTATTCGGGTCATTGATGTATGGAAATATTACGACGGAGACGGCGCCAGCACTGCTGCCCTGCGGGGGACTAATCTTTACGTCGCGCCCGGAGAGCTGATAGCAATTTACGGGAAAAGCGGTTCAGGCAAGACAACGCTGCTCAATGTGCTGGCCGGCCTTGACCACATATCAAAAGGGGCCATCGAAATAGAGGGCAGCAATATTGAAGCGCTTGGAGACTTTGGGAGGACCATGCTCCGGCGAACCCGCATCGGATTTGTCTTTCAGTTTTTTAATCTTCTGCCAACCCTTACCGCTTTTGAGAACATTTACCTCTCCCTTGAGCTTGCCGGAAGAACGGATGGACAGGCGGTCCTTGGGTCGCTCAAAGCCGTCGGCCTTGAAGGAAAAGGAAAACGCTTTCCGCACGAACTCTCCGGCGGCGAGCAGCAGAGGGTGGCCATTGCCCGGGCACTTGTAAAGCAGCCTTCCATAATCCTTGCAGACGAGCCAACCGGCAATTTAGACTCACAGATCGGCAACCAGATACTTGACCTTCTGTCCCACACCTGCCGGGAACGAAAGACCACTTTGATTGTTGCCACTCACAGCCCGCTCACCTGTCATTATGTGGACCGGACCATGCGCATGGTGGATGGCGTTCTGGAAGAAGATCGCTGCCGCCCGGACACAAACGAATGAAAACAGTAACAAAGGCTTTTCTGCGTTACATACCAAGGCGCCGCAGTTTAAGCATTCTCCAGCTTCTTGGCGTTGCCTGCGGCGTGGCAGCGGCAGTGGGGATGGCTTTTTCTTCCCAGGCCTCCCTTGCAAGCTTTTCCCTGGCTGTTGAATTCCTCAGAGGTAAATCCACCCATAGCATTACCGGGCCGGTCGGGCCTATGGATGAGAAGATTGTCGCACGCCTTATGGCGGATGCCGCGGTTCAGTCGTTTTCTCCGGTCATTGACCGGAAGGTGCAGCTTGAAAGCAAAGAGTCAGTTCGGGTGCTTGGCATAGACCCCTTTCTTGACCGTGCCATGAGACCCGGATTTGCAGCAATTTCGTTTTCTGAAAAGCGCTCTCTAAAAGAAGCACTCACCTTTTTGCTGGATGAGCGTGCGGTTTTTGTTGACTCAGGGCTATCTGAGAAATTGGGGCTCAACCCGGGGGACCGTATCAAAACTGAGCGCGGTACTTTTACCATTGCCGGCGTATTCCCTAATCCCTCGGGAGAACCGCTTTTGCTCATGGATATTTCCCACGCGCAAAACGTTTTTAATCTGCACGGGCTGGTGGATCGCATTGAGCTTATCCTCAGCGATCAGCAGGCATTTAAATCCCGCTGGGAGAAGGGTTTCATCATCCAGGCAAGCGAGGAGCGAAAAACTACCCTGAGCGATATGCTCCAGGCTTTCCGTCTGAACCTTGAGGCCCTCTCTTTGCTTGCCCTGTTTGTGGGCGTATTCCTGATTTATAATACTGCCATGTTTGCCGTGGTGAGCCGCAAGAAAGATGCCGGCATTTTGCGCAGCCTGGGAGCGCGGCGGGGAGAAATTGTCTTTGCCTTTCTTTTTGAAATTATTTTATCCGGTTTTGTAGGTGGAGCTCTTGGCGGCGTACTTGGCTACTTTCTCAGCCAGGTACTCACCGGACTGGTGGGCAAGACCATCAGCAGCCTCTACTTTTTCTTAACGCCCGCTGCTCCGCCCTGGACCTGGTGGATTATTTTATACGGCATGGTGCTTGGCTGCGGCGCAAGCGTTGCCGGCGGGTTCTTCCCGCTCTATGAATTAGCACGGGTTGACCCGGTTAAAGCGCTCCAGGGCCGTGTTGTCAGCAGGACAGAAAGCGCAACAGCATTTAAAATTTCAATAGTAGGGTTTGCGGTGATACTGGCAAGCTTCGGGTTTCTGGCAGCAGCGCGCTTTAATGTCTATCTTGGATTTGCCGGCGCCTTTTTTCTGCTCATCGGAGCAAGCCTGATCACCGGGCTGTTGCTGGTCTCCATAGCCCCTGCGTTAAAGAAAACGCTGTATTTCTTAAGCGGCCTTCCCGGGCAGATAGCAGCAGCAAATATCCGCACCAACCTCAGCCGCACCGCGGTGGCAATTGCAGCGTTTATGATTGCCCTTTCCATGCTGGTGGGTTTGGGGTCAATGATTGGCAGCTTCAGGAGCTCGGTGCAGTGGTGGATGAAAAGCCAGCTTGCCGCAGACCTCTATGTGGCGCCTTCTGCCGACATCGAAGTGCCGGAGGCTTTCTATGAAGCGATTAAAAACATCGGGGGAATCGCCGGGATTGATACCTACCGCAATGTGCAGTTTCTCTACCAGGGGGTGACGATCCGGATAGCAGCCGTTGATGCAGCAGTCCTGCAGAAGTTTGCCCGTTTCGGCTGGCTTACCGGCGGCGATAAGAGCTGGGACTCTGTCAAAGCAGGTGATGTAATAGTCTCAGAAAGCTTTTATCGGAGGTTTAGTCTCAATGCCGGTGACACAATCACTCTTGACAGTGTTGCCGGACGATCACCCCTGAAAATAGCCGGGGTATTTTATGACTATACCAGCGAGCACGGCCTTATCATGATGGACCGGTCAATGTATCTGAAACTGTTTAAAGACCGCACCATAGACAGTGTCGCGGTCTTTATTGATAAAGATAGCGGAAAGCGCGATGCCCTGATAGAAACAATAAAAAACACTGCCCTGCGCTGGAAGCTCCCCGTTGTATCACAGCAGCAGATGCACGAAGGCATCCTCGCGGTATTTGACTCCACGTTTGCGGTAACCCAGTCCATGCGTTTGATTGCAATCATAGTTGCATTCTTTGGCATTGCCAATGCCCTGCTTACTCTTTTTATAGAGCGCCAGCGGGAATTCGGCATTTACCGGGCGCTTGGTTTCTCAACAGTCCAGGTGGCGGGCATGACGCTCATGGAGGGCATCGCCATGGGACTGGTGAGCTTTGTGCTGTGCGCGGTTGTCGGCACCGCACTCGCATTTGTCCTGATCAAGGTGATAAACTTTCACAGCTTTAACTGGACTGTTTTTTATTTTTTTGAATGGAAGCCGTATCTGCTGGCAGCCCTGACTGCCTTGCTTGCAAGCATCGGGGCCGCAGGGTATCCGGTCTGGAGAATCTGCCGCACCTACCCGCAAATGCAGATTCGCGAGGAATAGATAGTATGGGGATGACAAACACCAAATGACAAATTGCAGATGTTTTGAACCCTTTATCTTGGCGGCGGCTTTTCTTGCTTTTGTGTTGTTCGGCATGGGGGCTTATGTTGATGCTGCTGATCAGTGGCAGCTTGCGCTTGAGCCGCGCACATGGATATTCCCCCGTGATCACGGCGCGCATCCGGAGTACCGCACAGAGTGGTGGTATTTTACCGGGAATCTAAAAGATGATACAGGCAACCAATATGGATATCAGCTTACGTTCTTCCGCTACGGCCTGCGCGTGCGGCCCGGCAGCAACGCAAATGCCTGGTCAGTGCGTGACATTTACAGCGCTCATTTCACTATCACCGATGTGCGCACCGGCCAGTTCCTCATGGATGAGCGTATGTCACGGTCAGGCCCTGGATTAGCAGGTGCTTTGAGCAAAAATATGAAGGTATGGCTTTTTGACTGGAAAGCAAAGATGGAAAAAAACACCATCTTTCTCGAGGCAAAAAATAATGAGCTGCAGCTCAAGCTCGCATTGAAGCCGCGGAAGCCCCTGGTTTTTCATGGTGATCGCGGCCGCAGTAAAAAGGGATCGAAAAAGGGACAGGCCTCTTATTACACATCGTTTACCAACCTTGAGACCAGGGGGCGCATACAAGCAAAGCCCAATGGGCCGCAGATTTCTGTGCAGGGAACAAGCTGGTTTGATCATGAATTCGGTTCCACTCAGCTTAGCCGCGATCAGGAGGGATGGGACTGGTTCGGCCTGCATTTATCTGATGGACGGGATCTGATGATTTACCTGTTGCGAAAAACAGATAAAATAATCAATCAAGAATCATCAGGAACTATCATTGAACCTGATGGGTCCTTTCGGCATTTGAAACTATCAGATTTTTTAGTGACCATACTTGCTGCATGGAAGAGCCCCAAAAGCAGTGGCCAATATCCATGTAAATGGAGAATTGCAATACCTTCAAGTCAAATCGATATAATTATCTTCCCCCTTGTTCCAGACCAGGAACTGAATACCCGGCAGTCTACCGGCATTATCTACTGGGAAGGGGCTGTGGCAGGGAAGGGCACATCCGGGGGGAGAGCGGTGCAATGCGAGGGCTATGTTGAGCTGACCGGATATGCGGGAAGTCTTGGGGGTATTTTTTAAATATTGGTTATGACCAGCGCACATACAGCTTGCGTTCATCACAGGAATAAAGATAAAATATATAATAAGGGAATTAAGGAGGTACTGATTGTCTCTTCCTCACCCGGACAAGCCGGAAACAAACTTAGGCGCAAAGACTAACCAAAGATATTTGAAATTTGTTGTTAGGCTTCTGGTTCATTTGTTCGGGCTAAGTGCTCGCAGGAAATGCTGCTTGTTTTTGCCAGAGCCTTCGCTCGCACCGCCCGTAACTGC
>Ga0172368_10004969_pt1 | contig 15132 bp, 8 predicted proteins | sample Lak11m_FD_114540 | JGI IMG/M metagenome (GOLD analysis project Ga0172368, IMG submission 114540) | Freshwater microbial communities from Kabuno Bay, South-Kivu, Congo - kab_022012_11m | ecosystem: Environmental > Aquatic > Freshwater > Lake | place: Democratic Republic of the Congo: South-Kivu...
CACTGATGGCGGCGCGAAGCGCCGCGCGCCGCCGCTGGAGACTATTTACGCTGAAAAAAGAAGAAATGGCGCCAATTCACTGACGGCTGAAGCCGTCAGTATTCTTGGCTTCTGGGCAATAAATGAGCAGGAGACTGAGATGCAGAACAACAAGCCGAACCGCCTGATCGCCACCATCCAGCACTTCAACCTGATAGACACCGTGCTTGCGTCTGGCACCAAAGTAATACTGGGCGGCTTTGACAAGGGAATGGTTTCTGACAAGGGCGCTGACGGCAAGGAAGTGATACGCCCGCTGCTGCCCGAGGCGGTCTACACGCGCGACCCGCTCATGGTGATTGGCGATGTTGCGGTGTTGGGGAATATGGTTGCAGACGTGCGCAAGCCCGAGACCGGCGTCATAAAGGGGGCGCTTGAAGTTCCGGGCGGGAAAGTGATAGAGTACGGAGACCTGTTCGTGGTCAGGAGGGGCCAGGTGCTGGGCACTTCAGGTGACCGAACCCACCGCGACGCAATACACTCAGCGGTTGCCACTGTCAACCGCGCCACCCGCGACGGGGTGCAGTGGTCCGTGACTGTCCTGGACAAGGTGCCCAAGATACTGCACGGCGACTGCGTGACCGGCAGCATACCCATCCACAGCGGATTTTCCGAGGAAGGGGCGTATGTTTTCACTGATGCATATGCCAACCCCTCGGGGGCAAAGCAGGTGCTGGTGAACCTATATGGCAGGATTGTCGAGTTCCTTTCGAACAACACGCGCAAGCTTCTCGGGGCAAACGTCCTGTGGCTGAATGAGACCACTGCGATAGTCAACATCGCAGCCACAGACATGATAAAGCTCCTGGACAAGCACGGAAAGGACGTGCTGGGGCTGAACCTCAGCGAGATAGTCAAGGGAGACGGCGCTGGGCGCTGCTCCAGCTGCCCGATTGAAAGGGATTGAGAAGAAGCCTAGATGAACCTCACGCCGCAGGCCGGGCAGGACATCATGTAATAATCAGCGACGTAGCCGCACATGGGGCAGCGGTATTGCTCCTTGCCGCCGCTTGGCACTTGGGAACCCACTAAGCCATAACCGCACTTTCCACATTTGGTGGCTGAAAGCTCGTTGGGGGCTTTGCATTTCGGGCACTCTATCCGGAACATTGAGTCAATGTGCGTGCCGCACGACTGGCAGCGCTCCATTCCAAGCGTGACGTCGGCCTTGCACTTGGGGCACTTTGCCTTGGTGGCGGCGTGGGGCTTTCCCTTGAACAAGCCAGAAACTATTTCCATTATGCCCATGGGAAAGAGTAGCGGGAGCATGGTTAAAAAGCCTTATTTCTAGAAAAAATGACCACGTGGGCAAACACCCACGTTACCACAAAAATGTGGGCTCATGGCGCAGTGGTAGCGCGCCTGCTTTGCAGGACCCTTTTGCTCCTCCCGTGCCGCTCGTCGCAACGGCTTTTTCGCTTCGGCGAAAAAACGCCCCTTTTTGCCTTCGGGCAAAAAGAGGGAAGCGCCGGCGGAAAACGGAAAAGTGCAAAAGTGTCACAAAAAAGCAGGAGGCCGGGGGTTCGAACCAGAAACCCAGAAGGTTTTCAGAAGGTGGGTTTCTAGGCTACTTCCTCCTTGTCAATACAAGGAACGGGATAGCTGCCGAAAATCCCCCTGAGTCCACTCTTTCTTTTTACCGCTTACCAGGAATACACTAAGCCAACTTTCACATACCAGTCGTTCTTAGTAGGGGTGAGCGGGGTGCCAGCCGCAGTATAGGTTCGCCCGCCCTCAACATATCCCTTGAAACGGTTGTTATAATCCACAATAATGCTGAGAGAGGATGTTTTTTCCTCCAGCGGATTTAGGAGCAAGCCATTGTCCCTGCGGGTGGTGAACCGCCCAAGCCCGGTGACAGACCACACGCCCGTGCTGGTCGCATGGTAATATGTGGCGCCTGCCTCGTAGGTAACCTGGCTGCGATCAACCAAGGTAAGGCTCTGCGCGCCCGATGTCCCGGTTTTGCTGTCCAGCTTGAAGAAAATCTCGCCCTCGCTCTTTATCCTTGCATACAGGCCGAGATTGAATTTTATCTCGTCAAGCGCTTCTTTGTATCCAGGGGATTGCAACTTGTACCCGGGGACTTGGCCATCCATGACTTTCAGTATTGTTGCCTTGGTCGCCTCGCCGGAAGTAAGCAGCAAGAACTGCAGTTGGCTTTCAGTGACATAGCTGCCGCCGAGGAACCACCCCACGCCCGAGAAATCGTCGCTAAAAACCGTGGCGCGCAGCGTGCCGAAAAATTGTCCCAATGGCATGCTTATTCCGCCGGCTATCTGTTTTTTGGTTCCGTCAACCGAAAGCGAGCTGTACAATAGAGTCTGGTCCTGCCCGAACTGAGCATTCATGTCCGTATGGGAATACAAGCCGCCCAGCCTGTCACCAGGCTTGAATACTTCTCCGGCCTGGATTTCCCCCAGGGTTCCTGCCTGGTTTCCAATGCCTGTTCCTGAATTCCTTGCAAAGCCTAGGTAGAACTTCCCAACATCCCACCTTCCCGTAGAGGTTTCAAATCCAGTGCTGTTTTGAGGGGATTCCTTTTGCAGATAATGGCTCACCTGCAGTTTCGATTCCGGCAAGAAATTGCCAAGTTTAGGGGCGGTTATGGAAGCAATCGAGTTGAGCTTGATGAGGCTGAGCTTTGAATCCGGGCTGACCCCGAAATCGCGGTAGATCAGAGATGCCATTGCATAGTTCAGGAACTCTGAATCGTCCTTGCTCAGGTAGGTGCTCGAAGTGCCTGCTTCCTTGAGATTCTGGGAGTAATTGTAGACCGTATTGTATCCCATGGTGGAGAAGCCCCGCGCGTCTCCGCGTATATTCCCAAACCAGGAGGAGATGTAGCGGTCGGTATAGTTATAGCTGGTTCCGGCTTCCCATTTGTTGTTATCAGGGTAAACTTCCGCTGCCGCCTCTTGCCTGGATGAAACATCAAACCACTTGCCGATTATTGACGCGCCGAGCATCTTGTCTACGCGCACGCCAGCGCCTTTGTTCTGGTGCTCCACATCTTCAAGATACGCCAGCGAAGTCTTCGGGATTATATTCGTGGCAACGGAAAAACCGTAAGGAACCAGCCCCTTGAGCGTTGGATCGAATTTCTTTGAGCCCGAAGGGATATCGCCTTTGTGCCCGACCCGCACATCGGCCGCACCGACATCCAGGCGATTATAGAACTGATAGACTTCCTTGGAATCCAGGTTGGTGACAAAGCCGTAATCGGCCCCGCTAGGATACATCGAACCTGGGGATAGCTGCCCATAGCTGTTTATGTAGCGGTTTATGTCCTGGATGGATGCGTTGGGGCTGTCCCTGCGCAAAAGAGCCTTATACCAGATCCCGTCTTTGTTCACATATGCAAAGATGTTGGTCCGCTCGCCCTTTTCGCCCAGGGCTTTCTTGTCGTTTTCGAAGTGCAGAACCAGCTCCCCGGTTTCCCCTATGGCTGTGCTGAGGTGGCCCTTTGCAACTTGGTCGTTTGGATCAACCCGCTGGTAAAGATAAAGCTCGTTTATGTTGAAATACGACAGCAGGGGGTTTTTGAGGTTGCGGGCTGAGATTGTGTAGTCATACGCCACGTCGTTCTCGGATGTGAACGAATGGTTGAATATCTCCTGGGTCTGGCCTATTCGGCCATAGGTGTTGGATACGGCGCCGGTTGTCCCGAATTGTTTGTTGCTCAGCTCGTCGCCATACCGATATTCGTTGATGGAAACGTTTCCGTGCGCAAATGGGTATTCGTAGAGCTTGACCATGGCGTCCCTTGAAGCCTGGCTTATTGCCTCGAATATGCTCGGGGCATAGATTCCCCTGAAGCTGCTGAGCCCGGTCGCACCCCTGCGGGGCACGGCTTGGTAGTTGGAGAGGTTCAACAGGCGGGCAGCCTCAAAATAAGTGTTAGGAAGCTCGCTGCCTGTGTAAGTATAGGGGTTGGCTATGTTAGTCGCGCCCATGTTAGACTGGGCATCAAACCACTCCTTTACCCTCAAATATTCCGGCTTGACCGCCATGTCTGTCTCATCGGGATTTGATTTCAGCGCGTCAAGAAGGTTCTGGGCGCCGCGGGAAAGCGCGGTGGTTATTGCGATTGGAAGGAAATGCTGGTAAAACATCCTGGCGTAATATGCAGAGGATGCGTCGGGCAGCATTCCTGGAGAGTGGTTGCCGTCAAGAGCCCCGCAAAGGACGAGCATCTGCTCGAAATTTTTCTGCGAAATGGTCTGCGAAGCCCTTATTATTGCCGGGAGCCCTGCGCCAAAGAAATCCTCCCTGCCAGCCGGATTGATTGTTTCCAGCTGGTTGAAGATTGAATTGAGGTAGCCGGCGTCCTGGACCATGTTCTTTTCTAGCATGGCAGGAAGAGTAAACTCCAGGAAAGCCTGTTGCGAAGGCAGGTCGAGCTTGGAGAGTATATTGAAGACCGCTGTTGCCACGTCCGGGGCGTATTTTTTCTGCACAGACGAGATGTTGAAGAACAGCCCCCGCTCTGCCGCGAAATCCGCATACTTCTTGAGTTCTGCCTTGTCATTCAGGACGCTGTTTATGAACTTCATGTCCAAGTAATTGCCGCCTGAATAGTTCTTCACGTAGTCTGAGACAACGTCTTTTATTTCTTTGCCGCTTTGCGAGGCGATTATGGAGGACATCAAGAGCCAGGTCCCCTCAAGGTGATGGGGCTTGTCTTTGAGCTCAAAGCCTGATTCGGTTGGCTTGAAGTAGCCATAAGAAGCGCGGTATATCTGCCGGGCAAGCATCTGATCCAGGGGGGTCGAGGCAAACTGGAGAAGGGCATCCTGGAGGCCTCTTTCGCCTCCAGACCCAAGGCGCAATGTGCTGGCAGAAGTTTCAAACCGGTATATTTTGACAGCCACCATGTTGAGATTCAGCGCGGCTGTTTCAAGGTTCGCTATAAGGTCGTTGATACCCTTGCCGCTTGAAAGATAATTGTAAAACGACTCGTCCAGCGAGCCTTTGTAGGACAAGAGAGCCTGCAGATAAGCCTCCCGGAAAGAATCTGAGAATTGCTGGTGGCTCAGTTGCGTCTTCACATCTTTAATTAGGCTGCTCAGGGATTCCTGCTTAGTCGCATTGCTAGGGTCGAAAATCAGGCTGATTAGGGACATTGAAATCTCGTCCGCCTTCCGCCTGCCATTCTCTTTTTCCAGCTCGACCTCATCCGTGTTGTTCCTGAAACTTTCGCCATCGTTTTTCTTCGGCGGCTGCCCCACAACTTTGCCTATGTATGCAGCATATGTCTTATTGTTTTCAACCGCCTTGATGATCTCGTCCTTGGCCAGGTTTTTCTTGCCCTCGCAAAACTCGATCACCTTGTTCAGGTTTTCGATTTCCGTGCCAAGCTTAGAGCCTTTAGGCTGGAACAGGTTGGCACCAGTCATCTGATCGCGATTTTTCTTCAGCTCTTTTATGAAAGAATCTGCCGTAGCCTTGGCAATCGCATTCTCCCAGGCTTCCTTTGCGGTTTTTGGAGTTGCGGAGGTTGTCGTTTGAAGTTGGAACAAAAACATATTTTCACCTATTGATCTGCGTCGGGAACGACATTAGAGGCATACTTCATCTTGTCAGTTGGCTCAAGACCAGCATACCAACTGCTGATAGCGCCGACAAGAATATCGATAGTTATCTCCCCCGTAAAATTATTTAGCTTCTCGATTACATTATTATCCTTCAGGAAATCCTCAACGAGCGTGGGGAGCTTGGCCGCATCAACCGATTTTAGCTCATCAGACTCTTTTAAGTTTTTGAAAAGCGCCTGTTTGTTCGTTCCTTCATCCAGCAGTGCTTTCGCAGATTCCACATTGGTTTTTTGAGTGTTCCCGGAACTGGGCTTAATCGATTCATTGAATGCGCTTACTGCCTCCTTGAGGGCAGTTTTGTCATTCGGGTCGAACTTCGCATTAGGAAGCAGATTTCCTGAATTCGGATCTAGATATTTCGTGTCTATAGAGTTCACTTTGATATAAAATTCCACAAATGCCTTGATTTTCGCGCGTTCTTCTTCCGGGAAACTTTCATAAACGACTTGATACTTATCTTGTGTCAGATATTTTTCATCGAAAGAAAGCGTGCCCGGCGTTTTCAGATATTTTTTGACGATGTTCAAGTTGTCCGACACCAACTTCCAGGCCTTACCTAAGTCATTCTTCATACCCTGCAAGTCCTGAGAAGTTCTGTCCTCTGTCGGCATGGCCAAATTGAAAGCCTTGACTGCGGCTTCCAAATCGATCTTGTCATTCTGGTCGAACTTCGCATTAGGAAGCGGATTTCCTGAATTCGGATCTAGATATTTACTGCTGATGCGAGTTAGCTCGACATTGAAAGACACATACGCCTTGATTTTCTTTTGGTCTTTTTCCGGGAATTTTGAAGGATCCAGCTTGCCAGATGAGAGATATTCGTCTTTGAAATCAGTAGTGCCAGGTTTTAGATAATCTCTGAAATTGACACTACTCTTGGCCCAACTAATCCAAGCTGAAGTTAAGTCCGTCTGCATCTGTTGTACATTCTGCGGTATTTCCTGCTGCCCGTCGATTTTCCCTATTGCCCCGAGCAGTGCAGCAAAATTGAGCGCCACTTTGTCGCTTACAAGCTTGCCAAGAAGCGCCTGCAGCTCCTGGCTGGTGCGCGGAGTCTGTGTGTTGCCGTTCTTGTAAAGCAGGGCGTTTTGCAGCGCAAGGTCAGGCGCCGTCTGGCTCGCATTGTAAAGCGCCAGCTCCAGTACGGACGACGGCTTGAATTCGGGCTGCCCAAGTTTCAGGCCGGATAGGGAGCTGAGCCCCTCCGCGTATTTGGTTGCCTGCCCAGCAGTTTCAAGTGCGTTGCTGCCCATGCTCCAGTACGGAATGTCGCCAGTGCCCATTGCCTGATTCTTGGCAAGGAGCAGCAGGTTGCCCAGCCACTGGTAATCCTCGTCTGGCACGCCTTTCTTGCTCACCAGCTGCTCGTCCAGCCCTTTTTCTACCTGCTTGACCGAAATTGCAAGTGCATCCTCGTTGTTGTAGCGCTTGTCTATTCCCTTTATCGCGTTCTTGCCATTGTCCGTAAGCTGGTAATATTTGTCGTTCCACTCGAACACCAGCTTCTGCTGGGTCTTATCGAGCTTGCCATAGGTCTCTTCGTTTATTCCGATGAAAAGCTCTGCCTTGACAAGTGCGTTTACCCGGGCTTCCTCCTGTTCCTTTGTATCCAGTTTTGGGTCTATCTTGTTGAGCAGCGCGACTTTATCCTGTTTGTCCTGCGGGATGACATTGGCGTCTACCTTTGCCTTCAGCAGGGACTCTGCCGCCGCTTTCAGTTCGGCATCGGAGTAAACCGCCAGCAGCTCGTATAGATCGACCTTGCCAGCATTGCCAATGTCAAGCACGGATTTGTTTCCCAGTGTCCATTTTCCGGAAGTTGGCACCCCGGCTAACTGCTCGATTATTGCCCCGTAATAGTGGTTGGCCGCGTTGTTCGTCCTGTCAACTATTGCGCCTAGCTTTGCCTTGGAGAACGTCTCCCCTTCCTTGAAGTTGGCGGTTATGAAAGGGTCGAATTTGCTGTCAGTGACAGCTTCCCCGAACAGCTTTTTTAGGGACTCTGCATTATCTTTCTTGAACTCCTCGATCGTTTTGTAAACCCCTTTGGGGGCAGGCGGGGCTTGCACTATCACCGGCTTTTCTATCTTGCCGAATTTTACGCTGTATTTTGTGTTATAGGCGTCGATTGCAGCGTCCAGCGTAGCCTGGGGCGTGTCTTTCTTGTTTTCAGATATTAGTTTGTAGGCCTGCACTGGCCCGACTTTGGAGAACATGTCCACCAGTGCCAGGTAGTAATCATACCGCCCGCTTATGGATAGTTTTGTGTCATTGAAGAAATCCTGTATTGTCTTCCTTGCTTCACGGGTCTCCTTGAGTTCAGAGACCTTGCCAGCCCCGTACATTATGGCATAATCCACGTAGAATGCCCCGTTTGTCCAAGTCTCCCCGAAAAATTTCTTGGATGGCCGCTCAAAGAAGTACTTCCCCGTGGGCTCCTGCTCGGTAACGCCCATATTTTTCAGCGCTTCTGCAGTCCTGTCAGCATCCATTATCTTCTTTGCCCTTTCGTAGGTTTTCGAGATTATCACGAAATTTGAGACGACCTTCTGGACGTCTTCCTGGTTCAGTTCAACCTTCTTGCCCCCCAGCACGTTTTCCAAAGAGCTGACCATCGTGGGCGCCAGCGTCTTGCGCACTTCGCGCAGGCTCGTCTCGAAGTTCTCCCGGTTGCGCGGCGGAACAAACTCGTCTGACAGGTACATGTAACCGATTTTGTAGGTGGTTAACAGCAGGCCATAGCCATCCAGCAGCTTGTAGTAGTCTTGCTTGTTCGGCTCTGAGATTTTGCTGAGGTCGATTTTTCCTAGGTTATCAGTGACCCGCTTCAGGGCTGCATTGTAGTCGCTTAGAAACTGCTTGTTGTCACCAGTCACCTTTATCTTGGAAACAGCAGTCGTAAGAATTTGCACTTGAGCCAGGAACGATTCGCGCGCCGCCTTGAACACGTCTCCCGGGCTTACTGCATTGGTCTGTTGTTGGAATAGGAACATTAATTCACCTCATTTTGCTCATATGTCCTTCTTTGGCTTCCCTACTGGCTGATTTTTCTGCATCCTTTGCGCTTTAGTGACATTCAGCGTGAAGGTTGCGGTGTACTTCTTGTCATCAGACTCTATTGTGCACACCTGCTCCCCTGCTGGCGCGTCTGCATTGACCGATATGGTGAGGTTGCCGTTCGAATTGGTCTTGCCGACCGTGATCGGCCCGCTGACCACTTTGAACTTCGTGTCTTTTGCATCGGTCTTCACGGTGAAGGGTTTGCCTTGCAATGATTCTGCTGGAGGCGTAATTGTGAGGGCCTGAGCGGTTTCGCCTTTCACCTCCACAGCCACATTGCCTACGAGCACCCCGTCCATCTTATAAATGGCGTATTGATAGGTCCCAGCCTTGTTTTCCGCAGGCAGACTTATTTTGCTGTCATTGCCCACAGTCAATACGCCGTTGAACGGGGGTTCGTTCCTGTTGCGCCGCGTCTCATTGTCATATCGCACCTGCGTTCCCACGGGCACCCCTTTGAGCTCGATAATGGTTTCAGCGCCAATCTTGCCCTCCAGGCTGCTCTCCTCAATGCCTGGCGCTCCCGGGGGTTCGGTGAGATCCACCTTGCCGTTGTCCCAGACAATGCTGTTGCCGTCCCTCTTGAGGCTCATCTCCAGCACGCCCCATTCGCGCTTCTCATTCCCGTTGACGTCCAGCGGGACAATTGAGATAGTGTGCTTCTTGTCGCCAAGAGGCAGCGTCTTGATGTCGTTTGGTATCTTTATCTTGGTGCTGGAAATGCCGTATACAGGCACCTGCACAGGCATTTCGAGTTTTTCGCAGAAGTCGATTATCTCGTTGAGTTTCTTGGCTTCCTCTTTAAGATTCTCGATGCGCAGCATCGCATCCCGGTCAGCCTTAAGGGTGGCAATGAATTCCGCCCTGGTTTTTGTCTTGACTGCGGTCTTCCAGGCGTTGTTTGCGCTCTTCACATTAGTGATCTCGCCCCCTGCGAAAATATCAGGGTATGCCTGCTGGAATTTGTTTTCGGCATTTTGCTGCAGATACTGCACGCTCACATTCTTGGTCTTCTCTTCCCTAGAGCTTTCGTTGAAAAGCTTGTTGTCTATGTAGACGTGATAGCGCGGCGTCAACTCGTTTTTCAAGGCATCCAGTTCTCTGACCAGATCGGCTTTGTCGTTGCCCAGGCTTTCTATCTTTTTCTGTATCTTGGCTTTCTCGTCCTGTTTCTGCACATCGCTCCACTCATCGTGGGCATCCACGGCATAGTAGCCCATGGTGAGCTTGCCCCTTGGGCCTATTTGTTCGTCTATCCTGTCTATTTCGGCCTGCTTCTCCTGTATCTCCTTTTGGACGCCGTCCAGTTTCTGGCTGCCGGACCAGTCCAGCACAATCGAGTTGGACTGCCTGTCAAAGGAAACCTGAGCTGTCTTGCTGTCCGTGCTGAGGCGGTCGGGATAAAAGAGGCCGAGAAACGCCTGCCCAGTCCCTCCGGCGCCTTGGGATAGGGCGATTACTTCCGATCCCTCGCGCCACGCAAGATATCCGGCTAGAACCTCTTTCGAGGTACCAACCGTGAATCTGGACCAGGCGCGCTGCATGCCCTCCACAACCGGCTTGCCGAGTGTTTCCACCGTCTTTTTGACACCGCCCAATGTGATCATTGTGGCATCTATTGACAAGTCGCCTCCAACCCGGGGCACCATGAGCAATACATCTGTGCCTGTCCCAATCGCTTTGGCCAGCATCGGCCCGCGGTGGGTTAAGGTGAAAAACTTTTCTGCGCCCTCCCTGGACAAAATAAAATAGTCGAATTCCTTCCAGCTTTTCTTCGAAAAAGCTTTGAAACCGCCATCAGGGACCCTGCCGATTACATAGTCTTTCCAGAAATCTTTGGTCGTTCCAACCGTCTTTTCAGCCAATGAAGTCCCGGCCTGTTGTTCTTCCGAAATTACCGCTTTTTCTTTGGTGAACCATCTTGAGATGGTTTTCTTCCCTTTCCGTATTATGCTTTCTGTCGGGTTGATTTCTATTTTTGTCATCAGCTTAGTCGCCTGTTCCCAGTCATTGCTTTCAATCGCCTTCAATATTTTTGTGGCATCGGATGACCTGATTCTGTAGACCTGTTTTCCAGCCTGATTTTCAAATTCAAGAACCTTGTAGCTGACCTTGCCCACGTTTGCTTCTGTCAGGGTGTACCTCACCCCATCCACAGTATAGGTTTCTGGGACAAACCTGGTTCCTGTGAAAACTTTTGCCACGTTGTTCAATTCCTGTTCACCTACCCTGGACTTGGTAGCCAATTTCCCAATCCCGCTGCTCGTGGATTGTGTTTCAGACTCGATGGTCTTGGCAACATAACGTTCTACTGCGGACTTCCAGCCTGAAGAGGTGTTTGCGGCAACCTGGAGCGCATATCCGCCCTGGACCGTTTTTATTTCAACTTCGCTCGCCCCTTTAAGATTCAGCTCTGCGACCTTTTCCTGGATGCGTGAAACGCCCTTGACAAAGTTCTTGTTGAAGGCAACCTTTACTTCGTCTCCAGCCACATCAGTCACAAGCAGCTTCCCGCCTTCGATGGAGAACTTGGAAATGCCCTGGGTAACTTCCCGTTCCCCGGCAGCAATAACCAGCTTCCCCCCTTCGACTTTGATTACGCCCTTTTCCAGGCCGTTTGCAATTGCTTCGCCCCAGGAACGCAAGACTATCTCACGGCTGGCGCCAGTTAGGGCTAACTTGGTCACTGGTGCCCCGACTAGGCTGACATCCAATGCTAATGAGGCCAGCCCCACTGCAGAAATAAATATCCCTTTGCCTACGTCCCCCTCCATCATCAGCATTATGCCATCGGATAAGGTGAAAACCGAGCCAACAAATGGCACGTAGTACAGCCATTCTGGAATCCCGCCCTTGACTTTTGGAAGGGAACTGGCATACACCACGTTCATCTCCTCCACGTTCGGAGTGTTGTTGTAGCCAGGGCCTGAAATGGATACGCCATACTGGGTTTTTTTGGGAACCACTGCAAGCAGCTGGTTTTCCAGGCTGCGGTTTTCCTCTGCCAGCTGGGTTATGTCGCTCCGCTGCCCGCTTGTGAAAATGGAACCGTCATTATTTGTCCTGACCACCTTGGTATTGTCAGATGCAAAAGTCCTGTTTTCCCGGTCTATCCTTTCGATTTCAGCCGAGTTTTCCTGCTGCTTTTGCTTTATTTTCTGGTTGTACTGATCTACATTTTCGCTAAGCCAGATATTTTTCATGGATATCCCCAGATCGCGGTTTTGCGAGTATTCCCTTGCAGCGTCCAGGGACAATGCCATGAAATTCCCGCTCAGAGGCGCAAAAACATCCCCAAAGGTGCGGGAAGCCCCAAAACGGTCGCCAGAAGGCGTGTGAAGCCTGTCCAGCACACCCTTGCCCTGGGAGGTTTGCGAATAGGCCAAAAGAGCGCTGGAAAGGGAATTGAGCAGCTCGACAATTGCGCTGGCGTTTTTTTTCGCATAGGAAAGGTCGCCTGTTTTCTTTGCGTGGCTCTCCAGCTGGCCGAGAATGCCGTAGATGTCCTTTTTTTGGCCATTGTTCCCAAGCGGGTCTATCTTTTCCCTTATCCAGGCGCAGGCGTTCTGCAGGTCTGCGGTGGTTGATTTGGAGTCGACGCCAAACAGATGGGAAGGCTGGAAACTCACTTGGAACAGAAACATGGGACCACCTCACGAAGATTGTGCGTGCAACATCTTGCTGCTATATGGTTAATTCTGTATTTAAACCCTCGCATGATTTCAGGGATGAAAACGCTGAATAGAAAGGGAGGAAATGCAAAGCGCAAAAAAGACAAATTCCCTTTTAAATCTTGCCCGAGAATTGAGTAGTGCGACCAGCATGGAAATGATTCAAGGGCAGCCAAAGCTGCTTGAGAGAGAGCCGGAACAGCGCAAGCCAAGCTTCCCGCACCATTTATTCGAGGAAGCGAAATTCGTGGACCCGCACAGGGAAGCCCAGCTGCTGCTCCCCGAGCAGGCCATCACTTCTGCATTGGCAACGTTTGAGATAGCCCAGGCCACAACTGGGAGGAAGCGCTCGCAAAGCTCGATATTCAGCTCCATTTACCAGTACCTTGCAGGCTGGTTTGCCACCATGCACCTGAAGATGGGCGGCCGGCGCAGGGCAAAAGCCAGGCTCACCCGCCAAGGCGAGCTGGCCCTTGAGCAGCTGCGCTATTTGTCGCAGCTTTGCGATGCCACTGCGCAGAGGAGCCCGGAGGAAGTGCTGGTGGCAGAGTCTGCGTTCGGCGAGGCTTACTACGAGATAATGAACCTGTCCGCCAACCTGCAGAAAATGGCGCAAAGCGAGGAAGACCACCACGTGAGGCGCTATTCCAAGCACATGAGCAGGGTGCTGCAGGCGGACGAATAGCTGATCGAGGCGGGCACCATGGACTGGAAAGCCCACTTGTTTTTCGGCGTGCTTTTCGGGGCGGCCTTTGCACACTCTTTTCTGCACCTATCGGCCCTTGATTTTGCGTTCTACACCGCTGTTTCCGGCGCCTGCGCGCTGCTGCCCGACTTGGACATGAGGAAAAGCAAGTCTTCGAAGGCTGTGTACGGAATAGCGCTGGCTGCAATTTTGCTCTGGGTTGCCTCGTGGGCTTCCGAGAACCGCAAGAGCTTGCCTGAAGCTGCCCTTGCTTTTGTGGGAGTATGCTGCGCAGCCGCAGCGCTGGATTTTCTCGTCCGCCCGCGCCACAGGGAAATCATGCACAGCCTGCTCTTCCTTGCATCAGCAAGCGCTGTGGCGTATTTTTCGCTGGGGCTTGTGTGGGCGTCCGCCTTCTTTTTCGGCTATCTGTCGCATTTGGTTGCTGACAGGTGCATCAAGCTTACTTGACAGGTGCAAACCGCTTGTTGGGGCAAAGCAATTAATTAGTTGCCTGCGGAGAAGAGAATATGGCCTATCCCGTTGACCCGATTGAAGTGATCGGCTTGCTGCTGCTGGTAAAGGCAGTGCTGGCGTTCCTGGCAGTAATGCTCTTCATTTACTACAAGATGCATTGGGAGCAGGCAAAGAAGCACATGCCGATACATTTCTTTTACACCAAGTGGAGGTCGGTTCGGCATCTGGTGGCAATGGGCGCGGCCGTTGCAGGGTTTGCAATAGGCTTTTCAGTGGAGCTCTTTGGCATGCTTTACGGCGCGCAGTACAATTTCTCGCCCAACCATGCCAGGTTCTATTCCAGCCTGTTCGAGGTGGGCTCGCTTTTTGCCATGCTGTATATTTTCTTCGAGCTTGCGCTTGAGGACGTTCCGCATTTCCAGCACATAACAGAAACCGCGCGGCACCACCACAACCACAAGCCAGAAGTGAATCGTATTGCCCCAGTTGCAAAAAAAGCCGCAAAGAAGAAGAGGAAGAAGCGAAAGTAAGCTCAAACTGCTTAGAGGAGGGAATTGATATGGGATTTCTTGACAACCTATTGGGAAACAAGGAGGCGCCTGCTCGCGCAGGGCTGCCTTTTAATGTGTCCACCGCGCTGCGGCCGGTGAGGCTTGCCGCAAGGAAGGAGAGCATGCTCGAGCTTCTTGTCACCGTGAAGAACGTGACTGAAAACCCGCTCATGGTGTCGGTGAACTGCGAGGTGCCCCGCTCGCTCGGGTTTGAGAACGTGGGCATGACCAAGATAAAGGAGGTCAGGATCGGCGAGCTTCCCGCAGGCAGGGAAAAAACGCTGAGCTTTGCAGTCTGCTCCAACAGCCAGACCGCGGCAGGCACCTATTCGGTGCTCGTGACCGTCAACCACCACTACCGCGACTATTCGCACATACTCAACTACGCGAAAAAAACCATAGAGGTCCGCGTGGTCTAGCCGGTGCTGCGTTTGAAGATACATAACACCCTGACAGGAAAAAACGAAAGCTTCAGCCCGCAGGAGGGGAAAAAGGTCAGGATGTACGTGTGTGGAATAACCCCGTATGACAAAAGCCACCTGGGGCACGCGCGCACGCTGGTTTCATTCGACATTGCCAGGCGCTACCTGAAGTTCCGCGGCTTCTCAGTCACCTATGTGCAGAACGTGACGGATATAGACGACAAGATAATCAACCGCGCTAAAGAGAGGAAGATGGCTCCGCTTGAGCTTTCGAAAAAATACAATGACTTGTCCGAGAAGGAGTTTGGAATCCTGGGCATAGAAAAACCCGACCATTCGCCCAAGGTGAGCGAGTGCATCCCTGAGATAATCGGGCTCATTGGCAAAATCATCAAGAACGGCTATGCCTATGCCACCGAGTCTGGGGTCTATTTTGACGTGCTTCGGTTCAAAGGTTACGGAGGGCTCTCCAAGCAGGACGTGGGCCAGATAAAGTCCGGCGCCAGGATAGAGGTGGACGAGAAAAAGAAAAACCCCCAGGACTTCGCGCTTTGGAAGCTGGGGGAGGAGCCTGGCGCCACGTTCGACTCGCCCTGGGGCCGCGGAAGGCCGGGCTGGCATATCGAGTGC
>Ga0172368_10004972_pt1 | contig 15120 bp, 8 predicted proteins | sample Lak11m_FD_114540 | JGI IMG/M metagenome (GOLD analysis project Ga0172368, IMG submission 114540) | Freshwater microbial communities from Kabuno Bay, South-Kivu, Congo - kab_022012_11m | ecosystem: Environmental > Aquatic > Freshwater > Lake | place: Democratic Republic of the Congo: South-Kivu...
ATATAATCTTCAAGAAGATTTTTTGGAACCAAAAGCTCGGCATCAAAAAAATTTGCCTCTTTTTCAAGCAAGTCCGCGGCACCAGAGCCAAGAGGAGCTTTGTGTAAAATCGCGTACTTGTTTGGATTTTCAAGCAGCGCGTTTTTATGCATAAGCCAATGGCCAAGATGATAAGCTATTGTAAAAGCTTTTCTGTTGTCAGGATCTTGCGAATTCAAATAAATTATTTTGTTTTTTGGATCAATAAATCCGGAAACTCTTCTGTCAAAATCTTGTCCGAAATCAGCGTCTTTCACGACCAAGCCATAATTGGGGGCTATTTGAAGAATTTTCACCGGAGGTGACTGCACAAAATTATCCCTCAAAACAGAAAGCGCTGTTTCTTTTGCCAAATTATAGTTCGGTTGTGTGTTTTCCATATATTCAATTATATCACAAAACCTTGTTTTTCCAATGTTTTTAACATAAAAACATTTTTAATGTCATTATTATGATGAGTACCCGACGACGTAGCAATCTTTCTACTCCCTAATTCTTAATTCCTAATTCTCAAACTACATAACAATGACCCACCCTGGGCGGGCATAATTCTTACTTCCTAATTCCTAATTCTCAAATTCTATAACAAAAGCCCGCACCTAGCTTCGAGGCAAAACAAAAAACAGCATTGTCTTGGCGGCGACCTACTCTCCCAACGTCCCAAGGACGTAGTACCATCGGCGCTGGCGGGCTTAACTTCTGTGTTCGGAATGGGAACAGGTGTACCCCCACCGCACAGACCACCAAGACAATGCTGTTTTTTTAAATTCAAAAAAAGGAAACGAACAATCAATCTTAAGTCGCGTCAAAATATTTTGACTGCTTAAGTGGTTGCGCACTCGGGCTTTTAGTATTCCTCGGCTCAATCCATTGCTGGACTTACACCTAGAACCTATATACGTCGTCATCTCCGACGGCCCTCGAATGAATTCTAATCTCGGGAAGTGCTTCGCGCTTAGATGCTTTCAGCGCTTATCACTGCCGCACGTCGCTACCCGGCAATGCAACTGGTGTCACAGCCGGTACACGGGAGGTGCGTCCCCCTCGGTCCTCTCGTACTAGAGGGAGGCTCCCACAAAATTCAACGCCCATGGTAGATAGGAGACCGAACTGTCTCACGACGTTCTGAACCCAGCTCGCGTACCGCTTTAACCGGCGAACAGCCGGACCCTTGGGACCTTCTCCAGCCCCAGGATGCGATGAGCCGACATCGAGGTGTCAAACCTCCTCGTCGATGTGAGCTCTTGGAGGAGATGAACCTGTTATCCCCGGAGTAACTTTTATCCGTTGAGCTTCCGCCGTCCTATATCGTACGGTCGGATCACTAACTTCCGCTTTCGCGACTGCTCGGGTTGTCGCCCTTGCAGTAAAGCTGGCTTGTGGGTTTGCCCTACCACGCTGATTTCCTTCCAGCGCTAGCCAACCTTTGTAAACGCCTCCGTTACCTTTTAGGAGGCCACCGCCCCAGTCAAACTACCCACCAGATACTGTCCTTTGGCCGGCTTCACGGCTCAAAGTTAGATATACAAATGCTTAAGGGTGGTATTTCACTGGCGACTCCGCTTGGGCTAGCGCCCAAACATCAAAGTCTCCCACCTATGCTAAACATAAAAATCTATATACCAATACCAAGCTATAGTAAAGCTTCACGGGGTCTTTTCGTCTAACCATGGGTTAAGAGCATCTTCACTCCTCTTGCATTTTCGCCAAGTCCCTCGTTGAGACAGTTTTCAGATCGTTATGCCATTCGTGCAGGTCGGAACTTACCCGACAAGGAATTTCGCTACCTTAGAACAGTTATAGTTACTGCTGGCGTTCATCCGCGCTTCGGATCAAGGCTTGCACCTCCCCCCTTAACGTTCGGACACTGGCCAGGCATCAGCCCCTATACGTCACCTTACGGTTTAGCAGGGACCTATGTTTTTGGTAAACAGTCGCCTGAAATCTTTAGCTGCGCCCCGCCTATGGCGGGGAGGCCTTATTGCTAACTTACGGCCGCTTTTTTGCCGAGTTCCTAAACGAGGGTTCTCTTGTACGCCTTAGTCTTCTCGACTCAATCACCTGAGTTGGTTTGCGGTACGGATAGCAGATACCTAACTTCGATCGGCTTTTCTAGGCAGCCCGCTCGCTTAAATTGAATCCGCCCGAAGGCTTCTTCTCTTCATTAACTGATCCACCAAAGGCGAACCGGAAAACAAACGCCCCAATCCAAAAGGACGTTTAAACAATTAAGACTGCGTCACCGACCGAAAAATATCTGCTAGGAACGGAATATTAACCGTTTGGTCCATCGCCTACGCCTTTCGGCCTCGACTTAGGATCGCCTAACCCTGAGACGATTATCGTTGCCCAGGAAACCTTGAATTTTCGGCGGGCAGGTTTTTCACCTGCCTTTTTGCTACTTTTGCCAACATTCTCACTTCCAGTCACTCCACACCACCTCGCGGTGTATGCTTCAGCGCGACTGAAACGCTCCTCTACCACGCCAGCGCGCAAAGCGCTGACATCCGTATCTTCGGTATTTGGTTTAGCCCCGTTAAATTTTCGGCACGAAAGGACTGGACTAGTGAGCTATTACGCTTTCTTTAAAGGATGGCTGCTTCTAAGCCAACCTCCTAGTTGTATAAGTCCTAACACAACCTTTTCCACTTAACCAAAATTTAGGGACCTTAGATGACGGTCTGGGCTGTATCCCTTTAGACCTATGGAGCTTCGCCCCCATGGTCTGACTACATTGCTGAAAGCCGCAGTATTCGGAGTTTGGTTGGGATGAGTAGGCAAAAGCCACCCCACCCCATTCAGTGCTCTACCCCTGCGGTTATACAATGTGCTAGCCCTAAAGCTATTTCGAGGAGAACCAGCTATTGCCGAGTTCGATTGGAATTTCTCCCCTAATCACAGGTCATCCTCTGGCGTTACACGACCAGTAGGTTCGGGCTTCCTCCGCCTGTTACAGCGATATCACCCTGCCCATAATTAGCTCACCCGGCTTCGGGTCTGATACATACTACCATGACTTTAAGACACTACGCTTTAAAAGCGCAATGTCATAAAGTCGTACGCCGGTTAAGACTTGGTTTCCCTATGCCTCCGCTCCAAAGGAGCTTAAGCGGCAGTATATATCAACTCGTTGGCTCATTCTTCAATAGGAACACTGTCACCCTGTACCATAATGGTACAGGGCTCCAGCTCTGTGTAAGTAAACGGTTTCAGATACTATTTCATTCCCCTCACCGGGGTGCTTTTCACCTTTCCCTCACGGTACTTGTTCACTATCAATCACAAGAAGTATTTAGCTTTAGCGCATAGTCGCGCTGGCTTCCCACGAGGTTTCTCGTGCCTCGTGGTACTCGAGAAATATTATTGAGAGATATAACCCATTTCACTTACGGGGCTATCACCTTCTATGGCTCCGCTTTCCAGCGGATTCTGCTATGGAAGTTACATTGGCTCTCTTTAAAAGTTTGCGCTTTTAAAACATAATACACTCACAACACCCTAAAGACATATGGCCGCAAAGCCTTCCATTAAAATCACTTTGCTCGAAAGCTCTGTTTTTTCAATTTCAGACTATAGGGTTTTAGCTGATCCGCGTTCGTTCGCCACTACTAACGGAATGATACACGATTCTTTACCGGCCCGCCGAATAAGCGGGTCAATAAAAAATCGTGTTTGTGTTTTTTTCTTTTCCTCCGGCTACTAAGATGTTTCAGTTCACCGGCTTACCTTCTCTATACCTATGTATTCAGTATAGGATATCTATTTATTAAAATAGATGGGTTTTCCCATTAGGACATTCCCGGGTCAAAGGTTGCTTGGGACCTCTCCGAGACTTTTCGCACCCTGCGACGTCCTTCTTCGGCTTCTTGTGTGTAGGCATCCACCGTTTACTATGGAGTATGCGCAACCGCTTAAATAGTCAAGCGGCGCGTATTTCGTCCGGAATTTCCGGACTTTCAGCTGTAAAAACAGCTGAATGATGCTCGTTTCCACGTTGCTATCCATTCGGTTTGGAAATGGATAACAACATAAATTTTTAAGGTTCTTTCGTTGGTTTTCACAGAGAAATCTTACTGGACTTCTCTCTAAAAATCAACCCCTTTCACTTAATTTGATTTGGACTAAAAAATCCGCTAATCTTAGCGGATTTTTAACTTATATTAATTTAAACAATATGGTTATCCGCCAAGAATTCCTTTGAATTTACTTAATCTTCCCATACTGTTGATATTTATGTGGATTAAAGGTGTATAACCTTATTAATAAATAGAATTGGTAGATACAATTATAACGCAAGAAAAAAATATTGTCAAATATGGACACTTGCCCATATTTGTAGTATTTTTGTATTGTTGCCGGAGTGGCGAAATTGGTATACGCGCCAGGCTTAGGACCTGGTGTCGCAAGACGTGGAGGTTCGAGTCCTCTCTCCGGCACCAAATTAATAAATTTTGAAGTTTTGGTTAATATAAAACAAAATATTAGTATTTAAAATCCATAAAAAATTTTTGCTTTTATAGAACACACGCTTTACTTGATTATCTGATTTTATTTTAGCCATATCAATATAACATTGTACCCTGTCGGCATGTAAAACTTGCCCTGATGAGCCCTATATCGCGAAAATCGCGATCAAAAGGACGAAACAGAACGCTCTTTAAACACAAGGAGGACTTTGTGAAAATATTTACTCACACAAACCTTGATCTTGACGCGGCTTGTTCTGTTTGGGCTGTAAGACAATTTGTACCCGGAGCAAAAAACGCGCAAATTGAATTTCGTCCTTCAAACTGGGAAGGCGAAGAAATTGAAGATGAAGACTTTGCGGTAGACATATCCGCAGGAGGAAAAGGAATAAAAGGCAAAAAAGACGACGACGGCACGACACACTCATCGTTCGCGACAATAGTTGAAGTGTACGCGTCTCAAAATGACAAGGAAGCGCTTTGCGGGTTGGTCAAGTTCGTGGACGCGCAAGACTCATACGGGTCCGCGCTTAAATTTCTGGCGCCGGGGATAAGCCGTGACGCTCAAGAAGCGCTTGGATCAACCGGAATAAACTCAGTGCTAAGAGCATTACAAAAATTTCACGGGTCAGACAAGGTCGCCTGTGAAAGAATGTCTGAAATCATATCTGGTCTTCTTGAATTTGGCAGATCTCGCAAATTTGACCAAGAAGAAGCACAAAAAGCCGAGATTCTGCCCTGCGGAAAAGTCGCGATCGTAAGAGATTGTGGGCAAAACGGAGTGAATGGAATACTTTTTGAAAGAGGAATTAGGGTAATAGTATATGTTGACGGAAATAACATCGGACTAATAAGAAACAACGAAGAAAAAACAAGAATGGATCACTCAGATATCCGAGCGGTCGTGGAAGACGCAGGAGAAATCAAGGAGTGGTTCGCGCACACGGCCGGGTTCTTGTTTTGTAGAGGATCAAGAAAAGCTCCTGCAACAAACGTTTCAAAAGTAAGCCCAATTGCTCTCGCAAAAACTATGTCAGAAATTCTTGACAACAAGCTTAGAGAATAATGGCAAATAGCCCCAAATGGAAAACTTCCTTTTGGGGCATTATTATTTTAAACAAAAAACAATATTCCTAAAAAGAACTTAAAAAGTTATAATTAAAATACAAATTTAAAAAACAGGAGGGATATGAAATCAAAAAAAATAATAAAGCGAATTTTATTTTTTGCTTTTGTATTTTTTATTTTTCAAAACCACGCAACCAAAGCATCGGGCGATATAACAATAACAGAAATAATGTATAACCCAAAAGGTTCGGATACAAAAAGAGAGTGGATTGAAATACAAAGTCTATCAAGTGAAGAAATTTTAATAGAGCCAAAAGATTGGAGATTTAACGACGGCTCAAATCACACGCTTACACTAATACAAGGTAAATCTTCTTTACTGCCAGGAGAATACGCGATATTGGCAAGCGACGCGGAAACTTTTTTGCTTGAATATCCTGATTACAAAGGGATTCTTTTTGACACTGTAATGTCGCTTAATAATTCCGAAGACGAAATAAAACTTTCCAAAGACTCCGGGAAAAGCTTTTTTTCGCAAACACAATATACAGGAATTGCCGAATACGAAGAAAAAGGATTTTCTTTGCAAATATCAAATTCTTCATGGCAGCATTTATCACCAACTCCAGGGAGTCAACCAATAGAAACAAACAATGACGCAAATACGCAAGAAAGCGACACATCGCAAAACGCGCAAGATCAGTCACGAGCGACAGAACAAGGAGATCTAACACAACAGGGCTTAAAAATAAAAATAACAGAGCTTTTTCCAAACCCGGATGGAGATGAAGAAGAATACATAGAATTAAAAAACACAGGGAGCCAAAAAGCCACGCTTGACGGATTTAAAATATCTGACGCCGCCAAAGTATTTGAAATAAAAAACACAACACTGATCCCTGGAGAATCAAAAGCGTTTTTTAAAAGCCAAACAAAAATAACGCTAAATAACGACAAAGAAACAGTCCGCGTTTATGATAAAGATGGAAATATTGTGGACTCAATAGAATACTCAACAACGGAAAAAGGCATGTCATATTCTTTTGACAGTCAAAAACAAGCATTTTTCTGGACTGAGAAAAAAACACCGTCTGAAGAAAACTTGTTTTACTCTTCAAAAAAAATCCCGGACCCGAAAATAAAAATTTCAAACAATCCTGTTTCTGAATTTGAAAAATTTTATATAACCACGACAACAGAAGAAGATCTAGACCAGTCGCTTGTGTATTTTTGGCAAATAGGAAACGATTTTCAAGCAAATGGAAAAACATTCGAACACAGCATTAAAAACCAAGGGGAGTATCTTGTGTCATTAACAATAACAGACGGACAAAACTATAAAAAAGCCACAACAACAATACAAGTTCTTTCGTCATATGAAGTCTTGGATTTAAGAAAAAACTTAAAACTTTCAAACAATAATTCTTCTGCAAACCAAATTAAATCACAAATGGAGGATGTTGAAATTTTTATAAACGAAATTTTTCCAAACCCAAAAGGCGCTGATAATTTTGAGTGGATAGAAATTTATAACCCAAATGATTTTGAAATCTCTTTAGACGGATGGAGCATTGACGACTCAGAAGGCGGTTCAAAGCCTTATAAAATACAAGATAAAAAAATAGGAGCAAAAGACTATATTTTATTCAAAAAAGAAGAAACAAAAATAACACTTAATAATACATCTGATTCTGTTAGAATTTTTGATGCGTCAGGAAACTTGATTCACGAGATTGAATATAGCGATGTCAAAGAAAACCAATCTTACCAAAGAGACGACGACGGAGAATGGGCTTGGTCAGAAGACACAACTCCGGGAAAAGAAAACATGGCAAACGAAAACAATTTTTTTTCAACCGCCAATTTCTCATTAGCAACTCAAAATCAAACTGATTTTGAAAATTTTGATTTTGTTGACATTGATCTTCCAAATATAAGAGAGCTTGAAATCGGAACAAAAACAAGAACTCAAGGCAAGGTTGCGGTTCTTCCGGGAGTATTTGGAAAAACATATTTTTACATAACAGGATCCCAGGGCGTTCAAGTTTATTTTTATAAAAAAGACTGGCCAAAACTTGAAATTGGAGACACAATCGTCGTGATAGGAGAAATTTCTGAAGCGTATGGCGAAACAAGGATAAAAATATCAAACAAAGAAGATATAATTTTAATAAATAAATCAGATCCGCCAAACGAAGAAGAAAAAGAAACCGGAGAAATAGGAGATCAAACAGAAGGATCTCTTGTAAAAATATGCGGCCAAATAATTGAAAAACAAAGCTCTTATTGGATTTTGGACGACGGCACAGGAGAGGCAAGGCTGGCTTTTTTGGCTGGCACAAAAATACAAAAACCAAAATCAAAATCAGGCGACTTTATTTCTGTTGTCGGAATAGTGGGAGAAACCAAAACAGGCCACCGCATAATGCCCAGATCTCAAGAAGATATTTTTTTGGTTGAAAGTTGCACAGATACACAAGAAGATGTTGGCGAGGTATTGGGCTCAAAAATTGAAAACTCGGAAAAAAAATTCATAATACCAAAAAGATCCGACGCAAAAAAAATTTTGTATTATTTGTTTCCGGCAGCGTTGACGATTTTATCTGTTATAGTTTTTATTTTTACAAAAATAAAAAAACAAACAAAAAATCACGCCCAGCAAAAAGACCGAGAAAAATAAAACTATAGGCTTATATCCAAAAGCGCGGCAAACTCTCTTAACACATCGGTCTCTAGAGCGTATCTTGCTATTGTGTCCGTAATGGTTATGATTATTGGAATCAAAACTATCAAAAACGCAGTCATTATTGACTTGCGATAAGTTTGTTGGTTTGAATTCCAAATTTTTGGTAGAAGAAATATGGCGTACCAAGAAGCCAAAAAAGGGATCATCACAGTAAGCTCAAAAACAACAGCCCACATGGCAAACTCCAAACCAAGCATGCGCGCTGATTCAAAAATAGAAAAAAAAGCGAACTTGAAAGCAACCCACAAATTGCCAACAAAAAACAATGACAAATAAAAAGCAGCCACCAAAAAATGGACAGTAAGAGCGGTTTGCCATCTTGCTTGAAAGTAAAACTTAAAAATAGAGTCTTTTTTATCGTCCGACATTTTATTGTTTTACAACCGCTTATCTTTATGGATGGTACCGAGGGCGGGAGTCGAACCCGCATGCCTTACGGCTCAGGATTTTAAGTCCTGTGCGTATACCAATTCCGCCACCTCGGCGAATATAAAAAAAGAAACAACAAATATTATAAAAATATTTTTGGAGCGGATGACCGGATTCGAACCGGCGGCCTCTTCCTTGGCAAGGAAGCGTTCTAGCCACTGAACTACATCCGCGCGACTATTTTTTCAAAACCCAAGATGCGCAGGGCAAGCAAATTCAAGAACTTAGGGGTCATATTGAATATTATCAAATAAGCTTGTTTTGTAAAGATAAAACATTATCAGGAAAAGAAAGCTCTTTATTGCGAGACGTATGACCTTTTAAAATTTTTATTTCTCCGTCGCGAGCCCCAAACTCCTTTGATAAAAAACACAAAAGCTCTTTATTGGCTTTTCCGTTTTTTGGCTCTGCTTTTATTTTTACTGATAAAACATCTCCAACAAAACTTAAAATTTCATTTTTTCCGGCTCTTGGGGTAACTTTTACTTTTATTAGTTGCGACATTTTAAAAAAATAAATTTCACAAAACAGAAAAACCTATTGGTTGTTTAAAACTTTTTCAGCGAGTTTTTCAAAAATAGCCTTGCTTAAAAGCGCGTGTTTTACATAAGAAAAATACCTCGGGCTTTCAATTTCAGAAAGTCTTTCAGGGTATTTGGAATAAGACGATTTGGCGCGATCTATCTCTTTTTTAACATCCGCGTCAGACACAAAAACAGACTCAACCCTTCCGAATTCGGAAGCAACCGCGGAAAATTTTATTCTTTCCAAAGCCTTTGGCTTAAAATCCAAAATCAATTTTTCTTTTGTTGTTTTTATTGATTTAACATAATCTTCAAAATCAACTCCGCGCGACACAACATCAGCCTCAAGCTCCCCTATCATTTTATAAGCTTCTTGCTCCACTACTTCATCAGAAATTTCTGATATTTTTGAAATTTCCACTAATTTTGACATGATATCAACTTCAAATCTCTCACTCTCGCGTCTTTGCGCTTCAGAAGACAAATTTTCTAAAATCATTTTTTTAAGACACTCTTTTGAATCACAATCTCCGAAATTTTTTGCGAAATCATCATCAAAATCAGGCAAAATTCTTTCAAAAACCTGTATTACCTTAACTTCAAAATCAGCTTCTTTGCCTTTTAAAGAATTTTCAAAATAATTGTCAGGAAATTTGAGTTTGAATTTTTTTTCATCCCCGCTCTTCATTCCGACAATGTTTTCTTCAAAGCCAGGAATGAATCTTCCTTCCCCCAACACAAGAGGGAAAGATTGCGACTTGCCATTTTCAACCGAGACTCCGGAATCTTTTATTTCAAAATCCAAAACAACCTTGTCGTTTTTTTTCGCCTCACGACTGACAAAAACCTCTTTCACCCTCATTTCGCGCAAATCATCTATAACCTTTTGCACTTCTTCTTCGGTTATTTTTATTTCTTTCTTTTTTTCTTTTATTTTGGAAATATCTCCAAGTACAACCTTTGGAGCAAGAAATATTTTAGCCTTAAAACTTATCCCAAAAGGAGGGGTAATTTTCAAATCCTCTATTTTTGGATTTCCTAAAAAATCAATTTTTCTGTTTTTAATTTCTCGAGCCAAATTTTCGCTTATTATTTTATCTCGCGCGTCTTCATAAACCACATCTTCTCCTCCGACTTTTGAACAAACCAAATCATAAGGCGCGAACCCCTTCCTAAATCCTTTTATTTCTATTTTTTCGGATATTTTTTTTGCCGACAAAATCAAATCCTTTTCTATATCAGACCTATCCAAGTCAAAAATCACTTCAATTATTGATTCGTTAATCTTGTTTTCTTTAATATTCATATTTTTTTCTAAGCCGCGGTTTTTTGCCGCAAAGCCTGCCTATTTCAATCATTATTGTATCAGTTATTTCTTCTAAAATTTTTAAATTTATATTTTTGTCAAAATATTCAGATAAATAAACCGGCCTTCCGAAAACCACGCTTGATTTTTGCCTTTTTAAAATAAAATTTTTAACAATATCCAAAAATGTTTCTATTTTTGGTCCAAAATATCCAACCGGAACAACAGGGCACTTCGAACAAAGAGCAATTCGCGCGACACCTGTTTTACCTTGCGCCAAAGCCACCTTATCCGGATTTCTTGTTCCTTCCGGAAAAATCCCAACAATCCCTCCGGATTTTAAAACGGCTATTGATTTTTCTATTGATTTTTTGGGATTTAAAAAATCAACAATTATTCCACCAAGCAAAGGAGCTATAAATCTACTCCATTTTTTTCCGAACCAAAAATCATCTCTCACCAAAAACCACGCCGGCTGCTTGAATTTTTCAACCATTAAATTTGAAATAACCCACCCGTCAGGAACGCTTATATGATTACAAGCAAGAATAAAAGGGGGTTGCGGCAAATTTTCAAGCCCAGAAACAGTTTTTAAAAAAACCGGATTTGCGATATACCGCAGATTGCTGCCAAAAAAATAAAAAATATTTTTTGGGATTGTTTCCATTTTTCAAACCTTAAAATAGTTTTAAAAACTTTTCGATTTTAAAAACAGAAAAAACAACCACACCACAGATTAAATCATTCCGAATCGGTATCAGCGCCTTTGTCGCTTTGAACATCTGCTGTTTCAACTTGATCCTCTTTTAAAACATCATCTTTTGAAGCATCTTCTTGATTTGATAAAGAATTTTCTTGCGCTTCCTCAACGACATCTTCTTTGTTTAAATCATCTTCTTTTTCTTCTTCGCTTTTGTCGCCAGGAGTCGATGCTTCTTGTTCTGTTTGTTTTATATCTATTCTCCACGCGCACAAAGCGGACGCAAGCCTTACGTTTTGACCTTGTTTTCCTATTGCCAAAGAAAACTGATCAGCAGACACAATCGCTTGAGCTGTTTTTTCTTCTTCATTAAAAACCACATCAATAACCTTTGCTGGCGACAAAGCGTTTTTTATAAATACCGAGTCATTCTCGCTCCACTCTATTATATCTATTTTTTCTCCGCCAAGCTCATTTATGACAAACTGAACCCTGCTTCCTCTTTGCCCAACACAAGACCCAACAGGATCTATATTTTCAGAATTTGCGTGAACCGCTATTTTTGATCTTGAGCCCGGCTCACGGGCGACAGACTTAAGCTCAACCGATCCATCGGCTATTTCTGGAACTTCCATTTCAAAAAGTTTTTTAACAAGCCCTTTGTCAGCTCTTGAAACCAAAACCTCAGGTCCCCTGTTTGAAGAAGCGACTGATTTTATCAAAAATCTGAACTGAGAGCCGGAAGTATATCTCTCACCTCTTATTTGCTCAGACATCGGCATTATCGCTGTTGCTTGACCTATGTCAACCAAAACATTTCCTCCCTCAATTCTTTGTATTATTCCATTTACAAGCTCACCCTCCCTGTCTTTGTATTCGTTAAACACAACTTCGCGTTCAGCTTCTCGCAATCTCTGTATTATAACCTGCTTTGCTGTTTGGGCCGCCATTCTACCAAACTCACCCGGAACATCCAACTTCTGAACAAGCTCTTCTCCTATCTCTATTTTTGGATCTATTTCTTTTGCTTGAGAAATCATTATTTGCGTTTTTGGATTAAAACGATCCTCTTCTTCGGTTTGCGCGTCTTCACCCTCCAATAACTGATCCGGCGACTTCGCTCCCGCATCCAAGGTATTTGTTTCCACTCCTTCTTTTTCAAAAACAACATTACCCTCCTCGTCAACCTCTTGGTCTTCAACAACTTCTTTTACATCAAAAACTTTTATATCCATTGTTTCCGGATTGAATTTAACTTTAAGATTTTGCAACTTGTTGCCAAAATCTTTTCTATAAGCTGCGGCAAGCGCTTGCTCTATGGTTGAGAGAACCGAATCAACAGGTATGTGTTTTTCATCGCATATAGCTTTTATTGCCTGCAAAACTTCTTTTGACATATTATTCTCCTATTTTTTAATAAACGGCTATTTAAGCCGAATTTTGTTTATAAAAAAAGCTAGTTTACTACCGTTAAACTAGCCTAAAACAATAATAACACAGATTGTTTTTAAAATCAAATTAAAACATTGGTGGCGGGGGCGGGGGCATATCTTCTTTTTTATCTTCCAATTCTTCGTCATCTTCAAAATCAACAATCAAATCGTCTTTATTTTCTTCTTTTTTTACAGAAGCATTATTCTTATCATCAAAACCTACCCCAAAATGAGCACCAAAAGACGCGTCTCCGGGCCCGACATACTCAGAGTTTTGTTCTTTTTTAAAATCTTCAGCAACGTCTTCTTCTTTAAAAATACTGGCAACCCGGTCAGAAAGCTCATCTTTTTTTTCTTGAATATACCACATTAAAACAGATATAAACAAAAATATCAAAATTATCACGCCCATAACCAAAGAGGTGTTGAATGTGAATTTTTTATCGGTTGTTTTCTCGTTTTCAGACTGTATTTTGTTATTCGCGTCTTGGCTTGTTGTGTTTTCTGTGGAGTCGTCTACATTTCTAACAACAGCGCCGGGCGCTAAAAAACTAACTTCTTTATTATTCTCGTCTTTTAAACCAAGATCTTCTTTGTCCCCAAAAACATAATCATCATCAGCCATAATTCTCCCGGAGTCATCTTCCACACCCGCTTCTTCGCCCAATTCCGACTCTAATAACTCGCTTTTTATTGTCAAAGTTTCTTTGTTTTCCGTGTTTGACACAGAAACACCTCCATCAGGCTCTCTTTGTTTGTCAACAACAACAAAATCTTGGCTTTGTGTCTTATCGTCTACAGAAACGTTTGAATTTTCAAGATCTTTAACATCTTTGTTGTCTTGAACCTCTGACACAGGAACATATCCGACCTGCCACTTAATTACATTTGAATTATTTGAAAGCTTTCCGCCATCAGAAGCAAAAGCCTCTATTTTTCGCAACCCCAAAGCAAAAGCATCTTTTGGTTGCCAAGCAAAAGATCCGGTTTCTCCGTTTTCTGAAAAAGCCTTCACAATGCCGACAACTTTGTCATCCAAGACAATGGAAACATCAAGCCCGTTTTTGGCTAATCCTACAATAAAAGGTCTTTCTATCCCTGAGTCTGAATTGATTACAGGATTAAAAAGAATAGGCGCCGGAGTCGGATTTTCAACAAAAACAGATAAAAACGAAGACTGAAAACTCTTTTTGCCGTATTTATCTATTGCAACCACAAAAACAACATGTTCGCCGGGCTCAACTCCCAATATCTCAACACCAAAGCTTCCTGTGCCGGAAACATGATTTTTAACGCTAATATTAGCCAACTCTACTCCATCAATATACACAATAATGTCTGAATCATTTTTTGAAACCCCGCCGACCCAAAATCTGTCACTCCCTATCCTGGTATCTTTTGTCGGATATAAAATCGTTGGGGATGGATTAGGAATAATATAAAAATTTACCAAGCTTGAAATCTCGGAAAAATCAGCCCCTTCGTCTTGAGTTGCGACAACTCTTACGCTGTGGTCGCCGGAAGACAGTGGGTTTTTCGTCAAATACTCAAATTTTCCATCAACAACCACAGCTTCGCCGTCTTTTTTTTCATCAAAAAACACAGAAACAACTGAAACACCCTTTTCAACAGATCCTGAAATTTTTGGGTTTGGGTGGCTTATTTCTTGATTATTTTTAGGATTTTCAATTAAAACATCTGAGTAGGCAAACGCGTTTTGATATAAAAAACAAAAAACAAGGGTACTTGTTATTCCCAATATTGCGCTATATAATATTTTTTTTGAAAATTCCTTTAAAAAAGGAATCAAAGAGCTTTGTGTTGGAGTTTTTGTCATATGGTCTTATATTTTTTATCAGCCCTCCAGCAACTTTTATTCTAAAACACGGCAAGCAGCCGCGGTCTTGTTTTTCCTGTGTCTTTAAAGAAAAAACAAGTTAGAGGCTGCTTGAACGTGTAAACCATATGACATTAAAAGAACTATTATAATTGTAGCACTTGTTAAAAAAAAGTAAAATAATTAAAAAACAAGGCAAAAAAGATAATAAAAAACACATGTTGATAAACATGTTAATATCTTATGGATAAACACTTATCGTATATCAAAAAACCCAGGCACAGCCTTGTGGTGCCTTATTTTAATTTTTCTTTTTGGTTCTAAAAAATACAAAGAAACAACATCAACCCTATAATTCTCTATTGATTTTTGGCTTATATAAGACAAAATTGTCTTTCTCATTCTTTTTCTTTTTTCACGACCAACATATTGCTCCGGAGCGACTCCGTTTAAAACACTTCTAAACTTAACCTCAATAAAAACAACCTGCCCTTTGTCGCAAGCTATAATATCTATTTCACCAAAACGACTTGTATGGTGTTTTTTTATTATTTCATAGCCCTTTCTCTTTA
>Ga0172368_10004977_pt1 | contig 15110 bp, 17 predicted proteins | sample Lak11m_FD_114540 | JGI IMG/M metagenome (GOLD analysis project Ga0172368, IMG submission 114540) | Freshwater microbial communities from Kabuno Bay, South-Kivu, Congo - kab_022012_11m | ecosystem: Environmental > Aquatic > Freshwater > Lake | place: Democratic Republic of the Congo: South-Kivu...
GATTGCCTTTTTTTGAATCCGCTGATTATCGTGCAATTAAAAAGGCTTTAGAATCATGGAGATTGTCCAAAGCCCTTTCTTTTCTGAATGTTTTTTACCCCTTGACAACTGCTACTCATCGGTGGGCGGCTTTTACTTGTCATCAGGATGTAATAATAAAAACTATAGAAGCGATAGTCCAAGTTAAAACAGCCAAATAGGGCGATAAATAGTTCCAGAGAATACGGCGAGGTCTGCGAGCAGATGATTTAAGTTGCTCTATAAGAATCTTCGGGTAAAGGAATGGATGACCTAACTCTTCGTAATCACAAACACGAAGATGTTGCTCTGTTAATCTAAAGTCTGGGTCTAATAATTGACTAAGGACTTCGTTGCAAGATGAAATAATGTGTGCGGCAAGGGTTCTGTCAGCAAGTTGTTTTGCCATAAACGCAATTGTAACAGCGAACGTAATAACTATGACTACAACAAATCCCCACTTCATCTCTGCTCCAAGTGATATTATTTTACCGTTTTCAAACAACAAGCTATTTAACCCAAGCAATCCGCCAAGATATATTGTCGTCGCAACCCATGCCAGACTTTCTTTCCGAGCATGATATTGTTGGAGATTTTCACTGGTACTATTTAGAAATTTGCGAAGCTCTTCTTGGTGACCTGACTCTAACTTCCGGTTTGGCATGGAGTATTCCTTCCAATCACTAGCAAAAGTAACTCGCTGATATTAGCCGCCAAACTAGGGTTGCGCGGACGGTTCAACTGCTTATGGGCGGTTACAGTATTACACGCTTATAAGCATATTATACGGCGGTTCCCATTTTTTCAATCCACTTCACCGCCCCCGCCCTATTTTCTCAGAGCGAGGTTGTGCCATCGAATGGGAAGGTGTTCATCTTTACTCGATCTGCCTGAGTTCTGGGCGCAATGCCAGAACTTCCGCCTCACTTGCCAGCCTCGCCCTGCCGCTAAGCCTTGCCGCTAAGCCTTGCCGTTAGCTGGCTTCCTCGCAAACAGTAGTTATAAAAGCAAGGCTAGGCGCTTGACATTTAGCGCGACGCGCTATAAAATAAAGCCGTGATAAAAACCTTCAACAATGACGAAACTCAAAAAATCTATCAGCGCCAACGCTCGCGAAAATTGCCGTCTGATATTCAGCAAATCGCCTTGCGTAAATTACGCATGATAAATAATTCGATCACAATTAACGATTTGAGAGTGCCGCCCGCCAATCGGTTAGAAAAACTGAGCGGCCATAGAGCTGGTCAATGGAGTATCCGTATCAATGACCAATGGCGTGTTTGCTTTCGGTGGGAAGGCAGCGATGCCTATGATGTTGAAATAGCCGATTATCATTAACAAGTAGGTAAAAATGTCTGAAAAATTAAATCCTATTCACCCTGGTGAAGTTTTGCTCGAAGAGTTTTTGAAGCCGATGAATTTAAGTCAAAATCGGCTTGCAATTGATATTGGGGTAGACGCACGTCGCATAAATGAAATCGTTCTTGGAGTCCGTAGCGTTACTGCTGATACCGCCTTGCGTCTAGCTCGTTATTTTGGCGTTTCTCCTCAGTTCTGGCTTGGTTTACAAGCGGAATATGATTTAGATGTTACATCGGACACGCTTGGAAAACGCCTCGAACGTGAAGTAAGACCACGCTCACTTGCAGTATAAAATCATTTTCAAAAATCAAAGTTCTGGTTAACAAAAACGCCGGCTACCGATTAACAGCAGTGTGAAGAGAAATGCAAGAAAAGATCAGAAAAGAAAATATCAAATGAAAAACGGCTCCGAAAGTTCATCTTTCAGAGCCGTTTTTGTTACCTGCTATTAGATTCCCTGCACCGCCCCCGCCCTATTTTCTCAGAGCGGGGGCGGTGCCGTCGAACGGGAGGGGGTGTTCATCTTCTGGAAATGACCGCTTATTTGTAGACATTGTCGAACCGCTTGGCTATCGACGCAAAGGAACGAAAGGGAGAAATTTTTGTTGAATATTCTCGAACTTTAAATCTCTTCACTCACGAGTTTATGGATGATTTTTGCACAGATGGCAGGATTGATTGGAATAAATTAGTGCATTTTAATTCAGGTAAAAGATAATATTACGTTTGCTTTAAATACCTCGCCACTCCCAACCCTGCCGTGCGTCCGCTTGCCATACAGGCTGTAATTAAATAGCCGCCCGTTGGCGCTTCCCAGTCCAGCATTTCGCCTGCACAAAACACGCCGGGCAAATTACGCAGCATCAAATTTTCATCCAGCGCTTCAAAGGACACGCCGCCGGCGCTGCTGATGGCTTCATCCAACGGACGCGGCGTGAGCAGCGGCATAGGCAAATGCTTGATGTAAAACGCCAGCCGTCCCATATTTATGAAGTCATCCTTCGGCACGAATTCACGCAGCAGGCCCGCCTTTACGCCTTTCATCCCAACCGTTTTTTCCAAATGGCTCGCCATTGAGCGCGATCCGCGCGGCTTCGATAAGCGCTCGATCAACTGCGCTTCCGTTTTAGCGGGCGCAAGGTCCAACTGCATGATTGCTTCTCCGTTTTTGTAAATTTCGTCACGCATCAACGCGGAAGCGGCGTAGATCAAACCTCCCTGCACGCCTTCTCTTGTGACAATAAACTCACCCTGCTGACGAAACGACTCAAAGGTCAACACCACTGACTTGATCGGATGACCGTCAAATTTTTCCCGAAAATGGGCACTCCAGGCTACATCGAATCCGCAATTGGATGGTTTCAAAGCTTCCACCTTAACTCCAGCCTGCTCCAGCCAATCGACCCAGGCGCCATCCGAGCCAAGTCTGCGCCAACTCCCGCCCCCGAGCGCCAGAATCACCGCATCCGCTTTTATAATTTTGATTCCATCAGGCGTTTCAAACATTATGCTTACTCCGCCGTCCTCGGCGGAGATATTCCCAATCCACTTGTGACGCAAAAGGACATTCACCCCTGCCTCCCCCAACCGCCTCAACCACGCCCGCAACAGCGGACTGGCTTTCATTTCCACAGGAAACACACGTCCCGATGTGCCAACGAAAGTCTCGATCCCAAGTCCGCGCGCCCACTCGCGCAGGTCTTCCGGTGAAAAATCTTTTAGCCAGGCTTCAACATATTTACTTCGATTTCCATAGCGCGAGATAAATTTCTCGAATGGCTCCGAGTGCGTCAGGTTCAATCCGCTCTTGCCCGCCATCAAAAACTTGCGTCCCAGCGACGGCATCGAATCATATACATTCACTATCAGGCCATGCTGACTTAATACCACCGCGGCCATAAGCCCCGCAGGTCCGCCGCCGATGATCGCAATTGATTTATCCATGAGGTCATTATAAAGAGAAAACTCCTGGCCTTTTCAGGAGTTTTCTCTGCTTCCCACTTCTTACATGCTACTTTTCCACCGAAACAACCCCGCCCATTGCATTCATCTTCAACATCCATACACTGCCGATTTGGTATTGCTGAAATTCATTGAGAGAGTCCGGTGAATAAGTCTCCTGTCCGTCGGATGTGCTGAAGTAAACCGTCAAATCCTCAGAGGCTGAACCCAGCCGTTGGTTACTGGGGACGTGCGGGTTTTCATAGACTGGGAAGAGGTCATGGGCCTCCAACGTGTAGGTCTGAAAGGTCTTCCATTCATCCACAGTGTAACTGCAATATTCGTCAGATTCAGTATGGCATTCTTTCACGACCTCGGCAAATCCGTTGCCTTTGTCAATCGTCTTGTCTTCGCAAACTTCCTGGCTCTCTGTGTGGCACGAAAGATTATAAGCATCCGAAGGAGGGCTGCCGCGTTCATTTGAATAATTGACCGCCTGCAGCTCCTGCACGGGGACCGATGTCAGCCAGTGCACATCGGTGACCGTCCCCTGCACGGATTTTGTCGGGAATACAAAAAGGAAAAGAATCGCAATACAACAGGTTAGTAGAAATGCGCCGATCCCGCCGAATAACAACCAGTTCGGTTTTTTCTTATCCGCGCCTATTTGTGCGGCGGCGGCTTTTGCCTGCACAGGTTCAGGCTGCGGCGCTGTGGCTCGCGGCAGGGGCGAACCGCATTTGGCACAGACGTGTTCGGTGCCCGGGTTTTCGGCCCCGCAATTGGTGCAGGTGACAACTTTCAGCGGAGTCGATGCCGCTTGCAAAACCTGTCCCGCCTGACGCGCTTTGCCCTCCTTCAAATCCCCGCCGCATTGCGAACAAGTCACAGCGTTGGCGGGGTTGCGCGTGCCGCAAAATCCGCAGTGAATATCCGCGCCTGCTATTGCAGCCTGGACAAGTTTTTCATCCGTTACGATTTTTTCATCTGCCGCGCGCTGGAATTGTACGTTCTCTGGCTGAGGCGCACCGCACAACTCGCATGTTTTTATCGAACCTGGATTCCGACCATTGCAGTTTGGGCAGACCCATTCAAGCTGCACAAACCCCTTGCTTTCTCTCCTGACCATCTCTCACTCCTCTGTTTTTTGCGAGTGTATTTGCAAGAATAGATTTTACATCATAACCATTTTATTGTGCGAAGCCGTGCCAGTTTAAGATTTCATGGATGCGCGCCTCGTGATCGGGATCGGCATACGGCGATGGATCATTCGCCTCATTCTTAAACGGACGGTTGGTCAATGCGTCGAAAACGGCTGCCGCCCCATGAGCCAGGTTATGCGGGTCATAGCCGCCTTCAAGCACAAAGACGATTTTGCCGTGACAATATTCCTCTGCCATTTCAACCAGGTTCCTGGATATGTTGAAATAGCCTTGTGTGGAAAGCCCCAGCGAAGTGATCGGATCATTCCAATGCGCGTCAAACCCCGCCGAGATCAACAAAATCTGCGGACGGAATGCTTCTACCATCGGTTTGAAAATTTCATCGCTGATTCGTGTGAAGGTTTCATCCCCCGCATTTGCATGGAGCGGGACATTTGCAATGCGTTTTCTGGCATGTGGTGCGTCGTTGATCCAGCCTGTGCCGGGGTAGATGCCCCATTGATGCGTGGAAATAAAACCAGCCCGCTCGTCATTCATAACTGCGGCCTGCGTGCCATTGCCGTGATGGGCGTCGTAATCGATTACCATCACGCGCTCCGTTCCATTTGCCAATGCGTCCTGGGCGGCGATGGCGATATTGTTGAAAATGCAAAATCCCATGGCGCGCTGCGGCTCGGCATGATGTCCCGGCGGACGGACAATGGCAAACGCATTCCTTGCATCACCATGGACCACGGCCCGCGCGCAGGTGATGACTCCGCCGGCCGCGAGCATGGCATCCTTAAAGGATGTATCTGTGACGTAGGTGGGTGCAGAGTCAATGATTCCCATCCCTTGCTTGCAAACCTCCTCAATGGCCCGAATCATTTTTAGTGTATGTACACGCGCGACATCTTCGTACCCTGCGCGAATCGATTCAATGCGTTCCACATCTGGAATACGCGAATCGAGTTGAGGTTCAAGCACCTCCAGCCTGCCCGGTCTTTCGGGATGATCGGGGTATTCGTGATTTGGGGAAGGGACGAAGGTGAAAACGGTTTTCATGCCGCAAATTATAGCCTCAAAGAAGCCTCCCCCAAATCCGTTCTGTGGGATTTGGGGGAGGACAGGCGGCGCACTGAACCTGTCGAAGTGGTGAGGGCAAAAAGGTTCCGCCGCCAGCTAGCTTGGGGGGGACATGCTAGTCATGGCGGCGGGAGACACCTAAATACCAATAAAGGGAGGGCAAGTGTCAATGAATAGAATATACACCTTTTTTATCTTGATTACATTAAAATAATATAAGAATTTGGAGTGAGTTGGTCTGAATTAGAGATTTTTATCACGAAAGAGTTGCAGCCATTCATCCACTTCATGCGCTGGAAGTTTTTTGTCATCCGCGCTGGTTTTCGGCATGGAGGTCATGGCTGCTTTTAACAGTTTTACAAACTCTTCAGCGGAAACGAATTGCGCTTGATGACTCCGTGCCGCATTTTGTACTTCGCGGTCGGAAGATACCACGATCAGGTTTTTGGCAGATTTCCCCATCTTGTTCAGGCGGTCGCGGATGGCGTTGTCGGCGGTTTGCCCGAGGCGGATAAAATGCGCTCGGATGGTGCCCAGGCTTCGGGTTCCGGCGTGAGGCGCGGGCGCTCCATCAAAATAGACTTCCACCTGTTGGCGTTTGAGGCGCGCAAATTCCTGCAGGATGGCAACCAGTTCCATTTCATCATTCATGGACTCGAGGTGCAGCCCGATTTTTGGAATTAAATTATGTCCGTCGATCAGATAAGGCATGCGGCGATTTTACCGTTAAAAACAGACAGTCATTCCGAAAATGACTGTCTGTTTTGCTTACACAACTTCAACAAGTTTTGTTGTCACCTCAAATACGGGTGGCTGCTCCAGGGTCTTCTTCACTTTACACAACTCTGCCGAACGGACGAGCGCTTCGTAGTATTGTGCGGGGAAGCTGGGCGGCACCTGGATTTCAAGATCTATTTTCTCGATCATGCCGCTCCGGTTGGGATGATTGCGTTGAACGATGCGAATATCCTCGGTGGGTAAATTGCGCTGACGGCAAAAACCAAGCACATAAATGCCTGCGCATGTGCCAATGGATGCGAGAAATAACTCAAATGGCATCGGCGCGCTACTTACAGGGGGTTGGTCGGTTGGAACAGTATGCGAGCCAAAGTGCGCATCCACTCTTGACCCGCCGGGAAAATCAATTAGCATCTCCATGAGAAGCCCTCCAAAAAAGTGATATTTGTCATGTATTTGTGACGCCCTGAAATATTCCAATATTACCTGCCTGCACCTCATAAAATTGAAGTCCGTATATGAATCGGGCCTGCCTTGCAAATGGAATATAATAGAAACACTTTCTAAGAGGAGATTTAAATGGCAGAAAAGAAACCATCCAATATCACGGTTGTACAAGATGGCGGCATGATCCGTGATGTGATAATTAAACTGAAGCTCATCTTTCGCCTGATGGGTGACAGCCGCGTGAATATTTTCGCCAAACTGATTCCGATTGGGGCGCTCATTTATCTGATTTCGCCCATTGATGCCATTTCCATCCCCATCATCGGTGCAGTCGATGATGCCGCCCTGCTCTGGCTCGGTTCGTATCTCTTTACCGAACTCTGTCCGCCTGAAGTTGTGGCGGAACACATGAAGGAACTTGCCGGCAATATGAATGGCGGCGACACGCAGGAAGATATTGTGGATGCGGAAGCCACAGACATAAAAGAATAAAAATAAAAATGAAACGTTTTCTGATTTTATTGGCTCTGCCAATTCTCGCCTGTGGAGGCTTGGCGGAAACCGTTTCCCCGACCATCACGCCCCTCACCCCGCCGACGGTTGTTTCTGGATCTCAAACAGATTCTCAGCCTCAGCTTGGAACTGCGATCCCGCCGCAGACAGGCTCCTTTCCTTTAAATGTCGGCGAATTCCCCAATGCGAAAAATTACGAATGGCGTCTGATTGCCAGCGGACTTAACCGACCCGTGGATGTGCAATCCGCGTTTGATGGTTCGGGCAGGTTATTCATCATTGAAAAAAACGGAGCGATCCGTATTTATGAAAACGGTCAATTGCTCGAACAGCCTTTTCTGGATATCGAAGAGCGGGTAAACGATGACGGCAACGAAATGGGATTGCTGGGTTTGGCCTTTCATCCAAACTATGAACAAAATGGCTTTTTTTATGTCAATTACACGGGTAAAGGCGGGGATACCTTCATCTCCCGTTTTGATGCAGGCGGTACAATTGCCGATGCCGCTAGTGAATCCATTTTGATGAAGGTTAAGCAGCCCTACTCGAATCATAATGGGGGAGCAGTAGTATTTGGTTCCGATGGTTATCTCTATCTCAGTCTGGGTGATGGGGGCCTGGCAGGCGACCCGCACAAAAACGGACAGGACACGACCAGCCTGCTTGGCAAAATCCTACGGATTGATGTAAACAGCAGTGATCCGTATGCCATTCCATCTGATAACCCATTTGGAAATGAAGTTTGGGCTTACGGCTTGCGCAATCCCTGGCGCATCTCCTTTGATCGTTCAAGCGGCGATCTCTGGATCGGAGATGTGGGTCAGGGTGATTGGGAGGAGGTTGACTATCTTCCAGCCGGTTCACGCGGCGGCGCAAACTTCGGCTGGAGTATCATGGAAGGCAATCATGGCTATGATGGCCAGGTTCAACCCGGCTTGTTGCTTCCTGTTGCGGAATACGGGCATGCAGATACCCTTGGCGGCTGCTCCGTCACAGGCGGGTATGTATATCGCGGCGGGATGCCTGAATGGAATGGCATCTACCTGTACGGGGATTATTGCAAAGGCCATATCTGGGGGCTGTTGCGCTCGGATGGTCAGTGGCAGTCTCAACTCCTGTTTGAAGCGGGTATGACGATCACGTCATTTGGCCAGGATGAATCCGGTGAAATCTATTTGGCAGGCGATGCGGGCGGCGTCTATAAGTTGGCGGAAAAATAAGGACTTATCACATCCTAAATAGGTGTTTCGTCATATGAGTTTGTGACGCCTGTCACTGGCAGGCGGGACGCTTTTCTTTTAAACTAGCGGTATCAGAAGCTAGGAGGCTGTTATGGCAGAAAAGATTTGGCACGTTGAAAAAATCAAATACTGCGAACATGTCGGTCATGAAATATCTATCGAAAATGAATTGATTCTGCCGGCCGACCATTTACCTGAACAGCCCCCGCGTATCGCTGCCCGCCGTTGCTCCTGCGCCCTTGAATGTAACATGATGGAAAAGCCAGCCTGTGATTTGTGCGGCACGAACCCTGATCTTGACCCTGTGTAATTGAGTAACCGAAAGTTACTCTTCCAAACTCTCTCCTCCCTCTGAGTTGGTCTATTGGCTACACCGCGTGAGAACGCGGTGTATGCCGTTAAAAGCGAAGGTCATACCGATTGGGGCGATGTTTTTTATCCATTTGAAAATACCGTTGTGCATTTTCAGCAACGGGCGTAAAATAATCAGGCTTAAGAAGCAAGGAAACCATGTATCATACGGATGAGAGCGATCTTAGTTCTTCTGATAATAACCCGCCCAGTATATGCGGGCGGCAAATATTTAATTTAATTTCCAGCATCACGTAGTTGCGCGTGCGTCCCTGCGTGATGGAATTTCACGCAAGGAGGCAATCATGCTGAGCATTTACAAGACCACGGGGCAGGGGCTCGAAAAACTTGATATGATCGCGAACGGCGCATGGGTCAATGTGGTAGACCCAACGCCCGGAGAGATCGAAAAGCTGGTCAACTGGGGGATAGATATGGACTATATTAATTATTCACTCGATCAGGATGAAATGGCCCGCATGGAACGCGATGAAGAATACACCTTCATCCTGCTTCGCATTCCCCACCACCAGCCTGAAAGCGACGTGCCATATATAACCGTTCCGCTTGGCATTATGATCCTGGGGAACAGGATCATTACCGTCTGTCGTTATGACAGCGGCATTCTCAAGGTGCTGACAAACGGTAAATATCGCTTGATGAAAACAGGCAAGCGTTATCGCCTTGCCTTGTATATCTTCCTTGAAACATCCGCGCGTTATTTGAACCTGCTGCGTGAGATCAACCGTTCCACTGAGTTGGTGGAGGATCAATTACAAAAATCCACGCGCAACCGCGAAGTATTGGAACTGCTCAAATATCAAAAGTGTCTTACCTATTTTGCAACCGCGCTTCGTTCAAACGAAGTGATGATGGAGCGTGTGCAGCGCACCCAGCTTTTCAATTATTATGAAGAAGATCAGGACCTGCTGGAGGATGTGCTGACCGAAAACCAACAGGCCATTCAAATGACCAGCATTGCCACAGAAATCCTTTCCGGCATGATGGATGCCTTCGCCTCCATTATTTCCAATAATTTGAACGGCGTCATGAAAGCGCTCGCAGCGCTCACGATCATTCTTAACATGCCGACCATCGTGGCATCCTTTTACGGTATGAATGTCACCCTGCCCGGTGAGGGGCATCCATTCGCATTCCTGACCGTGATCGGTATGTCGCTGGGCCTGACCGCGGTCGCCACCTTTATCTTTTACAAGCGGGATTGGTTTTAGTATGCAAGCCGAATTGATATTCGATGCGAAAGCGACGCTTGGCGAAGGTCCGGCATGGGACGCAAAGACTGAAACCCTTTACTGGGTTGATATCCTTGAAAAGCGTGTTTATGCGGGGATTGAACTCCTCGCCCAATTGGATGACTTTATCGGGTGTCTTGCTCCATGCAGGAACGGACATCTCCTCCTTGGCAAACGCCTCAGCTTCGCAGACTTTGAGCCTGCTTCTGCCCGCGAAAGGGTACTTGCCTCTTTGAGCGAACCGACTACCAATCGGATCAACGACGGCAAGTGTGACCCTGCTGGCCGCTTCCTCGCCGGCACACTGGATATGAGTGAGAAGGATTCCAACGGCGTCTTGTACTCATTCGATGGGAAAAACACCACGCGCTTGCTCGACGGCATTAGAATCTCAAATGGTTTGACATGGAGTCCTGACCATAAAACCTTTTACTACATCGATACGCCCACGCGTAAAGTAAAAGCCTTTGATTATGACGTAAGCACAGGTCAGATTGCAAACCTGCGTGTGGTGATTCGTGTTCCCGAGGCGCTTGGCTGGCCGGACGGCATGACCTGTGATATGGGCGGCAACCTTTGGATCGCCATGTGGGGCGGGGCGCAGGTGACCCAATGGAATCCCAGCACAGCCAAATTATTGGAACAGGTTTCCATCCCTGCCTGGCTTAGCTCCTCGTGTATTTTTGGCGGCAGGGACATGAACGAGTTATATGTCACCTCGGCACGAAAAGATATGAGCGAAGCCGACTTAAAAAAATACCCGTTCTCAGGCGGGTTATTTAAGATACTTACCAATGTAGCCGGAATGCCAACGTTTGAGTTTCGAGGGTAGGGGGCGCTGGTGGTTAAGTAGGACAAGTATTCTTCTCGCCTGTACCGAGACTCAGCGTACTTCTGCAATTATTTCCACAAATTCTTTGTCAAATCCAAAACTTCCAAGCATTGACTCTCTGAAAGCGGCACGAATGGGGAATTGGCATCCACTGTGTCGCAGTTTTCCACGATCAGCACGCGCGCATCTTCGCTGAAGGTATGCGAATGCCATACGCCTTTCTTCACGTTATAAAGCTTGTACGGTTCCATGTCCACCGCATGGACTTTGGTGATGGTTTTCTGTCCTTCGCCGATGAACAAAATGCAGCGTCCGGTCATTAAGGCAAAGACTTCATCCGTCTCTGTATGTTTTTGCATGCGGTTGATCTTATCGGGCGTGAGGTCGGGCGTGTAATTCATCAATGCCACGCGCCAGGTCTGGTAGTCCACCAATGGCTTGTAATCGCCCCCATTATGTTCATGGATTTCAATGAGAGATTTAGGAAGTGTGTTCATGGCTTGTTTTTATGCTCGCTTTTTATCATTTTAATAAATTATCCCGCAATATTGGGCCAAAGTGTTTATCAAGTTGTTCGCTAATTTACAAATTCAATTTCTCTCCATGCAGTCGCAACCACTTTCGTTTTTCCTTGTATTCTGGAAATAATTCTCCCACTTCCTTCCAGAATTTGCCGGAGTGATTTTTTACGCGTAGGTGTGCCAATTCATGTATTACAACATAATCGATCACTTCCAGCGGAGCCATTACCAGCCGCCATGTGAAATTTAATGTGCCGTCGGGGCTGCACGATCCCCATCGAGTCCTGGCAGACGAAATTTTCACCTGCTTTGGCTTGAACCCATATTGTTCTGATAATATTTTTGTACGTTCCGAGATTACCGCACATGCCTGTGCTTTGTACCAGCGGATAAAAACCTGCTCGGCGCGTTTTTGAGACGTACTTCCAAGCGAGAAACCGTTGTTGAATTTCAAAGCGGGGCGTTGCGGCTTTGCCAGCTTTAATTCATATTCATTTCCTAGAAATAAAAACTTTTCCCCGTCCTCATATTTCCTTTCGGGAATCTCCGCAATGGCTTTGACCTTTTCACGCGTGCGGAGGATCCAATTGGATTTTTCCTGAATAAAGGAATCGATCTCTGCAACTGGCGTCCGCTTCGGTGCACGGACCGTGAGGCTGCCATCCCTTTCGACAATAAGGGCAATCGTGCGGCGTTTGCTGCGGATAAGTTCGTTGATTTGGATTTGCATTGGATAACATTCCTGCCTGCGAGAAGGCCCCTGATCTTGTGTTTCTTTAAACAGACATGGTGATCTCCTGTGTCCAGAGACCACCATAAGTATGAAGAGTACTTCATAGTCTAAAAGTGTGCCGAGGGGGAGATTTGGACTCCCGACCAAGGGCTTATGAGTCCCCTGCTCTACCACTGAGCTACCTCGGCGTTTTAGGGAGAGCGCCGCAAATATTACTATGGGAGAGGGCATTTGTCAACGTGAGGCAATTGCCAGGCATGATGCGCAGGGCTGGACAATGCCCGACTGCCCCGTGAATAGATTTGCAAGGCTGAAAAACCTAAAACAGCACAAGGTCCGCATTTGTTAGCGGATTCGCCGAAATCTCAAATGTCCAATGTGTACGGTTGGAAGCCTTTGGATCTTCCATTGATATCCTGCCATACCTCCCATGAACCAGATCCTCCGCTTAAAAGAATAACAGGGCAACTGCGTCCGTAAATTTCATAATGAGCAATTTCCTGACCCACAACGATAAAAGATACAAAAGATCAATCCACTCTCTATTTCCCCGAATCCACTTCTTTTACGATGTTATATAACAACTCCAGCAATACTGTCTTCACCGTGTCGCGGTTTGTGGCGACACACGGCAATAGCTTTATTCCCTTATCAAGATGCAGGGCATGCCGCACATCATCAAGCTCCCATGAATCTTCTTTGTCCTGTTTGTTCGCGGCAACTACAAAAGGGGTGGGGGCATAGGCGCGGAAAGTTTCAAGGATGGAGCGCGCCTCGCGGAAAGTTTCAGGACGGGTGCTGTCAACCATAACGATAAACCCCAGCATGCCTTCAGAAAGAATCTCCCACATGAAATTGAAACGCTTTTGTCCGGGTGTGCCGAACAGGTACAAGACCAGATCTTCATCCACTGTGATGCGTCCAAAATCCATGGCTACTGTGGTTAATGATTTTATAGAGCGCCTGTCCTCTGAAGAGATCCTGCGCTCTGTGGCAACGACCTCAATTTCGCTGACGGAACGAATAAATTGCGTCTTCCCAGCGTTGAATGAACCCGTCACCACCATTTTGACCGTTTGCATAGTTCTTATCCTTCTGATCTTTTTGCATCACATCGTGCGAATGCGGCCGATCAGCTTGTTGAGCAAAGATTTCTGTTCCACTTTATCCTGCGTTGGGAACATCTTTTGATATTGCCGCACAAGCCTGTCTGCAGGACGCGCCAATTCAACCAGGCCAGCCTGTAAAAGGCCATACACAATTCTGCGGATCTCGGTTTCTGTCAACATATTTGTCTCCGCGATCTGGCGCATCGTATTCTTCGGGTCAACGAACTTTACTACTTTCCATTCATCCAAACTTAGATTAACATTGGTCAGCGGGCGTTCCGTAAACTTGAGCGCCATGTCTAAATTGGGGACCTCATCCTGTAATTTCTCGAGGTCACGAAACCGGTGGGAGCCTTCGATAATAATATTCTCAAGATCAAGTTTTATATTGATGCGGTCATCAGGAGGCAGCATCTCGTTCTCAAACCGAAAAATACCCTCGACCCATGTAAACAGCTTGCGCACCATATCGGTAAAATATCCCTGCAAATTCAGAAGGATATCCTCCTGTGTCACATACCCTGCGTTAATCAGAAGCAGACCCAACTCCTTATCGGTCATCTGGCCTGCGCGGTCTGCAATTGCACGATATTGATTTGTAGTGATCTTATTCGCCTTATAAAGAAGGGAAGCCAGATTTCCATCCTCCTTGCCAATGCGGGCATAAGCCAGTTTCCCCTCGCGGAATGAAATATAAGCCTGTTCCGACGCTCCATCCACGACCAAAGTGCCAGTTTTGCTGGCAAGATTGATCAGATTGAGAAGTTGTGTAATTGTAAAATCGCGTAAATTTCCACGCAGGGCCATGTTTCCTCTACTCACCCTGAAAAGGGATGGATTGGAAAATTATACATGCAAAATTCATATTGCGTCCCATAAACTCGTAGCACACCTGTTTGGAGGATGAAAAGGGATGCTCTCCGCTATAAAATCGACTTATCTACCCTCTCGCAAGGCCATGATCCATAGCCATTCCTTTTGTGGGGCAGAACGTCGAACAAGAGCCGTGTCGGACAAACCAATAAAATTACTTGATATTCAATAACTCGATTAAATATTTCTGCACTTCCTGTGGATCCTTGAACAAGATGCCTTTCATACCGATCTTTGCACAGGCATCAAGATTCGCCTGGACATCATCAACGAAAATCGCTTCCTCTGCCTTGACTTTAGCCTGCTCCAATGCAATTTGATAGATTCTTTCCGCGGGTTTCATCACGCCGACTTCAGCCGAAATGACGACGGTATCAAAAAGTTCAATGAAATTTTCCTTTTCGAGAAAGGCGCGCATTCCATTCCATGCATTGGAGATCAACCCCGTATGAAATTTTCCGCGCAGGGAGTGAATGAAGTTGACCAACTTGCGGTCGATCACATCTCCACCGAAGAATTCATCCTTAATGATTTGCAACTCAGATGCAGGATGTTTGAGCCGTTTTATCACATCCGACCAATGCTCATCTTCTGTGATTTCACCCAGCGAGGCACGCCGCGCAGATTCGCTTGCAAAGACGAATTTGTCCATATCATCATAGTCCATGCCAAACCGTTCACCCAGATGTTGGCGTGGAGCCTGGTATTCGGTGCGCTGGATCACACCGCCAAAATCAAAAAAAACTGCACGAATACTCATTTGTTATCCTTTAAAAATACAAAGCCTTAAAGATGGCGGTCTTCTCGGCTTTGTATAAAATTCAAAAAAATTTATTAGTGTGTAAAACCACTGCCTATGGCAGTGAGTAGAGTGAAAAGGTTAGACCGTGAATAGTGGTTGAGAAGTTGGGTATGATGAGTCTCCCTGGAAGGCGTGCAACCAACCAAAA
>Ga0172368_10004980_pt1 | contig 15101 bp, 12 predicted proteins | sample Lak11m_FD_114540 | JGI IMG/M metagenome (GOLD analysis project Ga0172368, IMG submission 114540) | Freshwater microbial communities from Kabuno Bay, South-Kivu, Congo - kab_022012_11m | ecosystem: Environmental > Aquatic > Freshwater > Lake | place: Democratic Republic of the Congo: South-Kivu...
CGGTGATGGACGGCATCGTGGAGGCGCGGAAGCCGGGATAGCCGAAACGCGTAGAGAGGCGGACGCCGCGGATGTTGCGGGCGTCCGCCTAAGACGAGACGGCGATTCGCGGTCCAGCTAGGGCTGCGAGGGCGCCGGCGCCAGCTTGGCTGCTGTCTGTCGGAACCACTGCACGCACTTGCGCACGTTCTCGATCAGTTCGGTGCCCGAGGTGCGCTCGTACTCGATCGAGATGGGTCCCCTGAAGCCCTGCGACTGCAGCTCCTTGAGCTGTCCCTCTGCGTTGCCCACGCCGGTGCCGAAGGGCACGTCGCCCTTGTCCTTGTCGAGGTCCTTGAAGTGCAGACTCGATATGCGCCCCTTGAGCTGCTTTAGCGCCTCGACGGGGTTGAGGTCGGACCGGTACCAGTGACCGGTGTCGGCGCACGCGCCGATCGAGGCGCTCGTGCCTGCGACCGCCTTGAGAACTACCTCCGGGCTCCAGTAGTGGGATGGCTTGGGATGGTTGTGAATGCCGATCTTGATCTGGTACTCCTGGACTAGCTTGTCCAGCATCGGCAGTGTCTCTTCGGCAGGCTCGGCCGTCAGGACGCGGATACCCATGTTCTTGGCGAACTCGAATACCTTTCGGGCCTCGGCCTCGTTGCTGCCAAGACCGACGACGCCGTACGCAACCGCTCGGACCCGAGCCGCCTGGAGCTTTGCCTTGACCTCGGCGATCACCTCGGGCGTTGCGTTGTGGTCGAAGCCGACCTGCTTCTCCTTGGACAGGCGCTGTCCCGGGAAAAACTCGATGTTGCGGATGCCAAGCGAGTTGAGCGTGTCAATGGTCTCCATGACGGTCATCTCGCGGAACGTCCAGGCCTGGCAGGTGAGCTGCCATCCGAGGCGCTGCTCGGGGGTTCGAGCGCGCCGCTGTCCGCCCTGGGGCGTCTGGGCGAGAGCCAAAGCGGCGCATGCCAGCAGGCCCGCGACGCACAGTAGTGGTTTCATGTGGCTATCCCTCTCCGGACCGTGTGTTCTGTCGCTGCGCCGATCCGAGCGCAGAGGTCGTCGCATCTCCATTCTGCGCCGGCGGCGTATGCTCCTGCCGGGATGGCGAGGCTCCTGCCGAGCCGCAGTCCGCCGCTGGTACCTTGGCTCGGCGGGAGCCTCGCCATCCCCGGTCGCTGTGCGGTCACTTCCCAACCCCCCAAGCCATCACACGCACGGGCCCTACCTGACCGTGGCGGGGACCCGCAGCAGCGGCATCCCCGCGTGCAGCCGGCGGCATGCACCTGGTGGATCAGACCCTACGGCGTCTCCGCATCCGTGGCGCTGTCGAAGTCGATCCGTCAGCCGGCGCCCTCGATGGCTGTCCGAGCCATCGCGACAAGGTCCCGTGCCTGGCTGTCCGATGGCGCCTCGGCCACGACGCGGACAATCGGTTCGGTGTTGCTCGCGCGCGCCTGCAGCCAGTGATCAGGCCACGACGCCTTCACGCCATCCGTGAAGTCGAGCGCTGCGCCGGCGCATGCGGCTTCGAAGCGTCGGAGCGCCTGGGGGACGTCTCTGGGCCGTGTCTCGATCCGCTCCTTGACGATCGAGTAGGCCGGTATTGCGGCGCGCAAGTCGGCGATGCTCGCGCGGTTCCGAGCCATGCCCTCCAGGACATACCCCATGCCGACGAAGCTGTCGCGGCATGCGTTGATGCCCGGCGCAATCACTCCGCCGTTCCCCTCGCCGCCGATCGCGGCGCCGATCTCCAGCATCCTCTCGACGACGTTAATCTCGCCGACCCGCGTGCGGTACAGCTGGCTGCGCGTCTCGCGGCACACATCATCCAGCATCATGCTGGTAGAGATATTAACGACTACCGGGCCGGGGTGCGCCAGAGTCAGGTGGCGGACGACCAGCGCCAGAGTCACCTCCTCGCCGAGCGGGTTGCCGTCCGCGCCGGCGATCGCGAGCCGGTCTGCGTCAGCGTCCTGGATGAAGCCGATGTCGGCTCCGCTCTCGCGAACGGCCTGCCCGAGATCGCCCATATGCTCGGGTACCGGCTCAGGATCGTGCGGGAACGGCTGGTCCGGGTCCGCGTTGATGGCCGTAGCCTGACACCCAAGCGCAGACAGGAACGCGGGAGTGGCGACCGATGCCGCACCGTTGCAGCAGTCCACCGCCACTCGCAGCCGTGCTGCGCGGATGGCCTCGACGTCCAGCGCGCCCAACACTGCATGCCGGTGCCGCTCTATGGCCGAGGTGTCGGTGCGCGGTTGCTGCACGGCCGTGCCGCCTACCCGCGGGAACACGCCCTGGTGATACAGGTCGGTAAGCTCGGCGGCCTCATGCGGCCTGAGCAGGATGCCGTCAGGCCCAAAGAACTTGAGCGCGTTCCATTCGATCGGGTTATGGCTGGCCGTCAGGCAGACCCCGCCGAAGGCGCCGGTGTGGATCACATGGAGCTGCAGGGCCGGAACCGGGATGACGCCGAGGTCAACCGGCGTGCATCCCACGCTTAGCAGTCCGGCGAATACCGCCTGCCTGACCATCTCGCGCGACGGTCGGGTGTCTGTTCCCACCACAATCGGTCCGGCCCCACAGTAGGAGCCGAAGGCGGCGGCGAACGACGTGATCAACTGCGGAGTGAGAGCATCTCCCACGACGCCGCGCACACCCGAGATGCTGATCTTCAGGGCCAGTTGCTTACGCACCCTGGCGTCCTCCGTGGGCCCACACGGCTCGTCGTGCTGTCGTCAGGGCCTGATCGAACAACTGATCCGCGCGGACCTCGGTATCCGCCTCGGCGATAACGCGCAGCAGCGGCTCGGTGTTCGACGCGCGGATGTGCAGCCACGCATCCGGCCAATCGAAGCGGATACCGTCGGAGAGATCGGGCCGGGTGTCGGCGTAGCGCGCCCGGAGCATGTCGAGGGCCCTGTAGACGCTGTCTGGGCCGCACGGGAGTTCCGCCTTGCGGATGAAGAGCCTGGGGGCCCTGCTCACAAGTGCGTCGAAGTCGCAGTCCTCCGTGGCGGCCGCCTCGAGTACGGTTGCCAGCGTGAGCAACGCGTCGAACGTCGGAGCATCGGGCAGAACGCCGACTCCTCCGTTGCCTTCGCCTGCGACAGCGGCACGATCCGTCAGTGCGCGGTCCATCACGTGGCCCTCACCGACCATCGTGCGGATGCAGTCGCGCCCGTGTTCGCGGGCTACCAACTCCACCATCCGAGACGTCGACAGGTTGGTGACGACCGGGCCAGGTCGCTTACGAAAGATGTGGCGCGCAACCAGAGGGAGCGCCAACTCCTCGGACAGCGCCGTGCCGTCCGAGGTGACGAACCCGATTCGGTCGCCATCCACATTCAGCGCCGCGCCAAGGTCTGCGTCCACGCTTCGCATAAGGGCCGCCAGTTGGCGCATGTTGTCCGGCGACGGGGCCGGCGCGTGGGCAAACGACCCTCCCGCGTCGTCGTTGAGTGGGATCAGGCTGCAACCGAGGTCCGCCAGCACGCGTCGTCCGACTGCAGTGGCGGCGCCATTGCAGAAGTCCACGGCAACGCGAAAGCGTCGTGCCCTGATCACCTCCGAGTCCACAGCCCGGCAGAGACCCGCAACGTACCGCTCAACCGGTTCCGTGGTCTCGCAAGGCCGACGGAGACCTGGCCAGGGAGCCAGCAGAAACGCGGAGGCGTGGTAGATGTCGAGGAGTTCCTCGCTGTTCGCAGCATTGAGCAGAGCGCCCTCGGATCCGATGAACTTGAGCGCGTTCCAGTTAGCGTCGTTGTGGCTGCCGGTGATGGAGATTCCGCCGGCGGCGCCGGCCGAGCGAACGCCAAACGAAACCGCCGGGGTAGGACAGACGCCGAGATCTATCACCTGCGCCCCGGTTGATATCAGGGCCGCAAGCACCGCCGAATGGAGCATCACCGAGCTCGGCCTGGTGTCGCGGCCCACCACCACCGTCCCGCCGTCGCAGTAGGTGCCGAAGGCGCAGGCGAAGTTCACGATCAGCTCAGGCGTCATGGCATCGCCAACAACGCCTCGGACTCCTGATGTTCCGATCTTCAGTTGCCGCATAACCGAGCCTCGGTGCGGATTGTACCGCACGGCGCGTGGCGGCGCGGGGTCGTCCCCGTGCGTGTCATGTTCGGGGACGGTTGCCGTATGACAGCACAGCGACCGGGGAGGGCGACGCTCCTGGAGAGCCGCAGTCTGCCGTCGGTCTCTCGGCTCCGCAGGAGCCTCGCCCTCCCGGTAGCGCAGCCCCCTCAAGGCAACGGGGCGACCTTCATCACAAACCGTCACACGCACCCGCTCGGCCGTATAGACAGGGAATCCCGCGTCTGCGGCGGAATGATAGCGCGAACGCTCGGCGTACGCCGAAGGCGTCATCTGCACAGCCCACAGGCGGGTATGGATAGTGATTGGGAGGGACCCATGAGGCGCGGCATCTTCTGGCCGGCAAGCGCCGCGGCAGCACTCGTGGCCGTCGCGAGCGTGGCGGGCACGGCCGGCTTGCAGCCTGGGTCGTCCGTTCTGCGCGTCGCGCCGAACGGCAGCATCACCGTACGGCAAGGCCGACGCACGATCGCTTCCATGGATCCGGGCCTCCACGAAGCGGTGTGGCGCGGCGCGTCATTGTCCGGACGGGGCGCCCCGGACGTGAGTGAGGCGGGGCGGTATGTGGGCTTGATCCGCGCTCCAGGCGGCGTCGTGGTGGACGTCGAGACTCGCGTGCAACCTGCCGAATCGGGTGCGGCCCTCAAGTACCGCCTCGTACCGCGAGCCGATATCCGCCTCAACAGCCTCCACGTCTCGCTCGACTTCCCCGCCGAGGTGCTGGCCGGGGGCGCCTACACTGCGGACGGCCAGTCGGGCACGTTCCCCGGTCAGTTCGGCAGTGTCCATATCCATGCCGGGACGATGCGCGACCTGACGATACGCAGTCGGTCAGGGCACGAGATGCGCCTCGTCTTTGCCTCGCCGACGCCGGTCCTGCTCCAGGACAACCGGCAATGGGGCCCGACGTTCAGCGTGCGGATGGGACCTCAGATGGACGGCAGCCGGACATGGGCGGCGGGCAGGGCGCTGGAGATCGGCTTTGCACTTACGTCGCCGGGAGGGATTCGGGTGGAACAGGACAGGCCGGTTACGCTCTCAGCCGACGCGAGCTGGCTGCCTCTGGACGTCGAGATGGAGATCGAGCCCGGCTCGGCGCTGGACTTCAGTCGGATCGTGCCGTGGCACGCACCCGCGGGTTCGCTGGGCCGCGTGGTCGCCACGCCCGACGGCGCGCTGGCGTTCGCATCGAAGCTCGGCTCGCGCGTGCGCTTCTACGGTGTCAACCTCTGCTTCAGCGCGCAGTACATCGCGCACGAGCAGTCTGACCTTCTGGCCAACCGGCTGCGGATGCTCGGCTACAACGCCGTGCGGTTCCATCACTACGAGTCGGAACTCGTTGACCGTTCGGGCGGCAACAGCGTCACGCTGGACAGAGAGAAGCTCGATCGGCTCGACTACCTCTTCGCCGCCCTGAAGAAGCGCGGGATCTACATGACGACCGACCTGTTTGTGTCGAGGCCGGTCCTTGCGGCGGAGGTCTGGCCGGACGAGGCCGGCAACGTCGGGATGGACGAGTTCAAGATGGCTGTACCGGTCAACGAACGGGCCTTCGCCAACTACAAGGCGTTCGCCGTTGCGTTACTGGGCCATGTGAACCCGTATACCGGACTGACATGGGCGCAGGACCCGGCGCTTGCGTGGCTGAGCCTCATCAACGAGGGCAACCCCGGCAACTTCATCGGTGACACCACGCAGCGCCTGAAGCGAGACTGGATCGCGGCTTGGAACGCGTGGCTGACGCGAACATACCCTGACGCACCGGCCCGGGCCAAAGCGCTTGGCGAAGGGGCTGCTCCATCTGATCCGTTTCCACCTGCGTCCGAGCGCGCCCGCGCGACCTTCGAGACCTTCCTCGCCGACAACCAGAGGTCGCTGATGGCCCGGTCCCGGTCGTTCCTGCGGGATCTCAGGTGCCAGGCCCTGCTCACGAACATGAACGCATGGACCAACCCCTTGCCCCTGCAGGCCGTGCGCGCGAGCTTCGACTACGTGGACGATCACTTCTACGTGGACCATCCGGAGTTCGTGGAACGCCCCTGGCGCCTCCCGTCCCGTTGCCCGAACACAAGCCCCGTCGCGGCGGGCGCGCCCGGCGGACGCAACTGCGCGGCACTGCGGCTCTTCGGCAAGCCCTTCACGGTCACGGAGTTCAACTATTCAGGCCCGGGCCGGTACCGCGGTGTGGGCGGCATCCTGACGGGCGCCCTCGGCGCCATACAGGACTGGTCCGCCATCTGGCGCTTCACCTACAGCCACTCGCGCGACAATCTGTTCCAGCCTTCGCCGATGGGCTACTTCGATGTTGCCACGGACCCGCTCAACCTGGCGGCGGAGCGAGCCTCGGTGTGCCTCTTCAGGCGCGGCGACCTGTTGTCGGCCCGCAGCGCCGTGGCGATCGAGGCTGCAGAAGCCGACCTCATCGGTGCCCAGGCCTCGGCGCGCTCGGCTGTGCCGGCCTGGCACGGCCTCGCGTGGGTCACGAGGGTTGGGTACGCCGGGAAGCAGGGAAGCGACCCTGTGCCAACGCTGCGTCTGCCGCTCGCCGGGGCGGACGCGGGCCGTGTCGTTGACCCCTTCGCGCCCGATGCAGGAGAGAAGATCCTGGCCGAACTGCGGCGGCAGGGACGCCTGCCTCAGGGCAACCGGACGCGCCTCGACGGCCCGGTCTTCGAAAGCGATACGGGACAACTCACCGTTGACGGACCCGCTGATACGCTGACCATCAACACCCCGCGCACGGCAGGGGTGTATGCACCGGAGGGGTCACGGGTGAGAGCGGGCGCGGTCGAGGTCGTGGTCACGAAGACCGATGCCACGGTCTGGGTCTCGAGCCTTGACGGCGCGCCGATCGCCTCCGCCAAGCGTCTGCTGATTACGCACCTTACGGACCTGCAGAACACGAGCATCCGGTACGGCGACCTCGACCGCCGATTGCTGCTGGACTGGGGCGGCCTGCCGCACCTCGTGCTCGATGGGACGGCCATGGTCCGGATACGCGTGAAAAACGCCTCCCGGGCGCGCGTCTGGGGGCTCACCACGGGCGGCAAGCGCGTCAGTCCGGTCAGGACGAGCGTGGAGTCCGGGATGCTGGTGGTTCCGCTGAGCGTGGATGCGGGCGGAAAAGCGCGCATGCTCTACGAAGTGGAGGCAGCGCCGTAGACGATCCCGGCTCGAGTGTACCGACCCCTCGCGGCGGTCACCATCGTCCGCACTTGCCTGATGCGGCTGTAGCCGCCACGGTAGGGCTCGCGTGCCTCGCCCTCTACTTGCGAACGATGGCCCCTGGCCTCACCTTTGGCGATGCCGGCGACCTCGTCATAGCCGCGGCCCAGCTAGGGGTGCCGCACCCGACTGGGTACCCGCTCTACACCCTCCTCGCCCACGCATTCCTCCGGATCATGCCGATGGGGGATCCAGCGTGGCGGCTGAACCTCCTCTCGGCGCTCTGTGCCGCGGGGACCGTTGTCTGTCTGTACGGCGCCTCCCGGCGCCTGCTGCAGACGCGTTCCGCCGCGCTCTTCTGCGCTGCGCTCTTCGGAGTGACGCCTACGTTCTGGGGGCAGGCCACCGTCACCGAGGTCTACGCGCTGCACATGCTGCTCATGACCGCGCTGCTGTGGGGATTGTTGAGGCATTGTGAGGCGGGGAGTGCGGTGCGGCTCGGTCTCCCCGCGCTGCTGATCGGCACCATGCTGGCGCACCACCTGATGTCCGTGTGGCTCATCCCGGCCTGCATCGTATTCGCCATCCTGTTGGCGAGGCAGTCGCGCGGCGTGCTGCGGGTGCGAGCCTCGCGACTGGCAGCGCCGCTCCTGCTCCCACTTGCGCTGTACCTCTATCTCCCCGCCGCCGCACTCCGCGACCCCGCGTGGAACTGGGGCGACCCGCGGACGGTTGAGAGGTTCGTGGACCACGTCACCGGCCGGCAGTTCCGTGAGCGGATGGGCGGTGAGGGGGCGCCGAATGCATGGGCACGGCTACGGACCTACTTCGGGCTCGCCGGCGAGGGGTTCGAAATGAGTCTGACTGCACAGTACCCGCTCGCGATCCTGCCGGCCGTGCCCCTGGGACTGTGGTCCATGGGGCGACGCTCGAGGCTCGCGAGCGTGCTTCTGGTGCTCATGTTCGTCGGTCCCTTCGCCTGGGCAACGACGTACCGCATACGGGACATAGAAGCCTACTTCATGCCCTGCCACCTGATGGCGTGTATGTGGATCGCGACGGGATGGGAGGAGGCAACGCTGTGGACCGCGCGGCGCACCGGCCGTGGCGCGGCACGCGTCGCGATCCTGCTCGGATGCTGGGCCGCAGCAGCGGTCCCTGCCGCACTGGCCTTCGCGCGCCTCCCCGGGCAGGACCGCTCGATGGACCGAGGAGCGGAACGAGCCGGTCGGGCATATCTTGCGGCGTTCGCCCCAGGCTCGATCGTGGTGCTGTCGGGCGATACATTCGCGTTCCCGATCGCCTATCGGCACTACGTGATGGGCCAGCGACCGGATCTCAGGCTGCTTCTGTACGCGGACTTCCTGTTCCCAAGCCACTGGCGTCTCGTCACGCGTGAGCGTGGGCGCGGACTGATCGTACCCTCGCCGCGATCTACGGTGACAGGCTACTCGGACCCGGACTTGCGGTTCCTCGGGTCGGTCCTCGACGCCAACCGCTCCCGCCGCACCTGCTACGTGGTCGGTGACGCTTTCGCGGATATGCCTGTCGGATCGCGGATCGCACGCGTGGTCGGACCCGTCCGGAGGATCACTCCGGGGCTGCCCGCCTTCCGTCTCTTGCCGCGCGGCGGGTCTACAGCCCCGCCATGAACTGGAATATGATGTCGCCGGAGTCCGGCAAGCCCTCGTGACCGAAGTCGGGATAGAGGACCATGTCTTTGGGCGCCGTTATCTTGTTGTAGGCTGCGAACTGCGTCGAAGGCGGGCAGACGGTGTCCATCAGGCCAGTCAGGAACAGCGTTTCGGCACGGATGCGGTGGGCGAGGTGCTGGTTGTCTATATAGCCCAGCCGCGCGAAGATCTCGTCCTCTCGCTCGTGGCGCGGGTCGAAGCGCCGGAAGTGCTGCTTGAGTTCCTCGTAGGCCGCCACGGCGAGGTCAATCTCCCACACGCGCTTGTAGTCGCACAGGAACGGGTAGACGGGCGCGGCGCGCTTGACCCGGGGTTCCAGCGCAACACAGGCGAGGGTCAGCCCACCTCCCTGTGAACCGCCGGTCGCGCCGACCCGGGCAGCGTCAACCTCAGGCATGTCCATGACGATTCCCGCAAGCTGAGCGCAGTCGAGGTAGATGTGGCGGAAGAGCAGGTCGTCGGGCGATTGGTCGAGGCCGCGGATGATGTGACCGCTGAGCGTATTGCCCTTGACGCCTCCCGTGTCCTCGGACTGCCCGCCCTGGCCACGGCAATCGAGAGCCGCCACGCTGAATCCCTGCGCAACGTAGCCCAGCTTGTCGAACCAGTCGCCGCTGCTGCCGGAGTAGCCGTGGAAGAGCACAACTGCCGGGTGCGGCTGTGGCGCGCTCACGGGACGAAGGTACTTGGCGTGGACCCTGGCCCCGCGCACGCCCGTGAAGTAGAGATCGAAGCACTCGGCATAGGATGCCGGGTATGGACGTGGCGTCAGTTCCACGCGCGGATCGGTCGCCCGCATCTCGTCGAGGGCGCGGTCCCAGTATGCGTCCATGTCAGGTGGGCGCGGATTGGTCCCGCGATACTCGCGAAGCTGGTCGAGCGGCATATCGAAGAGGGGCATGTTCGGTCTCCTTGAGGCGCTCTGGCGGCACGGGTGTGCGCCGGGAACTCGTTCTGTATCGCGGCGTGTCTATCCTCTTGCGTTATGAGCCTGCGAGTGCTAGAATATCGTCACGCAGGAGCGCTCGCGCGTTCTTGCGGTCATGTGCTACCAGTTGGCCGGCAGATGCCGCGCCGTCGTCCCTGTTCGGCGGCCGACACTACCGCCCCCGGCGGGAAGCGCCCGCAACGGCGAGGCCCGGCGGAACACTGCGTTGCAGAACTGAAAGGAGCACGCACAATGACAGTTGCCGCGTCCAAAGCACTGCGCAGCCTCGCGCTCGCGACGGTGGTCGCGGTCGGTCTCGTTGCAGTAGCCCGGGCGGACAGCCCACTGGCGGTCCGATTGGGTTCCTACTGGAACACCGACCATCAGTCGCGCATGCTGATGGACAACAAGGGCCTCGACATCGGGCTGCAGTACACGCTGTCCGGCGTTCCGGCGATCCTGAACGGTGAGTCGTGGTCCACGTCTGTCTCCGTTGACTACTGCACGCGCTTCACCTCAGGTCGAGACATCGAGGTCCACGCGATCCCGGTCTCGATCAACCAGGTCTACACCTTCGAAGAGCAGAACGGCAAGACGCCGTACGCAGGCTTCTGCCTAACTGCGGTGACCTACAAGTCCGAGTTGATCACTCCGAACCAGCCGTGGGTCACACGGATCGGCGGTGGCCTGATCCTGGGTCTGAACCTGAGTGACAAGATGTTCATCGAGGGCCGCTATGAGATGTTTGACAAGGGCGGCGCAGTCGCTACTCCGGACGGCTTCCGAGCTGTCCTGGGCTACAGGCTGTAGCCTGAACGGGACGGCCTGAGGCGCACGCGCAACACTGGATAGCGTCGCCTGCGGTCGCCCGGCGCGACAAGACCGAACGCTGAAACGGCATCCCGCGCATCGCGCACGGGATGCCGTTTCGTCTCTAGCCCGGGAGCCGGACGCCTACTTCACATAGTGGGGATCGGTCTCTCGCACCCCCGTGACCGCTCCCTTCTCCTGTGAGCCGCGCTTCAGCCCTGCCAGCAGGCGGTCGTACTTGCGCCGATCCACCGGCAGGCTGACCTCCTTGCCGGTGTGGCCCGACAGGATCAGTGCGTTGATCAGTTCCACCGCCCAGAGCCCCTCAACGCCCGGCGCGATCAGCGGCTCGCCGCTGATGATCGCCCGGCAGAAGCTCCGCGTGATGTCCTGGTGCGATCCGCCGCCTTCCGGCATGTCGAACTTTACTTCCTCGGCGCCGGGCGAGCCCCACATCTCCTTCGCGCCCCTGACGTGTTCCTTGATCGGCTGCTTGTTCTCCCAGACCTTCAGGCTCGAGCCCTGGATCATCACCTTGCCTCGATCCCCACAGACCTCGATCTGCTCGTGGCCCGGCACCTCGGTGGTGCTGGCGTAGAGATACCCGTGGGCGCCGTTGGCGTACTGGAGCGTGGCGAACGCCTCGTCCTCCACCTCGATGTCGTGTATGCGTGTTCGCGTCTCACCCCTGAGCTTGACCGGCAGCCCGCCAAGCCATGCGTAGAGGTCCAGAAAGTGGGGGGCCTGGTTGATCAGCACGCCTCCGCCTTCGCCCGTCCACGTGGCGCGCCACCCGCCGGAGTCGTAGTAGGCCTGGCTCCGGTACCAACCGACTACCATCGAAGTCCTGTAGATCTCGCCCAGCCGCCCCTCAGCGATGATCTTCTTCGCAAGCTGGAGGCGGGCGATGGAGCGCATCTGGTACATCACGCCGAACACGCACCCGGATTCGAGTGCGGCCGCGATCATCTTGTCGGCCGCAGAGACCGTCACGGCGATCGGCTTCTCTGAGAGCACGTGGATCCGGCGCTTGAACGCCTCGACCGCGATGGTGGGATGGAAGTAGTGGGGCGTGGCGATGAGCACGGCGTCCACGCGCCGGCTTCTCAAGAGATCGGTCGAGCGGGTGTAGTAGGGGACCCCGTACTTCTCGCCGACCTCCTTCGCGACCTGCGGATCAACGTCGCAGACGCAGGTCAGTTCCGCTTCCTCGATCTCGCTCATCCGTGAGCAATGCCCGGAGCCCATTCCGCCGGTGCCGATTACGCCGATACGAACCTTGTCAATGGCCATGCAGCCGCCTCCTGGAGTGATCTGATTCGTCTGTTTGCCGTCCGTGCGCCGAATCCCTGCTGCCGAGACATCGGATGTCGCGGTCCAGCCGATCGTGCATCCCCCGAAGGCCTCGGCCCGGTGGACGCCTCGACACGCATCAACCGACGACGCGCAAGAGGCGCGAGACGCCTTGACAACGGACTCGTTGTGCCGGTATAGTCCCTACTAGCGGTGTTGGGTGCCAATCGCATGGAGAACGGCATGTGCGCCGGGACTTCTAACACGCATCCTGACCCGGACGAGGGGGGCAACGTTGTGCCCGCGCCCATATCGGTTCGGCGCGAGCCTGCGTCACGCCGACTGAAGGCACTCACGGCCGTGGCCGCCGTCTGCGCCCTCGTGGCCTGGTATGTAGTCCTGACCGACCCGTACTACCGAGACAGGCTCCTCGTCGCGCTGTCTTCGCGCACCGCGCGTGCAGCACCAGACCTGCCTGATCCGGCCACATACGAAGTGCACGACCCCGCACTCGGATCGCCCTTCCCGCAGATGGCGCTCGGCAGAGAGATACGGCGCAAACTGCGGCCATCTTCGCACGGGTACCTCGTCGCGGCGATGGGGGACTGCTCGAGCTGCACGTCGCTGAGCGTTCCCAAGCTCTACTCCCAGACGCGCAAGCGCGGCATCACGCTGCTCGCAGTCGTCGGTGGCGAAGCGGCAAGGATCCGCGACTACGTGGCGTATCTTCATCGCGAGGGGCTCGACGTGCCGGTCTTCCGCGATTCCGATGGGAAGCTGCTCGCAGGACTGAACGCCTACTACGCAGGCCGGCTGTACTACTACACGCCCGGTTGGCGGCTTCGTTGGCGCGAACGGGACGCGCACATTGACAACTACCTGTTCACGACAGGCCGTTTCAGCCGGATCATGGAGAATGCGAAGCCATGAGCATCGGTCGCCGCGGCTTCACGCTCGTTGAGCTCGTGGTCGTCATCGCAATCATCGCGGCGCTGACCGCGATCGTTCTGCCCGTGGTGTCCCGCGTCCGTGAGAACGGTCGGAGAGCGACGTGCAAGTCCAACATGCGTCAGATCGGCCTTGCACTGCAGATGTACCGGCAGGACTGGGACGGCGTTGACCCCGACAAGGGCATGCCGCTCAGTCACTGGCAGATGGGGCTCCCGTACGACTACACACCCCTCGTCAAGGACTACGGCGCAGCACGCCCGCTGTGGTTCTGCCCATCGGGCGTCGTGTCCAGGCCGGACCTCGGGAGCACGTACTACCTCATGTTCCAGGCGAGCGAGCGCTCCGACCCCTCGCGCGACTGGGAGGCGCTCGTCGCGCAGCGCGGCCAGGACTACCCCCTCCTGCTCTGCGCATCTCATAACGGGCCCGAGGTGGCTGCGCCGTATCGCGAGTCCACTGAGGTCATGTATTACCATGTGCTCAGGATCGACCAGCGCCTGGAGATCCGATTCCTCCCCTGGTCGGTCTCGCCGACAATGGACGTCGTCTAGCAGCATCGCCACGGTCGACACAACGGCACGGCTTCGGAGGGAGTCGCTATGTACAGGCAATGGGTGTTGCTTGCGCTGCTGGTCGCGGCAGCGTTGCTGCCGCTTACCGCCGTCCTCTATGCAGGGCCGATACCGTGTTGTTTCGGGACGACATGTCCCACCTATCCCGGCTGCACCCTGTCGTGGGACGAGCCCGGCCCATGGTACTGCAAGCGGTTATGTACCCCTCCATGCTCCGAGGGCAACAAGTGCTGTGAGTTCCGGTACCGTACGTGCCACTACACCGGTGGTGACTGCCCTCCGAACGCCAACGAGATCGTCGGTGTCACGGTCTATGAGTACAAGCAGTGCAAGGAGGGCGGGACCCAGGTTGCATGTCTGCAGACGGCTCAGTACGCGTGCGACTAGGGCGCATGGCTTCCGCGTCAGCCGGCATGCTACCGGCCCGACGCCGTCTGATCCTGTGGTCCGGCGCGGGCGGGCTTGCACTGGCCGCCCTGGCTGCGTGGATCGTATACGTACGCTCCCCCGGCTATGTCGTTGACGCGACGATCAGGGCGCTGAACCGGAGGGATGTGCAGGGCCTTCTGGCGCTGGCGTCGGACCACGAGAAGCGGACGCTGAACCTGACGCCCTCGACGGTCTCTGCGTTCCTGCGAGAGACCTGGTGGCGGGAGCCGCATGTCCATCCCAGGATCCGCTTCACGCTCGTTCGCCGGTACTACGCGGACCAGCTGGCCTACGTCGGAGAGGTGCGAGGCTTCGCGCCGCGCGGGAGGCCGCAGGTCATGCTGGTCGAGGTGTACCGTGACAAGTCGCGCGGCTGGCGGCTCGCCCTGAGCCGGCTGCTCTGGGTTTCGTGCCCGATATGCTGGAACCTGGACGAGCAGGGCGACTACAGCGACGGGCTCGCCGCTCTCCTCCGGCGTACGGGTGTTCATGCCGCCGTCTCGATGGACGGCACGGCGCGATACCCGAATGGCCTGCGTGGGCCGAAGATTCCCCTCTGCGGACGCTGAACCGCCGGCGTACCTACGGTATCGTCTCCGCGCTCCCGTATTTCCGAAACAGCTCTCCCCACGGCGTTCTCATGATTTCGGCGACGCGCCTCTTGCCCACAACGGGGTACCAGAAGCCGTCGTGGTAGGCGCGTGAAGCCCAGAAGGACCAGGGCACGATCCACGTCCGAAGCAGGAGGTGCTCGAGGGGCTTGAGCGGCCCCCAGTAGATCAGCTTCTGGCCTCGGCTGGCGAAGGTCTCTTGCTTCTCGTGGAATCGCCAGTTCACCCCCGCGATGCCGTCGCCGACGATCTCGATCTCCGCCGGGTCGCCGACGCCGAGGCCCGCTTCATGGGCCAGACGGATGAACTTGAACGCCATCGGATCGAAGCCCATCAGCTTCGCTTCGATGGCGTCAATGGCGACCTGGTCGGCGCTCGCCAGGATCGTGTTCTTTACGTGGGGCATCATTGCCCGCGGGCCCGGGCCGTCGCCGGCGATGGTGCCGTCCATCACGGCAAACAGGCCGGGGTGGATCTCCTTCTGGATCGCAAGGAGGTCTACGAGGGTCTCGTGGATCACCGAATGGGTCCAGTGGCGGTTTTCGCGGAG
>Ga0172368_10004981_pt1 | contig 15101 bp, 13 predicted proteins | sample Lak11m_FD_114540 | JGI IMG/M metagenome (GOLD analysis project Ga0172368, IMG submission 114540) | Freshwater microbial communities from Kabuno Bay, South-Kivu, Congo - kab_022012_11m | ecosystem: Environmental > Aquatic > Freshwater > Lake | place: Democratic Republic of the Congo: South-Kivu...
TCCGCGTCTACTTCAGCATGGACACCTCGCTCTCGGTCGAGGCCCTGCTGGGCGTCTACTCGCGCCGCTGGTCCATCGAGGTCCTCTTCCGGGACCTCAAGCAGCTCTTCGGATTCGCCGACTCGTCGGCGCGCAAGAAGGCGGCAGTCCTGCGCACCGCCCCCTTCGTCGGCCTTTGTTTCACGACGCTGGTACTCTGGTGCCTCACCTGCCCCGAAGCCGTCAGGCTCGCCGCCCCGCCCCTGCGCCCCTGGTATCGCCACAAGACCGGTCTCTCCGTACACGACCTGCTGCGCGCGACCCGCCGTGCCGCAGGACACGGGCCGATAACGCGAAGTCCCTTGAAACCGAGTGACTTTCGTGCCTGCCGCTGCCCCGGCCAAATCCCGTTGGAATTCGCCCGTCGAAAGGGCGAAACCTGAGTCTGAGGGCACGGGAGGGGAGGGCGAGCACCGTCCCGGGGGCGGAGCCGGGCGGCCGGGCGCAGTGCTGCCGCTCCGAGGGGAGGCTCTTCCCCGCAGCGAAGGCGGCGGTTTCCGTTTCCGCATGGAACGCGCCGACGCGAAAGCGGTCGCTGCCATCCCCGACGCATTCGGGCTCGTGCGTGCGACAGCCGGGCTCGATCGCGCCTGCGACGCCGTGCCCGCCGGATACTTCGCGACCGACGACAGCCCCTGGCTCTTCTCCGACGCCGTCCTGCTGCGCCACGACGGTGTGGCGGATGTGGTCGGGCGGGTCTGGACCTGGCCCTCCGATCGTCCCGAGTCGCCGATGGACGTGCTCCGGCGCACGGGCGAGGTCGTCTTCCCGCGGTTCCGCGACGGGATGGTTCTCGTCGAGTGCGGCCACTGCCACGGCAGGGGAATCCGCCCCGGGATCGAGTGTCGCACATTGCCGTGCTTCACCTGCGAAGGGCGAGGGTGGCGAGAACCGCGCGCTCCGTTCTGGGTCCTGCGACGACCGCAGGACGACTCGCAGCAGGGCGAAACGTGCCTCGGTTCCTTCGCCGCGTTCGCCGATGCCGTTGCGGCTGCGCGCGCCGCGAGCAGCGAGCCGGCTTCCACGGTGATTGTCCGCGAGTGCGCCGGCCGTCGAGGGAGCCCCCGCGTGCTGGTCGCGTTCGGGGCGTCGGCGGAAAAGTGGTTGAGTCCGGACGTCTTCCGCGGCGCGGACGACGAGCCGGCCGCCCGCCGCTGGCGACCGAAGGCGCGGCGGCGACGCGCGGCACTGCCTGTCTCGCTGGTTGCAGACATGCTGACGCCCCCTGCGGTCCACGTGCTGGGGCAGGAGATTCTTCGGGACGAGTTCGACCTCGTTCGTGCGCTCGAAACGGTGCTATCCGCGTCGAAGGCGGTGCGGAAACTGCCGGCGGACTTCGTGGCGCTGCACGCGGGCGCGTTGCGCTCGCAGCCGCTGCTCCGCGTTTCCGGCGACGAGGCCAACCCGTTCGGCTTCGGCCTCTCGGTTGAAGCCGTCTTCAACCCGAGGCTCGGTGTCGGCATCGTCGTTCGGCGCGCGGACGAGGCGGGCGCGGATCTCGGTCCCGCGGTCATGGGCGAGTTCCGCCTGCGTCCGGGCGGAAAGCCGCCGCTTCGCGAACTGCGACGGTTCGCGCGAGAGGTCCTCGTCTCGGAGGCGATGTCTCCCCGGATGATTCGCGACGCCCGATAGGAAAGAGGCGTTCGCTGCCAGCGATGCGGCAGGCGTTGCCGGGCGCGGGAAGACGAAACGGAGGACGACCGTGGAGACGTGGAAGCACGCATCCGGCGACTGGACCGACGGATTCATCCGAATCCCCCGCTGGTCCGATCCCCGGCGTGTCGAGTGGGAGCGCGTATTCGTGGCGTTGTGCGAACGCGAGTTCCTGAAACCGGGGCAGCGGTTCGAGCCCGTCGCCGTACCGACCGCCGAAGCCGCAGTTGTCCCCAAGAATGGCATCGTGAACTACGACCGCTACTTTCTCTACAAGGCGATGCTGGAGGCAGGAGAACCCGTCCCGCCGATCGTCGTCGAGCGGTACGGCGACCTCTTCTACATCCCGGACGGCAACCACCGCACCTACGCCGCACGGGCTGCGGGCGTGAAGACGCTGCGGGGGCTCGCCATTCGGGCGAGCGGGTAGGCACGATGTCGGGCCCCGTCAGCCCTGTGCTCGCGTGCGAGAACGCGGTGTGGAACAGGTGGAAGACCGTTGCTGCACTGCGATAGCCGTGACCGTAACCGCCCATCCGCCCCTCCGTTCAAACGCCCCGCCGCATGCCATGCCGTGCGCTCGCGGACCAATCGGGGGCCGACAGCCGGGGATCGACAGCCGCCGCTGCGGCGAAGCCGTTCGGGCGCCTCGCCATCACCGCCCGCCCGCTGCCGCCAACACACGCGGTGATTCCGATTGCTCGACACCCGGCAACCTGCGCAGCTCTCCGCGCTCCCGCAGCACCTCGAAGTGCCGCGAGAGCGCCTGGGCGATCCGGGCGTCGTCCAGCAGCACGCCGGCCTCGATGTTCCGGTCCTGAGCAGCCCGGGTGAAGTTCGCGGACGTCACGAACGCCCGTTCCTCGTCGGCGACGACGCACTTCGCGTGGAGACACGCCCGCGTTTCCCCCCCGATTGCGAGCGCGCGCGGGTCGTAGAAGACCTCCGGCGCGCGGCTGCCAGGCCAGACCTCCGTGCGGAAAACGGAGGCGAATGCGCGCACCAATCCGGCGTCATCCGTCTCGTCGCCGTACCTGCGGTGGACGTTCACGAAGAAGCGCACGGTGAGGTTCGGCTCGCCGTCCATCCGGCCGGCAAGCGCCTGGAACATGTTGCGGGCCTTTTCGCCTGTGTCGAGCGCGTAGCTCGCGACGAGAAGGCTGTGCTTCGCCGTGGCGAACAGCTCCTGGACGACAACCGCCGTGTCGCGACTCGCCGCACCGCCGCACTCCGTGCCCGACCAGACCAATTCGCAGCGGTCGGCAACAGCCTGAGTGTCGGCGCGTTCGACCGCGAGGAGGCGCAGCATGACCGCAACGTGGTGAGGCTGCATCCCCTTCCCGCCGGCCTGCTTGATCGCATCCATCACCGCCGTCGCCTCGATGGCGGGCACCACCTCGTGGACCCTGGCGCCGAGTCCGCCGTGCCCCGGGCCATCGCCGTCCAGCACGTCGGCCAGCGCCAGCATCGCCGGGCGCGAAAGGCGTCGCAGCGCCTCCATCACGGCTCCTCGGGGAAGAACGCCGCAGACGACGAGGCGACCGTGGGCACGACGAGCGCGCGGTCGAGCATTTCGTTGCGGCGCTCGCAGCACGTCTCCGCGATGAGCAGGCAGCCGTGGCAGGCCGCGCCGTGCAGGAACCTCTCCTCGTGCGGGTCCTCGGCAACGTGCTGGGCGCAGACGGGATCGTTCGAGCACAGCCGGCCGATTTCCAGCGCCCGTTCGAGGTGCTGTCGGATGTTGCGCCCGACATCGACGAGCCCGCCGAGAGTGCCCTCCGACCCGCTGGAGCCCGTGTAGAGCAGGATGCCGTAACCGGAATCGCCCGCGTAGATCCGCTCGCGGATGGAGGTCGCCGCGTACCCGCACTCCAGCGACACCGCCGTGACGAGCAGGTGCGACAACGAGTGCAGCAGGCAATACGGCAACAGGCTCTGCTCGAAGGGGAGTTGCGGAGCGAGATTGCGCCGGGCAGCCCAGGCGTGGAGCCCGCGAAGGAGCTGCGCACCCCGGTCCCGCACCGGCTTGCGCTTCAGCCACTCGCGGATCGCGTCGGCCGGGAATGAGAGGAAGAAGCCCTCTCCCTGGTTTTCGCACGCGGGCAGCCACGACAGCTCGCGGGCGATGGGGGCTCGCTCGATGTCAATGGACAGCTCGCCCTCGAAGTCGGGGATCTTGGGCTCGAAACGGGTGAACCCGATCTGAGCGACGACCTCGCGAAGCCGATGCACGAGCACGACACGGTCGATCCGATGGCGGAACGGGTCCTTCAACCCGTCCAGCGACTTGGTGCGCGCGAAGAAGTCGCCGTCGGGGTCGTCCTCCCCGCTCGTCGCCGGCTGCGAGAGCAGCGTCTCGATTTCGGCCTGCTTGATGCTCTTTCGTGCAGGTGCCTGGCCTTTCCGCCGACGCGCAATCTCCGCCCACACGGCCTCGTCGGACCAGCCCTCCAGCGCGGCGACCACCTTCTCGAACTTCTTGCGGAAAAAGCGCAGCTCCTCGACGTTGTCCGCTGTCTTGACGATGTCCCAGACCTCGTCGAGCCCCCTCTTGAGCTTCGCCGCCGCGTCCGGGATGGCGATGGCCGCGAGCGTCTGCGCGAAGTAGGCGTTGCTCGCGGAGCGCGTGAGCAGCCGCACCACCTTGTCGCACTTCTCGTACGAGCGCATCCCGAGCCACGGCATCCTGCCGTTGCACTGCCCGAGCGCCTTCGCCGGTGCCGCCTGCGCCTCCGAAAGCGGCCGACGGTCGTTCCCGTTCTTCTCGTCGCGGATGTAGATGTCGGTGAAGTCGTTTCCGGCGCCGCCCTCGTCGAGCCAGAGCTGCCCGGTGCGGTCGGGGCGGTAGTCCTTGCGCACGAAGGCGTACCAGTCGATGTCCGAGATGCGCCCTTTCGGGCACGCCTGGCACGGGCACGACGGGCTTGACCTTCCGGTCGGGGCCCAGCCAGCCCCTCTTCACGAGGCGCTCGGCCTGGACCATGGGACGCGTGCGGTAGACGCGGCCGTCGGGCGCTCGGTACGTCTCATTGATCTGGCCGACGAACCACGTCGGGAAAAGGAACGTGTCGATGCCGGCGCGCTTCGCGTCGGGCGCGTCGTCCTCGACGGGCGGCTCGTGAAGCGCCCGTCGTCGAGCCTGAGGATTTCCTTCACCCGGCCTTCCAAGCGCTCCTCGGAGATGCGCCGGCCGCGCGGCTGCCAGTGCTCCAGGCCGCCGATGATGACCGACGATTCGGGCAGATCCAGCATTGCCCCGGGGCCGAAGGTCGTGATCACCTGGCTCAATCGCAGCTCGCCCTGCGGAGGAATCCGGCTCATGACTTGCCCTCCGGGTCGCCTGCTTCGGCGGGGCGCTGGACGAACAGCTTCACGGTGCTCTCGACGTCGCGCAGGCTGCGGTGCGCCTTGAACTTCCTCGCGTCCCGCGACTGCGCCGACAGCTCCTTGTCGAGCGGATCGAACAACAGCGGCGGCGCGCGGCCCACCTCGCGCGCGTACTGCAGCTCGCCCTTGTCCGTGGCCACTTTCGCCCAGCTATCGAGCAGATCCGTGGTGCGCGCCCGCGTCCGCTGGCGCAGCTCCTCCGCCGCATCCGCACCGAGGTCGCTGTCGTGCCCCTCCGCGCGCCGGGACACCGCATCCGCGACGAAGTCCAGCTCCGTTCGCGAGCCCGCCGCCTCGCCGGCCCCGAGCGCGGGCGTCATCTGCGGGTTTCCGAGCCGGGCGAGCGCAACGGTCACCCCCGCCAGCCCGCGGTCGAGCGCGCGCGGCGAGAACGGCGTGACGCTCGTCGCCTCGACCGCGCGGTAGAAGCTCTCGTGCCACGCGGTGAAGCGCTCGAAGTGCGACCGATCGCGGGGCCGGTGGACGTTGAGCATCGTCACGACGAGCCCCGGGCGGTCCGGGTCGCGGCCGACGCGGCTCGTGGCCTGGATGTACTCGGCGGCGGACTTCGGCTGTCCCGTGACGACCATGAGCCCGAGCCGGATCACGTCGAGGCCGACCGAAATCATGTTCGTCGCGAGAGCAACATCCAGGCTCTCCTTGTCGTCGAACGACAGCCCCAATCGACGGCGGGCATCGGCGACCTCGGCCGTGCTGACACGCGAGGTCAGTTCGCACACGTCGCGCAGGCTCTTGCGGCTCTCGAAGAGGCCCTCCTTCTCGCCCCCGCGCACCCGGTCTGCGAACGCGACGAGCCGAGAGCGCACCTCGTCCTCGACGATGCGCCGGCTGCCACCCAGCTCCCGCAGCGAGTTGAAGTACCCGAGCAGCGTCATGTACGGATCGGCCGGGTTCGGCTTCGTCCGGTCCCCGCCCGCGAGCCTCCACTGCTTCTGCGCCGCGCCTATGAGCGCGAGGTAGGTGCGCAGCAGAACGACCTTGAGGTTGCGGCCCTGTGCGGCGATCCCGACGTAGACGCGGGCGTTCTTCACCGACGGCGGCACGGTGAGCGCGAAGAACGAGTTGCGCCGGTCCGGTCCCGGCGGCGGGAACACGCCGACGGACGAACGCGCGAACAGGCCCTGGATCTGCTTCGTCGCGCGACGCACCGTCGCGGTAGAGGCGACGATCTTCGGGCGTACCACCCCGTCGGTCGTTTTCCTGCGGCACAGCTCGTCGATGGCCGTCTCGTAGAGCCCGACCATCGTGCCGAGGGGCCCGGAGATGAGGTGCAGCTCGTCCTGGATGACGAGGTCCGGCGGCGGCAGCGGCCCGGCGAGCGGTCTGCCGACGTTCGGCCTGCACGGCCCGTGGAATCCCTCGCCGTCGAAGCGCTCGCCCTTGCCGAAGAGCCCGCCCGTCTCTCCCACCCACGGCAGGCTCGCGAACTTGTCCACGGTCGCGATGAGGAATGCGGGCAGGCGCCGGTAGATTTGATCGTCCACCGCGAGAATCGGAAGGCCGCGTTCCTGCTTGCGCGCTCGGAACTCGCACGCCCGGCTGCGGCAGAACACCCGCAGCTCCAGCGGCTCGTTCGGGTCGGGCAGTAGCTGGAAGCTGTTGCGGTCGAATTTCTCGCCGCACCACGGGCAGTTCTCCAGCGGGATCGGAGAGGGCTTGCGCCGGTCCTCGTTCTGGAAAGCGATGGTGCGCGCCCGGGCGCTGTACTCGTCCTTGTCGCCCTTGCGGCCCATGCGGTTGGGCGTCGCCGCCTGCCCGACCCACAGCCCGATCTCGAACGGCCACCTGCCGAGCCTGTCCACGCTGCTCTGCCGCTCCAGCTCCAGCGCGCAAATCATCGTCGCGGCGCGCCCGAGCTGGTCCAGGGTCAGCAGCCGCAGCGTGTAGCGCATAAGCACCGTCATGCCAGCCGACTGGATCGACGGGTCGCGCAGCCGCCGCAGCGCCATCGTGAACGCGGCGAGCCCCAGGTAGCTCTCCGTCTTGCCGCCGCCGGTCGGGAACCACAGCAGATCCACGGTGCGCCGGTCGGCGTCCGCCGGCTGCACCATCGCGGCCAGGTTGAGCAGCACGAAGGCGAGCTGGAACGGATACCACGTCGGGGTGCGCACCTTGTCCGGGGTCATTCCCTCCCTGCCGTGGCACTCGCGCTGACGGATGGCGCGCGCCATGACGCGGTTCATGAGCCGGAATGCCTCGAAAGCGTCCGCGTCGTCGAGCACGTCGATGCCGCGCGCGATGCGGTCGCACGCCAGGCGCGCCTTCCCGACGAGCCCGCGCGCCGTCTCCTCGCGCATCGGCTCCCCAGGGAACCGCGTCGTCTGCGTGTCCAGCCAGGCGGTGTACGCGGCTGTCATCGGCGCGAGCATCGAACGCAGCCCGGCAGGCGTCGCGGCGGCCGCGAGCACCTCCATCCGCAGCTCGACGTGCTCAATTTCGGCCGGGACAACCTTCTCGACCTCGGCAACCGGCATCCAGCAGGTGCGTACCTCGCGGCAGTGGCCGTCATCGACCTCGGCGAGCGCCGACACGTTGTGCCCGACCGCGTACTCGACGGCGTCGCGGTATTGCAGATCGGCCATCTGCTCGTCGGGGTCGCTGCTGTCGCGCCCGCGCACGTCCGGCCGCTCGACGAAGCCCGCGGTGCATTTCAGACGAAGTTCCGGCTGGAAGATGAACGCCTCGTCGGCCGCGACATCCGGCGCGGGCGGCCGGCGGTTCACTACGAATACCGACACGGACCGCGCTCCGGCGGGGAGGCCGCTCCCGGCGCCGACCGTGCGGACGGAGACGACCAGTTGCACGCCGGGCGCGTCCTTCAACTCCATCGGCGGGTGGGTGCCGTTCGGCTCCAGCGGAAGTTCGACCATCGCCTCGCGCGGCGTCCGCTTCCACTTCGACGGCCGGCGCGCCGCTTCGGGGGGAACAGCCTTCGTGGGACCGGTTTCCGTGCCCTCGGGTGCGACGGTCGCGCCGCCCGCGTCCGCGGCATCCACCTTCGTGCCGACGGGCGCGTAGTCGCCCCAGCGCACGGCCGCGTGCAGCTTCTCCGCCGTACCAGGGACCAGCACCGACAGACCCATCGACGACGGAAAGTGCGCTTTTCGAGCGGACGCCTGCTCCGGCGGCGCGTCGTCGTCGTACCCGGCGCGGCCGACCTCCTCGGTCTGCTCGTCGCCCGTGTCGTCGCTTCGCACCTCGCACTTCGCCTCGTAGGGCACGAGAAAGCCCGTCAGGTACCAGCGTGACGGCGCCTGCGGGAGGACCTCCTCGGCGTACGGTTTGTGGGCTAGGCATCGGCCCCCCCGAAGAGCTGCCGCCACTCCCGCAGCCGGGCGAGCACCGCGTCCGGATCGAACGGGTCGCGCTCGACCGAGAGGAAGAGCAGCAGGTTCCGCGCCACGCCGTCGGCAGGATCGAGCCGCCCGAGCAACGTGATGACCGCTCGCTGGCGCGAGAAGGTCGCGCTTGCAGCCGCGGATTCCAGGTGCCGCACGGTCTCGACCTCCAGCGGCTTGAATTCGTTCGCCAGCGCCTCGAAGGCGACCGCGGTCAGGTCCCACGACTCACGGGCGACGGGGAACAGCGCCGCCGCGAGAGCGACACGCTCGGGGCGCGGCAGCCCGGCGAGTGCGTCCAGCACGAACGTGGACAGCTCGACGGCCGGCAGCTTCGCCTTGGCGGCGAGCGCGATCCGCCGCACCCGATCCTGCTCGGCGAGCAGCGCCTTGCGCGGGTCGTCCAGCGCCCCGCTGACGCTCCACGCCTGGCGATGGGCGGCGAGCAGCTTCGTCGGGTCCGGGACGCGGGCGAACGCCCTCTGCGGCAGCCCCGAAACGAGCGCGAGGAAGGCCGAGTCGCGCGCCTCCGCGCCCTGACCGCAGGCTGCGTGGACCGCCAGCGCGGCGTCGTGCAGCATCCGCGTGCGGCGCGGGCTGACGGGCAGCTCAAGCTTCGCCAGCAGGGGTGTGAGTGCGCACACCCACTCGACGATGCGCGCGGACAGCGCCGCGCGCGTGCCCGGGAGGGCGGTGGTCGCGGCAAGCACGCGTGTTCGCAGCGCATCGGCGGCACCCGCGTCCGGCGACCGTCCGGCGACCACCGCCCGGCGCTCGTTCTCGCCGAGGTCCGCGAGGCCCGGCACCTGCACGACGAACGGGAAGCGGTCCGCGAGCGCCGCGTCGAGCGGCTCGGATCCGCGGTAGCCCTCGTCGTCGTCGTCGTCGTCCAGCGACGGCGGGTTCATCGCGGCCCAGCGGTAGCGCAGGTCGGGCAGGTCGAGCCCCTGCACGCGGCGCTCGTGGATGATAGGGAAGAGCTTGTTCTGCAGGTCGGGGCGGCAGCGGCTGATCTCGTCGAGGAACACGGACTGCGCGCCCCAGACACTCCCGGATGTTCGCACATAGCGCAGCTCGGTGCGCTCCGCGTCCGGGAACGGGTAGCCGACCAGATCGTCGAAGTTGAGCAGCGAGGCGTTGTAGTGCCGGTGTTCGAGCCCGAGCGCCCCGGCGAGCCGGTTCAGCAGCAGGCTCTTTGCGGTGCCGTGCGCGCCGACGAGCAAGAGCGGCTCTTCGGTCGCGAGGGCCGCGATGACGACCGGCTCGACGCGCCGGTAGCCGAAGATCCCGAGCCGTTCGAGAACGTCCCCGTTCGGCGACGCCGCCGGGGTGTTGGCAGCCTTGCGCTGCCGCGCCATGTTGGATCGCATCGGTTGTCCCTGCGGACCCCATCGTCCCCGCCGGGTGGCGGGCGGCTGTGGCACCTTGCCGATGAGCAGGTTGCCGGCGCGGTCAACGGGGCCGTTCCCCTCGCGCGCTCTCTCGATGGCTTCGCGGCTGCGTTCTCCTTCCGGTGGTCCGTTTCCGGTTCGGCGCCGCGGCGGCAGCGGCCTCGTCGACCGTCGCCTTCGTGCCCGGGGCGCGACCGCCCCATGCGGCCGTCCGAGCACGAGGGGAACTGTAGCACGCCCCTCGGACATGCGCCGCGCGTTCGGTGCGATCTCGGAGAAGCAGGTGGTCTTCGAGCCGTGGTTCCGCACCGCCCCGACGTGGCGCTCGACGACATCCTCCGCGTTCGATGGGGCGCGCGGAGTGATGGACTGCACGCACCGCCGGGCGGACGAAGAGCGGCTGCGGCGAGACCGCTCCCAACGCTGCCCCGCGCGCTGCCCGAAGAGCGGGATGCGGCTGCAGCCGAAGCCCGTCCCGAGACGCGCGCGCTTGCGCGACTTGAAGCACGCGACGGCGACGCTGCTGCTCAAAGCGGGCGCGCCGCTCGCGACGGTGCAAAGCGTTCTCCGGCGCAGCGACCCGTCGATCGCCTCCGATGCCTGCGGGCACTCGATATCGACGACATGCGGGCGGGCGAGAACAGGCTCGTGGTCCTCGCCCTTGCCCCGCCCCCGGCCGAGCCCGAGGCGGCCCCGTCTCCCGCGCTCGCCGGCGATGGCGTGGTCGCGGGCGCCCTGGCCTCCCGACGGGCGCTATCCGAGTCGGATGGTGCGCCGGTGGTGCGGAAGTCCGGAGCGGAGAAGACGAAGGCCCCGGACCCGCTGGAAAACCCAGCGAATCCGGGGCCTTGCGTTGGTCGGGGCGACTGGATTTGAAACAGCGACCACTTGCACCCCAAGGGCCTCTCGGGAGCGTCCAGCGAGTGGCACGGATTTGCAGCCCGCTGCAATCGCTGCGGATCCGACGCCGGTGCTCGTCCATCCGTCCCAGCCCGTGGCACCCCGGCGCAGGGATTCTGCTGCTACTTGGCCGCCGTTGGGGGACGGTGGTTCAGTGTTGCCGCGCCGGCTGCTCGGCGGACTACTCGTCGAACCGACCGTCATCGCGGCAGAGGAAGCGCGCCAGGCAGGCGTGCAGCAGCATCCAGCCCTCGAAGGACAGCCTCGCCCGCACGGTCCCCACAGTCAGCGCCGCGGTCTTGTGCATCGCGACCGGCCGCAGGAGATCGGCGACGAAGCCCACGGGTTCCACGCAGCCCGTCCAGGGCGGCACGTAGAAGCGCCGGGACAGGCGGTAGTTGAGTTGGTCCCGTTGCCGCTCCGGGACCAAATGGCCCAGCGGCAGGAGCGGCACGACCTGCGTCCAGGCAGCCGTCTCAACCGGCCGCTCGAAGTCGCAGGTGTTGCCGATGACGAGCCCGCGGTCGCTCTCCTCGTCGATGACGATGTTGCCGGACTCGTCGATGACGGGGATCGGGCTGCCGAACTCCAGCACGTCGCCTTGGCACACGGCCGGTCCAAGATCCTCACTCTGGAAGAAGCCCACTCTGCTGCCGGCGACGAATCCCTCCGACAGGCGCGCGATGGCGCTCTTTAGGTCGCCCGCGTCGTAGACGGGCGGCCAACGCTCCGCGCCGGGCATGGGCTACTTCCTCGACCAGAGCACCATGGGCTACTTCCTCGACCAGAGCACACGGCGCGGAATCTTCTTGCGGACGAGCGTCTTCTCCCACTCGGCGAAGCTTGCGTCTGCCTCGGGATCGGCGGGGAGCACCGCGAGAGCGCGGATGTAGGCCGTCGCCTCCATCACAAGCTTCACGATGGGCGGCTCCGCCTCCAGCACGACCGAGCTGCCGACGGAGGCGCCGTCGAACGCCAACTCGACGGCCAGGTTGGCGCCCATCGAGGTGGCGCACGGGGCGACGATGGCGGGTCGGGGCTCGTTCCACCGAGCCTCCATCGGGGGCATGGCGAACGGCGGGCTCATCGCGGCTCCTCCTCGAACATCTTGCGGGTGCGGTCCGTGAGCGCGGCCCGGAACACCGCCCGCACGGAATTGTGCGCTGCCTCGTGCCAGCTCCGCAATGCCTTGGGATCCAGCGCCGGCGGCTCCGTCGAGCGCGAGTAGATGTCCAGCACGTACTCGGCCCGTCCGTCGTGCACGCCTTGGAACGCGAGGCTGAGCACGGTGCGACCGCCGGGGAACTCGTCGGCCATGACCTGGAGGCCGAACGGCCCGTGCGTCCCGGCGGGCAGGCGCGGGTAGAACTGGAACCACTCTCCGGGCGCACCTTCGGCGGCCGGCACGGCGACCTTGTTGATGTAGCGCTGCCCGGCCCACAGGAGCGCGGGCGGGCGCACGACACCGAGGTACATCCCGAACAGCTCCTCCATCGCCGGGGCGTGGGTCTCGAACTGCTCGTAGTGCTTGAGCACGTTGTACGCGCACATGTTCGGGCCGAACTGGAACATCTCGGCGCCATCCTCGGACCAGATCCGGCGCCGCGGCGGCTCGGCGAGGTGCGACAGCTCCGGCACCTTCCCGGGTGCGAGCTGCACCTGGAGCGCGAACGGGACCAACTGGTCGCGCTTCCCCGTGAGGCGTAGGCGGACGCGTTGCTCGACCTCGTCGTAGGAGCGCTCGCCGCCCCACGCGGACGGGTCCACGAAAACCTCGAAGACGGCCTCGACGAGCGGGGGCTTGGGTGAAGCGCTGGGGCACGGCACCTCCTACCATCCCCGAACGGCGGCGACAACCACGCCGGAAACGTGAACACCGGGCAGCCGGGCGACCATCCGTGTCCCCGAAAAAAGAACGCGAAGCCCGGGGCGGCCTCGCGCGAGGCCAAGGCACGGGGACCTCTGTCTCCCTTCTGACTGGCCGAACCCGTCTCGACGTAGGCCTGACGCTGGGCGAGCGGTTGCCACGCACGTGTCGGCGCAGCCGCCATCCGGGACGCCGGTGACGGTGGTGACGCAGTGGCCGGGGCGCAGTGCCCTAGCCGGTTCACAGTCGGCACGTCCATGGACGTGCCGTTGTGCTCTATGTGCGCGGCGCCGGCCATGAACTCGCCCCGGAGCAGGGTGCGCCGCATCACGGTCGTGGGAAAGGCGACCCTCCGCGCTCAACGCCATCCGCGACGGCTTCACGAGTCACGCGCTGCTGCTGCCCGGCGAGACGCGCGACGACTACGAAGCCGCCATGGCGGTCTGGGCCGCCACGCTTCGACCGGCATCGACCGGCGAGGCACGGCTCGTCGCAGCCATCGGCGACGCCCATTTCAGGCTCGACCGGCTCGCCCTTCGCGAGCACGCCCACGTCGTTGCCGCGCTCGACAGCAAGGTGATGGAGTCCGACCAGCACAAGGCCGTCACGAAGGTGCGGGACGCACTGGCCGGCCTGCGCGGGCTGATCGAGCTGGTCGGAGACGTGCGGCCGAAGTCCTACGAGGTCCGCGGCATCACGAGGAGCATCCGCTTCGTGGTGACCGTCGTCGGTGAGGCCGGGGCGCCGAGCGACGACGTCGAAGCCGTTCAGCACGATCCTGCTCGCCTCGGCCATGGCCGCCTGGGCCTCGGCGACCGCCTGATCCAGCCGGTCGAAGATTCTGCGGCACACGGACCCGCGGCTGACGGCTGAGATCTACGGCCACCTCGACGTCGACGACATGCGGGCGGGGCTGAACCGGCTGCGGCTGGTGCGCCCGGCCGCAGTGTCCGACCTCGACCGCAGGTAGGCCGCGCCCCGTTTGCTGCTACCTTGCTGCTGACGCGGCGACTCGGAGAAACCAGAAGGCCCCGGACCCGCTGAAAACGCCAGCGAATCCGGGGCCTTGCAGTGGTCGGGGCGACTGGATTTGAACCAGCGACCACTTGCACCCCAAGCAAGTGCGCTACCAGGCTGCGCTACGCCCCGGGGAAACCGGCCTCCGGCGGGGTCCACCGGAGAGGCGGGCTTGATAGCAGGCGGGGGCGCGGCGGGTCAAGGCGAAACCGCGTGGGCGCCGGCGACTACTCGGACTCGCGGGTGTTGAGCGCGTCGCGCAGCACCTGCGAGGGATGGAACGCCAGCACGCGGCGGGCGGCGATCTGGATCGGCCGGCCGGTCTGCGGGTTGCGCCCGGAGCGGCCGCTCTTCTCGCGGACCTGGAAGTTGCCGAAGCCGGAGATCTTCACCTTGTCGCCGCTCTCCAGGGACTTCTTGACCGTCTCCAGCAGGAACTCGACCAGCTCGGCCGACTCCTTCTTGGTCAGCTTCACTTTCGAGTACAGGCCCTCGACGAGGTCGGCCTTGGTCATGGACTTCCGCCTCCGCGGTGCGCCATGTCCCCGTAACTAGGCGACTTTTCGCGCCCTGTCAAACGGGCGCCACCCGCCCGGACGCCCGCTGCGGCGCAAGGGCCCGCGCCGCCTCATGCGCGCAGCGCCGCCCCGAACGTCCGCTCCAGCCTCGCCACGATGGCCGCGTGCAGCGCGCCGACCTCGTCGTCGGTCAGCGTGCGGTCGGGCGCCCGGTAGCGAAGCGAGAACGCAAGGTTCTTGCGCCCCTCGGGCACCTGTGTTCCTCGGTACACGTCGAAGAGCAGCGCTTCCTCGACGAGCCCCGCCGGATCCGCCCGCCGGATTTCCGCACGCACGTCGTCCGCCTGCGCGCTCTCGGCGACGACGACGGCGACGTCCCGCAGCGTGGCCGGGAAGCGCGGAACGCCCTTGAAAACAGGCACGATCCGTGCCGCCGCCAGAATCGCCTCCATGTCCAGCTCTCCGACGAGGGTCGTGCGGGGCAGCTCCCACGCGTCGGCCAGCGCAGGATGGATTTCGCCGAATCGCCCCAACTCCGTCCCCTCGCGGCGCACGGCCGTCGCCGACCGGGGGTGCAGCCAGGCGCCGCCCGGGGCGTGCACGACCGTCGCGTCCGCGACGCCCGTCGCCTCGAGCACCGCCTCCACGGCGCCCTTCAGGTCCCAGAAGTCGAGCGCGTCCTTGCCCGCGAACCAGCCTCGCGCCCGCGCCCCCTGCGCCACCAGCGCCAGGCGCGCCCGCTCGTCCGACACCCGGAAGCGCGGGTCGTGCTCCGGAACCGAAGGCGGCGTCGCGGGCGGCAGATACGCACGGCCCGTCTCGAACAGGCGCACCGACGGTGCCCCGTGACGCAGGTTGCGCCCGAGGCTGCGCAGAAGGCCCGGCACGAGTGTCGTGCGCATCACCGCCTGATCCGCCGCGATCGGATTGCGCAGCGCGATGGGCGCCCCGTCGGGGTCCACCCTCGCCA
>Ga0172368_10004982_pt1 | contig 15098 bp, 14 predicted proteins | sample Lak11m_FD_114540 | JGI IMG/M metagenome (GOLD analysis project Ga0172368, IMG submission 114540) | Freshwater microbial communities from Kabuno Bay, South-Kivu, Congo - kab_022012_11m | ecosystem: Environmental > Aquatic > Freshwater > Lake | place: Democratic Republic of the Congo: South-Kivu...
ATTTCCTTTCCATTTTTTGTCGGCTCCCCCCACACCCCCCGCCGAAAATCTAAAGAAAGGAAGGAAAATTTTTGGTTTTGTATCCGAGCGAAGCGAGGACGAGGCGCGCATCATTTGTTTTGAAAGTAGGTGCGAACTTGGTACAATACAGGCACAAAATTGATACGAAGAGCTGAACTTTGCCTATGTCAGAGAAAAATAAAAAACCTAAAATAATTGTCATACTTGGTCCGACGGCAAGTGGCAAAAGTGACATGGCGGTTTCTCTTGCCAAAAAAATTGGCGGAGAAATTATTTCAGCTGATTCAAGACAGGTTTATAAGGGGCTTGATATTGGTACTGGCAAAATAACCAAAAAAGAAATGAGGGGTGTTAAACATCACCTGCTTGATGTCGCCAATCCCAAAAAACGCTTCTCAGCTTCTGATTTTAAAAAATTAGCCAAAAAAGCAATAAAAGAAATAATTGAAAGAAAAAAAGTGCCCATCATTTGTGGAGGTACAGGATTTTATATTGACGCCCTAGTCGGCGATAAACAAATACCCGAAGTTCCCCCAAACCAAAAACTTAGAGAAAAACTGGAAAAGAAAAAAGTAGAAGAGCTTTTTGAAATTTTAAAAAAATTAGACCCAGAAAGAGCTTTAAGTATTGACGCTAAAAATCCGAGGAGACTCGTGAGAGCAATTGAGATATGCCACACTCTAGAGAGCGTGCCAAAGCTTGAAGCTAAAAGCTTGGAGTTAAAAGATAAAAAATATGAAGTTATAAAAATAGGGATTAAAATTCCAGAAAAAGAATTGAAAGAGAGGATAAATAAAAGAATAGAAAAGTGGTTTAGAATGGGATTTTTAAAAGAAGTTCAAGACTTACACAAAAAAGGTTTATCATGGAAAAGAATGGCAGAAATAGGTTTGGAATATAAAATTGTTTCTCTTTTCCTCCAAGACAAAATATCAGAAGAAGAAATGAAAGAAAGAATGCAAACGGAGACTTGGCAATACGCCAAGCGTCAGATGACTTGGTTTAAAAAAGACAAAAACATTACTTGGCGGGTCCAGCAGGACTCGAACCTGCAACCTCGGTTTTGGAGACCGATGTTTTACCATTGAAACTATAGACCCATAGCAAAAATATAGCAGAAAATAACAAAAATGTCCTACTTCCAGGACATTTTTGTTATTTTTTAGCTTCTTTGAAGACTACTCTTTTTCTAAGCTTTTTTGAGTATTTTTTGAGTTCGATTTTACGCTCTACTTTGCGTTTATTTTTTTGCGTAAAATACACCTCTCCGGTGCTTTTATTAACTAACCTAATTAATTGATCTTGTGACATGATACGAAAATTATGCGAAATAATACGAAAAACTACAAAAATTTATAAATACAATGATAACATAAAACGAAATCCAAGACAAGCTACTCCGGCACAGCAATATAAGCCTTAAATTTGGCCATTAAATCTTTGGTTACTCCACCAACTTCTCCGCCTGCGATTTCAAAATCATCTACTTTAACAACAGGAATAATATCTTTAAAAGACGAGGTTATAAATATTTCATCGGCGGTTTTTAATTCTTCTTCTCCCACAGATCTTTCTTCTATTTTATATTTACCATCTGCCAATTCTAATACGACTTTTCGAGTAATACCTTTTAAAATATTTTCAGATGGAGTGATCAGAGTATTATTTTTGACTAAAAAAATATTTGAAGTTGCGCACTCTAAAACTTCTCCATCATAAACATAAAGTATCTCAACTGCCTTCTCTTCCTTTCTAAAATTTTGCAGGACAGTGGCTCTAATATAGTTGGTAGTTTTGTATTCGGGCAGTTCCCTTTTGTGATTATAAGTTATCAGCTTGGCTCCATTTTTATAATAATCTTCTGGCAGAGAATCCCATTTTTCAGTCAAGATATAAAAAGTTGGATTTTCAAAATCATATTCAATTCCACCCAAAGTCTCTCCTCCTGTCAAAATCATTCTTATATTTGCCCGTTCCATATGCCCATTCTTTTCTAATAATTCCACAATTACTTTCTCTGCTTTTTCTTCGGTAATTGGAATATTAAGATTAAGAATGTGAGCCCCAGAAACAAATCGATTCCAGTGATCCATAAAACGAAAAGGTTTGCCCCCAAAAGCGGCTAATCCATCATAAATACCATAGCCACGCAAAAGACCAATGTCTATTGGAGATATTTTTGCTTCTTCTATTGGTAATATTTTACCGTTTAAAAAACAATATTGTGTCATAGTGAGTTAAGCTTAACATACAAATATTTATGTGTTAAACTTTTCCTCGGGAGGTTCCTCATGAACGATATTTGTGAGCGAGCAATTGCATACTGGAAGGAAAAACACAAAATTCTTCCGGAAATATTTGAACTCAGAGGAGATTTGGTCGAAGAGATAATTGATGGGATCGGTGATACCTATCAAGAGCTCCTCGCCGAACTCCGTGAACTCTGTTACGGTTAACATACATAGGGGGCCTTTCGGGGCCCCTTAATCATTTTATTTTTGGGACCAAAGCATTAAACTTCTCTCCTCTATCAAACTCATTTTTAAACTTTTCAAAACTCTTGGCCCCAGGAGAGAATACTATTTTTGATTTTTTTTCTGTTTCAACTATATCTAAAGCTTTTTTAAAACATTCTTCTAAACTATCAAATTCAATAAAATTATCCCAGCCTAACTCACTTTTCATTTTTTCAGTGGCGCTGCCTGACAAAAGTATTAAATTTTCTGGTTTTATTAAACTCCTGGCTGTTTTAGCCCATTTCTTAAAATCAAGCTCTCTATCAGTGCCCCCGCATATAAAAATTACTCTTTCCTCATCTGAGCAAAATCTTTGCATTGAAGCAGTTAACGCTTCAGGAGACGTAGCGGTGGTATCGTTATAAATTTGTAATTTTCTATTATCATAAATTTTTTCTTGTCTAAATCTTATTTGAGGCAAATCAGCTATCGATTCTTTAATCTCCTCTTTAGAAATTTCAAATACATTAGCCACCAAAGAAGCCACTTCAAAATTTTGCAAATTATGCCCCCCCCATTGTCTTATAAATTCCTCTTTATTTTCTACAAAATCATCGTTGGGAAAAAACAAAATCTTAGCTTTAGGATTTTGAGCCAGAAAAAATTTGGTCCATTCATTTTCTTTATTTAATATCAAAAAATCATCTTCATTTTGATATTTAAAAATGTTTGACTTTACTCTCGCATATTCTTCCATGTTTTTGTGACGGTTTATATGGTCTCTATATATATTAGTAACCACCGCCACCTGAGGCTTAAATTCTGAAGTATCGCAAATTTCTAACAAAAAAGATGGAGCCTCCATAACAATTTGGCTGTCCTTTTTGCAATTATATATTTCTTGCAAAAGTGGCCTATCAGGCGTATTGCCCAAAACCAATGTATTAGAATTTTTAGATTTAAGCAGATGAGCCGTCCAATTGACAGTTGTAGTTTTGCCGCGAGTGCCGGTTATAGCTACAATTTTTTTGCTTGGACAAAATTTATAAAAAAGACTGAGTTCGTTTTCTATTTGTTTGCCTGCCTTTTTTGCGATTTCAATATATTTATTATAAATAGAAACATCAGGATTAATTACGATTATATCGTTATCCAAAAAATCTTTTTCTTTATGCTCTCCCAATACAAACTTTATATCATTTTTTATATCTTTTATTTTATCAATTGATGGCTCAAGATATTTTTCATCTTTTAAATCAGTTATGGTCAAAATGGCGCCTTTTTCTACGAGAAATCTGGCTGTGGCTACCCCGCCGCCTAAAATACCAAGCCCCACCTGTAATACTTTTTTATTCTTTAAATCCATACTCATATAATATAGCAAAGCCCGTTTAAATAAAAAGGTTAAAAATAAATCGCCGGGGGTTGCCCACCCGGCGAATAATCTGAGCACCAGACATTACCATCACGGAAAGAGCTTAACGTGGCCGACATGAAGTCTCGGGTCAGAAGTCGAGCCAAAGTGAATATTTTTCTTGTTTGGGTCTCTCGGATCAAAGAGAACTACATGGTCTCCCAATCTGACCCTGACCATAAGAGGTTTACAATATGTGTTGTAAGCTCGCTCTTGCCATTCACGATCAGCAGGATGACCGCCAAACTCTGGATCATCAGGGCTTTTGAAGACTACCAACGATCCCGGTTGAATTTCTGGGCTCTTTAAATATTTTACTTCCACTATCATGAGATATCTCCTTTCTCCTCTTTGTCCTCTTCATCACGAAGCTTTTTTGGCTCTCCCCAAGAAATGAGATCAAAAAAAAGACTCATAATAAAAACGACAGCTATAGTGGCTAGTGCCGCCTCAACACCCTTAGACAATTCTTTTAACATCCTAATTCTACCTTTCTGTTTTGTATTTTACTATAAAATCATTTTAATTCAAAATTGTGCGCCGGGAGGGATTCGAACCCCCGTAGGCCGAAGCCGACAGATTTACAGTCTGTTGTAATTGACCACTCTACCACCGACGCATATTTACTAAAAAAGTCTAGCAAAAAATAAAGCTTTTTGCCAGTAAAAACATATCTTAAGCTTAAAATTTTAAGAAACCTTTGTTTCTGAGGACATGGTATCAAGAATTGAAGCTTCAATGATGGCACCACGGCGGCCTTTTTTAATTTCAAAAGAGAGATCACTACCTTTAACAGAAATATAAACCACACCACCTTTTAAAATACTTTTAGAAATAATGAGAGAGGCAATTGGATTTAATATTTTATTTTGTATTACTCTTTTAAGTGGTCTAGCACCGTATTGAGGATTATAACCTTCTTTGGCCAAGTATTCGTAAGCCTCATCACTTAGCTCAAGCGAAATTTCTTTTATCATCAATCTCTCTCGTACCAAATCAATTTGAATTTTAACGATCTCTCTAATAGCTTGAAGCGGCAAAACATCAAAGATAACAATGTCATCTACTCTGTTTAAAAATTCCGGACGGAAGAAATCTTTCATAGCTTCCATCACCTTTTCTTTTATATCTGTGTAAGCACTACCATCCTGATCTCTATCGCCAAATCCCATTTTCTCCATCTTATCTATATAGTTTGCTCCGATGTTTGATGTCATAACAATTATAGTATTTTTGAAGTTTACAGTGCGCCCTTTTGAGTCGGTCAGGCGACCATTGTCGAGTACTTGCAAAAGCACATTAAAAACTTCTGGATGTGCCTTTTCAATTTCATCAAAGAGAACAATCGAATACGGGCGGTGACGAACCATTTCGGTAAGTCCCCCACCCTCATCAAATCCCACATATCCAGGAGGTGAACCAATGAGTTTAGAAACCGAATGCTTTTCCATAAATTCAGACATATCAACTCTAATCAAAGCTTTGTCATCATTGAACATAAATTCAGCTAAAGCCTTGGTAAGTTCGGTTTTACCAACCCCGGTTGGACCAAGGAAAATGAAAGACCCGATCGGTTTATTAGGATCAGAAATGCCAGCGCGGGAACGCTTGATAGTATCTGAAATTTTTTGTACCGCCTCATCTTGACCGACTATTCTCTTTTTGAGTTCATCCTCCATACGACCAAGTTTTTCTGCTTCTTCTTCAAGCATTCTAGAGACTGGAATACCAGTCCATTTGGCTACAATATTAGCAATGTCATTTTCGGTAATTTCTTCTTTCAATATTCTTCTTGAACTCTGCAATTTTTTGAGTTTTTTCATATTGCTATCAAGTTCTTTTTCAAGAGCTGGAATAACTCCATATCGCACCTCAGCAGCGCGACCTAAATTGGCTTGCACCTCAGCCGCATCAGCTTCCTGACGAGCCCCCTCCAATTCCTTCTTAATTCTTTTTATTTCTCCCACTACTTCTTTTTCGTTTTTCCATTTCAAATCAATTTCTGAGGTCTTTTCTTTCAGATCAGCAATCTCTTTTTCAATATCCAAAAGACGAGTTTTTAATTTTGTATTCTTGCCAGTGGCCTCTTTTTTGAGCGCCTCTCTTTCAATCTCTAATTTCATTATTTTAGAATTGGTCTCCTGCAAAATAACCGGCATATTTTCAAGTGAAATTTTCAAATGACTTGCGGCTTCATCGATAAGGTCGACGGCCTTGTCAGGCAAAAATCTATCAGCTATATAACGAGCTGAGAGATTAACCGATGCTTTTATTGCATCATCTGTAATATGGACACCATGATACAACTCATACTTTTCTTTAAGTCCTCGCAAAATAGTAATCGCATCTTCAAGAGAAGGTTCGTTAACAAAAACCGGTTGGAATCTTCGAGTAAGAGCAGGATCTTTTTCAATATACTTTTGGTACTCTTTTATAGTTGTGGCACCAATAGCCTTAAGCTCACCTCTAGCAAGAGGGGGTTTTAACATGTTTGAAGCATCAAGCGACCCCTCGGCAGAACCCGCGCCAACCAATGTGTGTATCTCATCAATAAAGATAATTATTTTGCCCTCTGATTTTTCGATTTCTTTTATGATATTTTTTAGTCTTTCTTCAAACTCTCCTCTGTATTTTGTACCAGCCACCAAAAGACCTAAATCAAGAGAGACTATCTCTTTGTCTTTGAGTGATTCAGGAGCATTACCAGAAATCATTCTAATAGCCAAGCCTTCAGCAATAGCGGTTTTGCCCACACCCGCCTCTCCAATCAAAATAGGATTATTTTTGGTTCTTCTAGATAATATTTGGATAATGCGAGAAATTTCTTCATCTCTTCCAATGACGGGATCGAGTTTATTTTCTCGAGCAAGTTTTGTAAGGGAACGAGTAAATTTTATTAAATTTTTATTTTTTTGTGTTCCTTTATTGTCTGTCATTCGACCTTGTTTTATTTCTTGGATCAGAAACAGTACTTTTTCTTTTTCAATTTTAAATCGTGCCAATATATCTCGCGCCTGACTTGGCACTTCGAGACATGCTAAAAATAAATGCTCGGTTGAAACAAATTCATCATTCATCGCCGAAGCCACTTTTGATGATTGTTCGATTATGTGAGCAAGCTCTGGAGTAAGAAAAATCTGATATGAAGGAGAAACTGTGTTGCTTCCGCCACCTCCTTCCATTGCATCAAAAAGAGAATCTGTTAAAAGGATTGTGTCTACATCCATTTTGTCCAAAATGGAAGCGACCATACTTTCTTCTTGCAGTATTAAAGCGGCCAAAAGATGAGTCGGACCAACATGATTTTGGCCACGCTCAATAACAAGCTCATGAGCCTTTCTGATTACCTCTTTGGCTTTAGTTGTAAAGTTATTAAATGGCATCATACGACGCTATTATAGCACAAAAAATAATAAAATACTACTTTGCGAGATCTTCGAGAGCTTTGGGGGTAGCTGATTTTATGATATTTGAAGGAATGTATGAATATTCAGTATCTGCTTCTCCGAGTGGAGCCTCTAGACCAACCACTTCTCCAGAAAGATTGAGAGCGGGGCTACCTAAATGAGTTTTAGAAACTTTTATATCAGAGAAAATATTTGTAACACTTTTTTTGTCATCGCTGTATTTAAGTTGGAAAACTCTACCAATTGATGCCGCATTAGAATCTCGGCCACTGATTGCAACAAGCGACTGCCCTATTTTCAAACCATTTGAATCACCAAAAACTGCGGGATAAAAAGTTGGTTTTGGATTTTCATTTTTAGGTACATCTACTTTTATAAATACCAAACCATTTTCTTTATCAATAAATGATCTACCGGAAGAGTAAGTTTTTTCATTAAAAAATAAAATGGAAAAAGAAGAGGCAACACTATGACTCCTCAAATCAGCCACAACAATACCATCTGTAGATACAACCAAACCCAATCCAACGAATATTTCAGAACCATCGGCGCCAGTAGTTTTAAGTCTAACAATAGATTTTTCGTTTTTGGCGATAGATTCAAGTACTCGATCTTCTTCGTTGACAACAACTGTGGTTGTAACTTTTTCTGGCTGACCCGGCTCTGTCACCACTCTTTCTATTGTTTTTTCAACTACTCGATTAATCTGCTGAGTTACTTCTACTGGAGCCTCAGAAAGTAAAGTAAAAGTAATAATACCTGTTGCAATCGATGTTACAAAAGTGATGAGTAAAACGAGAAGTATGAGTTGATGTTTTGATAGATCTTCCATTGACTATATTTTACTAAATTAAAAATAAAAAACAATTATTAGTGGATAATTTTTTTAAGAGCAACAACAAATTTTTCTAAATCTGTTTTTTTTGTTTCCCGCCCAAGAGTAATGCGTAGAGAAGATGAGCCGCAACCCCCTTTGCCCAAACTCTCAATAACATAAGAGCCATTTTCCAAAGAGAGAGTATGACAAGCCGAAGCTGCCGAAATAGCAAAACCGAGAGTATCTAACTTAATAACCAAAAATTCCGAATCCAAGGCCGAACCTTGGAAACATATGTTTATGTTGTTTGGGAGACGATTTTCTAAATCACCATTTAAAGAGGAACCTGGTATTTCTTTTAAAATTTGGGCAATAGTAAAATCGCGCAATTTGGTTAGGCGAAGAACTTCACTTTCTCTTTTTTGAACCGCGACCTCGAACGCCTTGGCAAGCCCCACTGCCGCTGGCACATTTTCAGTCCCCGATCTTAATCCACTCTCTTGGCCACCACCAAAAATAATAGGCTCGACACTTACATTACGCCTAATAGCTAAAACCCCCATTCCTCTCGGCCCATACATTTTGATTCCATCAAGCACCAGCATATCAGCGCCCAACCTTTCCAAAGAAACATCTTCATAGAGAACACTCTGACTCGCATCAACTAGCAGAAAAACATTTCCTATTAATGATTTTATTTTTCTAATTGGCTGGACAACACCTATTTCATTATTGGCATGCTGAATTGCTACTAAAACAGTATTTTCTTTTATCTCTTTTTTTATTGATTCAGGATTTATTATTCCTTTTTCATTTGGAATAACAAAAGAAACTTCTATTTTTTTGTTCTTTAATAAATGTTTGATTGGCCCAAGTACTGCCGGATGTTCAATAGACGAGGTTATTATGTGGGGCAACATAAAGCCAAGGTCGGACCTTTGGGACCGAGGCAGTTTAAGGTCCGACCTTGGCTTTGCAGCTTTAATCACTCCCAAAATAGCAATGTTTAAAGATTCAGTACCACCACTAGTAAAAAATATTTCACCTGATTTGCAATGCAAAATGCGAGCAATTTTAACTCTTGCTTCTTCTAGTATCCTTTTTGCCATTTCCCCCTCTTCATGGAGTGACGATGGATTGGCCCAAAAATTCTGGGCTTTCTCCATTTCTTTTGCCACCTTTTGGTCAATCGGCGTGATAGCCGCATAATCTAAAAATACCCTTGACATACTTGGATAATACCATATTTAGTGTATAATGTTCTACATGATATTTGATTGGAACTTAGTTGTTTTTTTGTTGCCTTTTATATCACTAGCTATGGCTCTAATAGCCTTGATTTTTGCTATAGCGATGCATATAAAAGTTTCAAGAATTTTTAGAAGTGCCAATTCTTCTGATATCGAAAAGCTTCTTAAATTGCACTCAAAAACATTGGAAGATTTCGTGAGGTATCAAGCAGAATCAACTTTGTATATGAAATCTTTAGATGAGAGAATCAAAAAAAAGATGGTAAGCGCTGCAACGTTGCGGTTTAACCCATTCCAAGGAGAAGGCACTGGCGGCAATCAAAGCTTTTCTTCTGTCTTTGCAGATGAAGAAGGAAACGGAGTAGTCATCACATCAATGCACACCAGAGAGAGAACCAACGTCTTTGCTAAACCTCTCAAAAATTGGCAAAGCGAATACGAACTAACCGAGGAAGAAAAGGAGTCAATAAAAAATTCAAAATTAAATGGATTCAAAAAATAAAAAATTAACAGTGAGGCCACCGGTGGTAGTAGTCGTGGGTCATATTGACCACGGCAAATCTACTTTGCTTGATTACATCAGAAAAACCAGCACTACAGAAAAAGAAGCGGGAGGTATTACCCAACACATATCTGCATATGAAGCAGAGCTTGAAATCAGTGGCCAAAAGAGAAAAATAACTTTTCTAGATACTCCCGGACATGAGGCCTTTTGCTCTATTAGAGAACGTGGAACAAAACTAGCAGATATCGCTATTTTAGTCGTCTCTGCCGAAGATGGTGTAAAGCCACAAACGATTGAGGCGCTAAATTGCATAGCCAAAGATTCAATGCCATTTATTGTCGCTTTAAATAAAATTGACCGACCAAATGCCGACATTGATAAGGTTAAAACTGATTTGGCTGAAAATGGAATATTGGTAGAAGGTTGGGGTGGTGATGTTCCGATAGTGCCACTTTCAGCCAAAACGGGAGAAGGGGTAGCCGACCTTTTGGAGCTCATTGCAATTCAATCTGATCTTGAGGAACTTACAGGTGACACATCAGTCGAAGCCACTGGTTTTGTTGTTGAAAGCAATCTGAATCCAAAACGGGGTATCGCCGCCACCCTTCTTATAAAAAATGGCAAAATGAAAACAGGAATGTATATTGCAAGTCGTGGCACTTATGCCCCAATCAGAGTGATCGAAAGTTATAAGGGTGAAAGTTTGAAGGAAGCTGCTTTTTCTAGTCCTGTAAAAATAATTGGCTGGAGCGCTACCCCAATGGTTGGAGAAGAGTTTAAAACATTTCACAAAAAAGAAGAGGCCGTAGAATTTGCAGGGGAAAATAATAATTCCCAGACAGAAACAAGGGAAGAATTAACTCCAGAAGGTCAAGCCCGCCTGGAAATCGTGTTAAAAACAGATACACTTGGATCACTAGACGCAGTAGAACACGAACTTAAGAAACTGAGCAACAATAAAATAACAATTAAAATAATTTCTAAAGGCATAGGATCCATAACCGAAAAAGATGTTAAAACTGCCAGCATTAAAAATAGTCTAATTTTAGGATTTAATGTGGGAAGCGATAAAATAGCTGAGGTGCTCTCTATGAGAGACAAAATAGAAGTAAAGACATTTAAAATAATTTATGAATTGATTGATTATCTTAAAGAAAAAGTGAAGGAAGCAACACCAGTAGAAACTGTAGAAGTAGCTACCGGTTCAGCCAAAATACTTCGCATTTTCAGTAAAAATAAAGACAAGCAAGTCGCTGGTGGGCGAATAGAGGAAGGAGAAATAAAATTGGGTAGCATAGTAAAAATATACAGAAGAGATGCTCCAATTGGCGAAGGTAAAATAAAAGAACTCCAAATTCAAAAAGTTAAAACCGATATTGTAAAAGAAAAACAAGAATTTGGTATGATGCTCGAATCAAAAATTGAATTATCAGAAGGAGACATCATAAAAGCGTCATCATTCGTAAAACAGGAATAACTCAAGGAAAGAAAAATATAATGAAAGTACCAACCAAATACAAAGATGAAAAATATGCTTCTTTAATATCCAAGTTTGCTGCAGAATATTTTGAACTAGAGTCAAATACTAATTCTCTTATAACAGTGACAAAAGTTGATGTATTAGAGAGAGGCAAAAGAGCCATTGTATTTTTTACCGCTCTACCAAGAGAAAAAGAACCGGAGGCATTGGATTTTGCCAAACGAAGAAGAAATGATTTTCGTCATTTTGTAATGTCTAAAAAATCTTTTGGTTTTGTCCCAAAAATTGATTTTCAAATTGACCTAGGAGAACATAACCGCCAAAGAATAGATGAGCTTTCAAACGAATATCCCGTTGAAAATTTAACTAATTAAAGCTAAAATATCTCTGTGTAGTTGGCCACGTAGCCAAGAAGTAAGGCATTCCTCTGCAAAAGGAATATACGCGAGTGCAATTCTCGCCGTGGCCTCATTTGTTAAGAAGTATAGACTTGACAAATCAATGCTCGGGTGGTGGAATGGTATACACGAAGGACTTAAAATCCTTTGGCCGCAAGGCCTTGCGAGTTCGAGTCTCGCCCCGAGCACCAAATTATTTTATAATAATTTGAATATCCGCTCATAGCTCAGCTGGTAGAGCAGCTCCCTCTTAAGGAGATGGTCCCAGGTTCGATTCCTGGTGAGCGGACTCGGTTTTTTTGATAACAAAAAGAAAAATGCTGGGGTGGCGGAATTGGTATACGCGCTAGTCTTAGGAACTAGTTCCCTTGTGGATTAGGAGTTCAAGTCTCCTCCCCAGCACAAATTTAGCGGAGCATAATTTTGTACTGGGAGGGTGCAGCTTTTTTAATTAAAAAAGCGTAGCACTGACTTGAAAGCCGGAGCGCGACGGCGCGAGGCCGGGTCGGGCAAAAATTTAGCAAAATTTTATGCCTGACCAAGTCTCCTCCCCAGCACAAAGTTTGAAAAAATATTTTGTTATGTTATAATAGAAACAGGTTTTCATTTCGACAACTACCCCGTACCATCTATCTGGTACGGGGAGGAAAGTCCGAACACATGCTCATTTAATTGAGGAAGGTAGCGGGTAACGCCCGTCGTCCGTGAGGATAGAGGTGCGAACAGAAACGACCCGGTTAAGTCCGGCTGCAACGGTCCCGACATTTTAGTCGGGACCCCGATCTTGCTTAGGCAAAGCGTCGGGGCTAAATCCTTACTTATGTGCAAGGCCGTGCTCGCTGTAAAGCGAGAGTGCCGCTTGAGTCTTAGAGTAATTTAAGACCTAGATAAATTGTTGTTTAAACCAGAATTCGGCTTATGAGAATAAAAACCCAATAAATGCAAAGACCGTCCGCAAGGTCGGTTTTTGCTTGAATTTTATATTCAAGTATGATATAATTAAGAGCGGAAGTTTGATTTTTGATAAGGAGAAAGGACTATGCTAACTCTGGTGTTTGTCTTTTGGCTTCTTGTGGTCTCGGCATTTTTTTTGCTGGCAGGCTACGGAATGCTGGTTGGAATTCAAAACCTCGCCAAAAGGAACAAATTCTTCACTTCTGTCCCCCGACCAGGAACATTTGCTTTCGTGGTCGCTGGAGAAAACGAAGTGGTAAGAATCTTGGAAAATGTAGTTGGTTGGAAAACCAACGAAGACCAACTTTTTGTTTTGTCTAATCCAAAAGAAGACAAGATGAAAAGCTTCGGCTGGGCTGACTACTGGCTAGCAAAAAAACTTGGTGTCGTTTGGATTGGACCATTCAAAACAATAAAGAAAATTGATAAATGGAAGTGGTCTGAATTCAAGCAAACGGCCGGCAAAGATGGTAAACCAAAATACGAAGTGATTTTGAGGGATGCCAAGGAATCTGAAGAGAAAGGGATGAACAATTTTTTCTTCCAATTCCCTTATCCGGTCGTGCTCAGTGGAGTTGAGTTGAACGGCAACATTCAAGCAAATGGATTGATCGTGTTCACCGTTTTGCATCTCAATCCGAAAAGAGCCGTTTTTCTAAACAAAGACCCTGTTGATTTGTTTACGGCGATGGCTTCAAGCGCAATACGCGCATGGATGAGCGACAAAGAGTTCGATGCCCTCAAAAAGGTCACTGTACTCAGCGACAACAATGCTCCTGATGCAGAGAAGTTCTGGGAAATGCTAAACAATCTCAATGGCCTCGAAATCAACCAAAACCCAGATCTTGAGGTAAACGGTGACAAAGTGCCTAGGGGCCAACCACTTTATAACAAGGTCGAACTTCGCGGTCTTTACGGCAAGCTTGGGATGATCATTGTTAGAGCTGAGCTTGTACAATTTGATATCGAAGAAGGTGAAGCCTCAAAAGCAATCGAAGCAAACAAGATTGCGGCGCTCAAGGGTCAAGCCAAGGTTACAGAAGCCGAAAAAGATGCTGAAGCAGTAGTTGCCAAAGCAATGGGTGCCGCAAAAGCAATGGATGCTGAGAGAGAAGCAAGAGCCCAGTGGGTTAAAGAAACCATTGTTGGCCCGACTGGGGGCTTCGGTGTCCATGTCGCCGATGTTTTGGTGGCAGAACAGATAGCCGGCTCAAATGTCACAACATATGTGGCCGGTAGCAGGTCCAAGACCCCCAAAGCTCTGATTGCAATTCCGCCAGGAGGAGGAAAAGGCAAAAAAAGCGAGGAGTAACCATTTCTTCTTGATCGATCTTTTCATACAACCCCCACTTGTTGGGGGTTGCTTTTTTATACTAGATATGCTATAATTGTAGACGGAGTAGTATTTTGACTTTAAGGAGATCAAGATGGGTAGAAAAAAGAAGATTTTTATCTGGTCCTCCTCGTCTTTGGGGATGGGGCTAGTATTTTGGTTTTTCCGAAGTGCCATTCTCAGTTTTGCTGAGAAGGCGATCACTTGGGAGTTTCCATGGAACATCGTTGTTTTAGGAATCGCTTTGGTCAGTTTCTTCATGGCAAGAATGATCATCAAAAAGATATTCAAGAAAACGAGAGCAAATAATGCCCCAAGCACTAGCTCAAGAAGTGTTTGGTCGGGCATGCCTTGGTGGGTTGCAGTTGTAGGGCTACTTGGAGTTGCTCTCCTAATAGGAGTGGTACTTTTCCTCACAACCTCAACAAAGGGAGTGCTGGAACCGATGGCAAACATCCAGAGCCAGGGACAAACAGCGAAAACAAATGTTCCTGCTGCTGAAGGGCCATCAATTATGGGCAGAGGATTTGTTTTCTTGTTGCTGTTTGCAATGCTTACAGCAGTTACTGGGATGGCCTGGTGGGAAAAAAGAACATGTCCTTGGGCAGAACGACTTTCCCAACCTGTGTTTATCGCCATCATAGGGATAATAGTATTGAACGCGTTATCAAACCTGTTTATCTATCCTAATTGGCGATGGTTTTGGGACCACCAGACTTTGTTTTGGGGAGTGAATATGGCACTTGTGCTATTTGTTCACTTCACAACGAAGAAGGAATCGTACGCCAAGTTTGTGGCCAGCGGAATTGCGTTGCTCATCCTCACGGGATTTGGAACCGAAATCGCCGGGAACAAAAAGACTCAAGTCACAAACCTCCCTTCGGTGACTGAAACTAAACTAATGGCCAACATCCCAGTTGATGTGGCTAAGCGGGTGGTGTGCGAGTGTGAGTCAAATTGTCAGCAGTTTGAGACGGATAAGGATGGAAATCTTGTCCTCGATGACAAGGGCAACAAGATTCCGTTCAAGAACAAAGGAATCCCCAAAAAGGACATTCCCCCA
>Ga0172368_10004983_pt1 | contig 15097 bp, 11 predicted proteins | sample Lak11m_FD_114540 | JGI IMG/M metagenome (GOLD analysis project Ga0172368, IMG submission 114540) | Freshwater microbial communities from Kabuno Bay, South-Kivu, Congo - kab_022012_11m | ecosystem: Environmental > Aquatic > Freshwater > Lake | place: Democratic Republic of the Congo: South-Kivu...
GCGTCAGGCGCCCCCGCCTGACGCAATTTATCCTTTTACTAAAAATCTGGTGTCAGACGAGGGCGTCTGACACCACAACTGCGCAGCCACTTTTACCGGGCTTTAGTCCCGGAAAAAGCGTAGATTTTAAATTTTAGATATTTGCCTTTTAGAATATGATTTTAGTGAACTCGAATTATAGTCTAGGCATCGACATCGGTTCCCGCACCACCAAAGCGGTCCTGTGGGACGGGGAAATGGTGACAGAGCGCATCATCATCCCCACCGGCTGGTCGCCGGCGCAATCCGCTTTCACCGTCAAAGATAAAATCCTGCAGCGGGCCGGGATCGACGATTCGGTGAGGACGATGCTCACCGGTTACGGCCGGATTAGTGTCAACAGTTTCCCTGCGCAAACGGTCACCGAAATCACCGCTCACGCCCGCGGCGTCAGTTTCTTACTGCCCGACACCAGAACGCTTATCGACATCGGCGGGCAGGATTCCAAAGCGGTGATATTGGAAGAAGGCGGTTTAGTGCTGGATTTCGCCATGAACGACCGCTGCGCGGCGGGAAGCGGCAAATTCCTCGAATTCCTCGCCATGTCGATGGGGCTGGACATCGAAAAATTCGCCGCTATCGCCGTCAAATCGCATAGTCCGGTGCAGATATCTTCCATCTGCACCGTTTTCGCCGAGTCGGAAGTGCTGTCACTTTTGGCGGAACATACTCCACAGGAAGATGTCGCCGCCGGAGTGCACCGCAGTATCGCCCGCCGAGTGGCGCAAATGGCGGGAACGCTCAATCCCGCCCCTCCCGTAGCTTTCACCGGCGGAGTAGCGCGCAATCCTTGTATGCTGAGGGAACTGTCAATGGCGCTGGGGTATGAAGTGCGGGCGCCGGAAGCGCCGGAATATACCGGGGCGCTGGGGGCGGCGATGTTGGGATTTAGGGATTAGGGATTAGGGATGGGGAAAAACGAAATTTGATATGAGATATGAGAAATTTGATATGAGAAATAAGAGCAAAAGCGGCAGGTCAAAGGTTAAATGTCAAAGGTCAAAGAGAAAGGCAAAAGCAAAGATAAAATCATTCACAGCAGATTAAACGGATTAAGCGGAAAAAGCAGAAGCGAAATTAACATCGGATGTTCAGGATATACAGGATTAAAAGCGAAAAGCATTCATAGGCGATGAAGGCTATTAAGGTTATTATTACAGATATGTGAATGTAGGGGCGGGTCAAAGATCCGCCCGATTATTCTGTGTTTGTGAATAATATTTAAACCGCATATAAAAGCTGATAAAAGCGGAAAAAAGCCGAAAAAGCAAAAGCAAAGATAAAAGCGATTCACAACAGAGTAAACATATTTAACAGATAAAAAGCAATCAACAAGGAAATGATTGCAAATAGCTATAAAAAATCCGCCCTTAAATTCCCTCTTTAAAGAAGGGAAAGTGGATTGAAGTGAGATTTGATTATCGTTTTTTAATAAATATAGAAAGAGGAGAATAGTCGACTTACCAATTATTTTTTTGGACTATTAAGATATATTATATTGTATGTCTATATGCACATATAATATTAATATCTTGAAACATCATATCCAAAGAATTTTAATCCACAATTAGAATTTGAATTAACGCAGGGATAATTTTCAGGATAATACCAATATAATAACTCTTGAATAGAAGATTTTCCAAAAGAATATAGTGTATTTTTGCATGTTTCCATCCTTTCTAATAATGGGATATCGGTTCTGTGGAGTAGATTTTTCCATTGAGTGATAATAACTATTAATGAATTATTATTTGGATTTAAGAATTTGGCCTTATTTAACGGAAGACTATTCATGCAATGAAGACAATTGACGATCTGGCTCACATCATCATAACTCAAACTGTCAATATTTTCATTGCTCAGCTTATCTTGGATTAATCTAATGTTTATTATTCTATAATCTTCCCTATCAAATCGAATATTGATCCATTCTCTAAACTGTGCTTTATAGTTGTTTATTTCAGCATCACGTTCATTATTTGATAGTACTCTATATTCTTGTGTTTGATATATATTTGAAGGCCTTTCTGGGTGTTGATGATATAGATATTCAAAGAAAACATCAATTTCCAAATTAATAGACCATGTCTCGCTAACTTGGCCTGTGGTTCTAAGATAAATATTTTTAAAATCCTCATGTGCTCTTAATGTATTTTCAAAATTCCAAAAATATCTAAATATAAGTGGGCTTTGCGGGAGCTCTCTTTGCCTTACATATCTATTTGTATAAGCCTCATAGTTTTCAGCGCTATATCTATTGATTCTTTCTGGTCTCCAATTATCAGGAATAGGTTCAGCTTTAGTCCACATATAATCAAATAATTCAAATATTTCCTTTGGTGCTTTTTCGAAATATACTCCAGCTTCATATCTTCTACAAAAACCTGCTTCAGTAAGATTTGCTGATGATATTATTGCAGAATTGTCTATTATATAAATCTTTGCGTGTAAAGCCGTCAGAGATTTAATTTCAGCAATTCTTTTTAATTCATTATAGGATGTTATGTCAATATTGAATTTATTTCCCTTGTCAGTTAGTATCCGAATATTGATATTTCTTTTGAATAATCCTCTCCCAATAATTCTACATATCGCATTCCAAGAACCAATGAATGGTGTAGATATCCAGATACGATTTTGAGAATTATCACATAATCCTCTAAGAATATCTACTTGATTGTTTACATTGAGAATAATCATAACTATTCCTTTAATTTATTGAAATGATTTTTTTTCCGGCAGGACAAATCGGAATGTTTCGGCGGGCGTCCCACTTCCCCGTAATCATTTACCAAAATATATGCTATTTCCCTGATATTGTCAAGTATTTATAAGAAAATTTTTCTCGGCTCACAGTGCATAGCTCACAGCTCACAGTGCACAGCACATAGCTCACAGCACATAGCTCACAGTGCACAGCTCACAGTGCACAGCTCACAGCTCACAGCACATAGCTCACAGCTCACAGTGCATAGCTCACAGCACATAGCTCACAGCTCACAGTGCATAGCTCACAGCACATAGCTCACAGCTCACAGTGCACAGCTCACAGAACATAGCTGTTTGCTTTTGCTTTGAGCTGTTAGCTGTAAGCTGTAAGCTGTCAGCTTTCCCCAAACAAAAAAGGGCGGATATTTAAATCCGCCCCTGTAGTATAGCAGTTGGTAGTTGGCAGTTGGCTAAAAGCAAAAGCAAGAAGTCAACACATATTTGCTTTTCGCTTTTATCTTTGACTTTTGACCTTTTACCTTTGACTTACAAATTCGCTTTTCTCTTTCGCCTTTCGCCTTTAGCATTTAGTATTAACGCAGCGTTCCTTCATACTTCGCCGTATATTGCTTCGCCTTGACATGTTCCAGCGTGTAGTCCGGCAGCAGCATCGGCGCAATGCGTCCGCTGTCGATGCCGGCTTCAGCTAATTCCTTGTGGTATTTGCGCACATGTTCCAGCGACAGCGCGCCGCCTTTGGCGTTGTTCAGCGCATAGACCGCCGCATTTTTGCCGGAAATCCGTCCGAACACCATAATATCCAGCAGGGAATTGCCCATCAGCCGGTTTTCCCCGTGAATACCGCCCGCCACTTCGCCCGCCATATACAGGCCGGGGATAGCGGTCGAACCGTCGGCTTTGAACTGCACCCCGCCGTTCTGGTAGTGCAAAGTGGGGTAAATCAGCATCGGTTCTACGCCGATGTCAATGCCGAAGCGTTCGTAAAGTTTATGCTTGCCGGGGAATTCCTTCTTCACATAGCCTTCGCCGTACATCACATCCAGCATGGGGCTGTCCAGCCACACGCCGAATTTACCTGTCGGAGTGGGCACGCCTTTCATCTTCTCCACGCATTCGCGGATGATGCAGGCGGCTTCGATATCGCGCGGCTCGCGTTCAAACACGAATTGATTGCCTTCCACATTGACGATATTCGACCCTGCGCCGCGGAATTTTTCCGTAATCAAAATCCCTTCCGCCTGTTCCGGGAAGATTACTCCGGTGGGATGATATTGGATGGTGTGCAGGAAACATACCGATAATCCCGCCCGGTAAGCCATCACAATCCCGTCCGCCGTAGCGCCGTAATGGTTGGTGGTCATAAATCCCTGCACATGCAGACGGCCGCTGCCGCCGGTAGCCATCACCACCGCTTTGGCTTTGACGATGTAGTATTCCGCCGTTTCCATATTATACAGCACCGCGCCGCCGATTTCGCCTTGGTCATTCAACAATAGTTCCACCGCCGGGGAAAATTCCAAAACGGTGATGTCGTTTTTACGGTTGCGGGCTTCGTCGCGGATAGTGCGCATCATTTCCGCCCCGGTGATGTCGGCGGCGAAGTGCATGCGTTTGCGGCAGGTGCCGCCGCCGTGCATGGTCTGCAATGTACCATCAGCGTCCTTGCTGAAGTTACAGCCTAAATCAAGCAGCCACCGTATCACATCCGGCGCTTCCTTGGTCAAGGTTTCCACCAGTTCCGGGATATTGGTAAAATGCCCGCCGCCGATGACATCGAGGTAGTGGTAATAAGGCGAATCCTTGTAGCCTTTGGTGGAAGCTTGGATGCCGCCTTCCGCCATCATCGTATTGGCGTCGCCGTGGCGCAGTTTAGTGGAAATGATGACTTTAGCGCCTTGCTCCTGCGCTAACAGCGCCGCCGCTGTCCCGGAACCGCCGCCGCCGATGATGAGCACATCGGTTTCGTAATCCGGGCAGTTCAAATCGATGCAGTCGGGATCGATACGGCTTTTCGCTTCCAATAAATCCACCATTTCGTGGCAAATCCGGTAACCTTTGGAGGGACCGATTTTGATTTCCCGCCGGCCATCTTCCTTCACATCGGGGTGGAAAGCGTGCAGTACTTTGTGACGGTCTTCCAAACTCAGCGCGGGGAATTCCTCATTGGCTAATTTGCGCTTGATGCGCTCGGGGCGGGTAGCTTCCACCCGCTTAATCAACTGTTTCAAACTATCCGGGTATGGCATATATAGACCTCTGAATTAATTTCTCTTGGATTGATTGTTGGTTTTAGTCTGCAAGTCCGCAAGTCTGCAAGTCAAGATACATTCACTTAGGTGTTTTTGACTTGTTGACTTGAAGACTTGTTGACTTGTTGACTATTTTAAAAGAGCATAATCGCTTTTCGGGCGCCAGCTTTCGTCGGCGGAATGCGGTTCGGCTTGCAGTTCCTTATACAGTTTCTTCAGCTTTTCGATATTGGGCGTTACCGTATTGGCGTCGAAAGGATCGACGGTGCCCAAAGCCTTGACTTCTTCCATAAATTTATCGTAATAGCCGGACTTGATGGCTGCTACCTGCTTGTCGCAGTGTTCGCTGGGGGGAGCGATGAATTTCCCCCTGATGCGGCGCACCATTTGCGCGATGTGATATTGCGCCATTTCCCCCATACACCGGGTAGCGCACAATCCGCATTGGATGCAATCGAACGATATTTCCGCCGCTTTTTCCAAATCGCCGCGCTTAATCGCCGCCACATAGTCCATCACCGGTATGTCCATCGGGCAGACTTTGGAACAGGCGTTGCAGGCCAGACATCTGAATAATTCCGGGTAAGCCGCGAAGACTTCTTCCGCTTCACCTTTTAAGTCGTTCCAGTTGAATACCGCCCGGTTCGCCGGGTAAAACGGTATCTGCGTCAAATACATATCCGGCTGCACCACTGTCTGGCAAGCCAATCCGACGCGGATGTGATAATCTCCCGCCAGCCGGTAAACCGTTCCGCAAGCGCCGCATACTCCGCCCCGGCATCCCGCCCCGCGGATGTATTTGTAACCGGCGTATTCCATCGCTTTCATTATAGTCAATGAATCCGGCACATCGTAGCGTTTACCCATTATATAAATCGGTATCAGTTTCGCCGCGACTTCCGGAACCACTGAGGTTTGTGCTGTTGCTTCACACATTTATTAAGCCTCGATATTTTTAGTTGGTAATTTTCTCGTCAATATTTGTAGGGGCGGGTTATTAACCCGCCCAATGTCTTAATTGTCAAATATTTATGATTATGTGTAGGGACAGAACACTGTTCTGTCCCTACCATTGGATAATTCTTCTATTCCCGCTTTCCGAATTCCGAACTCCGAATTCCGCAATGTCAACTTGCTATCTTGCCGGTTTCGCGCAGGAATTTCACCGCTTCCGCTTCATTGTATTCGAATTTACAGACTTTCTCATCCAATCTCAGCGCAATCGCTAACAGCTGAGTGAAATAGAATATCGGCATAGCGGAATCATTTCCGCGCAGTTTCAGCGCCTCTTTCTGTTTCCGGCCCAAATTGTAGTCGCACAGCGGGCAGCTGACGATCATCGCGTTAGCGCCTTGCATTTTCGCCGACAATAAAATATCCGCCGAAGTTTCCAGCGCCGCTTCCGGATGCGATACAGTCTGATACGAGCCGCAGCACCTTTCTTCCGCATCGAAATCGACACATTCCGCGCCCAACGCTTCGATGAATTCCCGGAAAATCCCGGTTTCAATAGCTGCTTCCCGCGGACGGGTCAAAGTGCAGCCTAAATAGGGCGCTAATTTCAATCCGGTCAACGGATTTTTCACCGCCGTTCTGATTTTATCCCAACCGACTTCTTCTTTAAGAAAAGGAAGCAGATGCTTCACTTCCACTTCGCCGTGGTAATCGGTCTCCTCTTCCATAAAAGTGTTGATGGTTTTGCGCTTGATATCATCTTCTTTCATCAATTTGTTCGCCCGCGCCAATGTGTTGTAACACATCGAACAGATAGTCATCACTTTATTATATCCCATATCCTTGACCCGGATCAAATCCCGCACCGGGGCTAATAGGTGTATCAAATCGTCGTCGGACAGCGAATATACCGCTCCGCAGCAATTCCACCGTTCCATTTCCGCCACCGCCACTCCCAAAGCTTCCAGCGACGCTAAGGCTGAACTTTCCAGATTCCTCGCTTTGAACTTCAAAGTACAGCCCGGATAGTATGCTGTTCTCATTGTTCTCCTATATGAAATTTCTAACTTACTGAGTAATAATTAGTAAAGTTTAATCACTACAAATCTCAGTCTGCAAGTCTTCAAGTCATCAAGTCAACAAGTCGAAAAATCTTCTTGCTTTTGACTTGCGGACTTGTGGACTTGCCGACTTGTGGACTTTTTACGCTGTATGCTTCCTGAAACACGCTACTAACGCTACCTGCGGTAATTCCACCACTTTTTCTTTAGCGATTTGCGCTATATCGATGTGGTCCTCATTCTCACGCAAAGTCAACAACCTGATCGCTTCCATCACTTTGGGAATATCGATTCCCCGCGGACATCTGACCATACATTGGTGACAGGATGCGCACAGCCATACCGTATTCCCCCCGGTGACTTCATTCAATAGTCCCAAACTTGCCAAATGCATCAGCCTGCGCGGGCTGATGGTCATCGATGTAATCATGGGGCAGGAACCTGAGCAAGTGCCGCATTGCATACAAATTTTTACCGGTTCCCCGCTGATTTCTTCGATTTTAGCGATGAATTCAAGATTTACCGATTTATCGTCAAGATTGATCGACATTAATTATGCCTCGATTATCTATTATAATGACACGATTACTTTTTAAATGAGCCGGCAAGTCCATCTTCCCTGTAAATCCGAATTCAAGTGATTTCGTTTTTTAACTTGCCAACTTTGTAAACTTGCTAACTTGCTAACCATTTTTTGTTTGTGAATTTTCTATACATATAAGATAAAAATTTCACAAACAAAATCAAGAAAAAGAGGGAGAATTTATATTTTTCCCGGAAATATTTCGGATTTTCCGTTTGAGTTGTTTTGTGAAAAAAATACTTAGGATAGTCAGTTTACTTTAAAAATAGTCGTCAGTGGTCGGATGTCGGTAAAAACGAAATGTCTCCCTGTAGGGGCGAACGGCCGTTCACCCCTACAATAACAAGCCCCTGCCATCTCAGGAAATATTTCGACATTCGATATTCCTTGTTCGATATTCGATATTCGCTTTTGCTGTTTACCGAACTCCGAATACCGGTTTTCATACTTTGGATAGGATACCGCGAACCTTGCCGCCTCGGGCGGTTTATATTCCAATAGACTTTTTAATTTCCGGTACCATTCTTGCTTATTTCTAAAAAATATACAATATTATTAACCGAGATACACATTGAAAAATCCCGTTAGATAATTCGGATAGGGGAAATGAAAAAACACTTTGCGATTACGATTATTCTGCTTGCTTTCCTGGCCATCAACACTTTTAGCCTGGAAAAAGTTTCCATCGCCGTACTTGATTTTGAAGGCAACAATGTCGAACCAACCTTGTGCCAGGCTATGTCCGATGTGATGCGGACAGTATTAGTCAATTCCGGCCGGTTCACCGTCACAGAGCGGGATAAAATCGGTTCCATTATGAAAGAGCAGGCTTTTCAACAATCCGGGGTCACGGCCAAAGAAAAAGCCGTCCGCTTAGGGCAGATGCTTAATGTGCAGAAACTTATTTTCGGCTCTATCAGTCTTACCGGCAACACTTTTCTCGTCAATGTGTCATTGGTCGATGTGCAAAAAGCGGAGATTGAGACCGGAGAATTGCAGAAATATACCGGTCAGGAAGACTTCCTCGCCGAACAAGTTGAAATTGTTACTAAAAAACTCATCCAGAAGATACCTTTGATGGGCAATGTCATTAAAGTCGAAGGGACTTCCATCATCGCCGATATTGGCAGCAAGCAAGGTATCGAACCCGGATTCCTGCTTAAAATCACCCGGAAAATCGATAATGTCACCGATTTGGAAGGCCGGATCATCGGTATTATGGAAATGGATATTACCGAAGGGCAGGTTGTTATGGTGGGTGAAAACTGGTGTAAATTGGAACTAAGCGAGGATATGGCGGTCAATTTGGGGGATTATGTCAGATTATCCCTGGACACACAGAAAGAAAGACCGAAAAAACTGGAACCGGTAAAAGACAAGAAAGAAAATAATAAAGAAAAAGATAAAGAGAAAAAGGCGGATGAGCCGGTCGTGCCCACCGTCTTTTGATAATAATCAAAATTTGAGGAAAAAATGAAATTTATTAAAACAGCGCTCATTTTAGCGCTTTTATCTCTTCCGGCAATGGTTTCCGCCGGGGATTTGCATTACGCTTTGGGATTGAAATACTGGCTGGCGGATTGGACCACAGTGTACACCGATTACACCAGCGGCGAACAAATTACTACCGATCCCGAAAGCGGCAGTATGATGGGATTTTCCGGTTCCTTGAAAAAGGATAAAATCGGTTTCAACCTCACTTTCTTCTCCGGCAGCGGCTGGAAATGGGAAGACGACTACGACTATTATGTTTACTGGCCCGGTTATCCGGTGGACGATCATTATTACGGCAGTTCCATCGATGAAATGAAGCGAAGCGATATTATCGCTATGGCTTCTTATAGCCTTAATCCGATGTTCACCGTTTTTGTCGGCTATAAAACTGTGTCCTATAAGGAAGACTATTCCGATGAATGGACGCAGGAAATCTATGATATTTTTGGTAATTTGGATCCATTGTATTCCGGAACTTATTCTTATGAAGACAGCTGGGATTATGACGGCGGCGGAATGGGCGCAGCTGTTGGGTTGTCTTATCCTTTGACTGCGAGTAAAAAACTCAGCGCATTTGGCAACTTAGGTTATTTCAAGTTGGGCGGCGACATCGATTCCGGCGATACCATTATCGAAGCCGGAGCTAATTGGGTATTAACCAATTCTTTAATCCTGACCGGCAGTTACCGTTATGAAGGCTATGAAAACGATATCAAATTACAGGGCATCAGTTTAGGCTTATCGTATTTTAAATAGGTTTTTTGTTTGCTTTTCCCTAAATCCTAAATCCTAAATCCTAATTCCTGCTTTTATCTCACCGGCGGCGTAAATATCGACTTGAAGATGTGCCCCGCCATCTGCGGATTTTCTCTCAATCTTCGAGTAGAGTAGGGGTACCATTGTTCGCCGAAAGGTGTGTAGACGCGCAATTTGTATCCCATATCGACAATGATTTTCCGTAAATCCGGTTTAACTCCCAGCAGCATTTGAAACTCGAACCGGTCTTTCGGTACCCCCAATCGGTCGGTCACCGTCATCCCCGCCCATACCAACATTTCATCGTGGGTAGCGATTCCCACATAAGCGCCGTTCTTGAAAGCGGCTTCCAGTAAGTATTCATAATTTTTCCGAACAATATCATAATCCTTCCAGGCAATTGAATGGGGTTCCACATAAATCCCTTTGCAGATGCGGAAATTCAGACCATCGACCTTCTTAGATAAATCTTCAATATCTTTCACAGTGCGGCGTAAATAAGCCTGCAATACCACACCAACATTTTTATACTTCTTTCGCAAATCCGCATAAAGCTGTAAAGTCCTGTTCGTCGTCGTATGATCTTCCATATCTATGCGGACAAAATTATTTTTCATCTTCGCCGATTCCACTAACCTTATATAATTCTCCACACAAGCGTCATAATTCAACATCAATCCCAACTGTGTTGGTTTCACGGAAATATTGGCTTCAAGCTTTTCCCGTTGAATGGCTTCCAACACTTTCAAATACATACTAATCGGCCCTTCAGCTTCCTCTAAATAAGAAATCGACTCTCCCAAAACATCGATCGTGGCGCACATTCCCATTCCGTTCAAGCGCCGCACTTCCTGCATTGCTTTTTCCAATGTGCTCCCGGCAATATACCGTAGGGAAAAATAACCTACAATAGGTTTGGGCACTAAGGGGATGCCGGTCACAATCAGTTTATTCAGTAAATTCATTGTAACTCCGAAAAAATCAGTGTATGGTTATTAAAAAGACACCATAATTTAACTCGCTTTTTTCATAAATTCAAATTATACCGTTTCTAATAGAGCGTTTTGCCAAAATACAAAAAGTCTCTCAAAAGGGGGTGTCGACTCTCCGTAGTCGACACCATCTCCCGGTTAATTAACGCCATGCTATCGGCTACAGAGAGCCGACAGCGCTTTCTGGTGCTGATTTGATCAGAGAACTTTGTAAAAACGGTAAAACCTTATTATCAGATATTCTTCACTTCGTTCAGAATGACTTGTTCCTAATTTTATGGTATTTAGTCAACGGCATTATCGCGGGGAGATAGTTGATCCCCGTCATTATTCCCCACAGATAAATCTGTGGGCTATTATTTTCTTCTCGTTTCGATGCTCCGGCAAAAAATGCGGGATTTATAGGTTTTAAAAATACTCTTCCTATGTAAGGGCAATTCATGAATTGCCCTTACAAGAACATAATCCCTATTCCCTGCCTAAAAACTTATCCTCGGCGAAAGCGCAAAATTAACACCCTTAGAGCTGTTGAACAATCCCCGCTGTCCAGCCACTGCGAAATCCAATTGGAAACTGCCGATTTTCAATCCTAATCCGGCGGCGATGGTAAATCCCTGCAATCCTCCGGCCGCTAAGCCGAATCTGAGGGGAAGGAATTTCATATAGCTGATTTCCGTTCCCAGCGCCAGCCTTGGGGTGGTAGTTCCCCCGGCGGTTTTATTCAACCCCTGATGATAATCCGCTTCCACGATGATCCAGGGTAAAATGCGGTAATTGGCGGATAGCAGCAGCGCTTTGGGCATCATATATTTGATTATTTCTGCGGAAATATAAGTAGTATCAGAAGTGACGGCAATGCTGTCGATATAGCCGCCCAAGTCATTCAGGTAATCGACATCGATGCCGGATTCGTTCAAAGCTATTCCGCCGGTCTGTTCTTCCACTTCGCCGAAATTGATACTGCCGACCAGGTTGCTTAATGTCAATCCCAACACTAATTTTTCACCTGCTATCGCCGCTGCGCCCAAATCCAGTCCTACGCCATCACCGCTTTTTCCCCGGTCGTCAAAAGGAATCGCCGCTAACAAACGGTAACTCCCATTCACCGCTAAAGTGTCTTCGTTGGAAATAACCGTGCCGCTGGTTTGGTCCAATTTAGCGTATGCGTGTCCCAGAAAATATTTGAAAGTGGCGCCCAGGCTGAAATAATCGAAGAAATCCCACTCGTATAACACCTTGGAAGTGGACATGGCGATTTCCGTGCCAAAAATCATCTCCCCGCCGGTATTATCAATCGGCAAAGGCGCTGAGCCCAGCCCCTGCAAGGGCGCTACTAACAGATTTTGCGGGAGTTCGATGTTGGAATATAAGAAGGAACTGACGGAAAAGGCGAATTTTTGATAGGAAATCGCCAATGCCGTCGCCTGCAAATTGCCAAAGCCGGAAAAATCATTATCGAAAGCGGAAATTATCGCTGATTTCGCCGAATTGTCCCATATCTCATTTCGTTCGAAATAGCTCTTGCTGAAATATTGATTGTAGAGGTCGAGGTTTAAGCTATTATTCCCAATACTCATCCCCATACTGGCGAAATCGGCGGAAAACCGCGGCGCTTTCGGCCAATATTTATGCGGCTCCGGAAAACTCTTGTGCTCTTCCTGTGAAGGAAATCCTAAAATCGCCGGATTCCAAATCACCGCTTCCGAACCTCGAGCCATCGAACCGTAAGCTCCCGCCATCCCCATACTGCGGGCGTTCAATCCCACCTGAGCTTGCAGATTGCTGCTGAAGAGTAATACAGGAGAAATGATTATGATTAGTATTTTTCGAATTTCGAGTTTAGAATTTAGAATTTGCATTTCAGTTCCCTCCTTCCTCTTCTTCAAAATCCACATCGACAATGGCATGCGCCGCCGCTCCCACCGTGATATAATCGCTGGGAGTAAACCTGACCGTGTCCCCTTCCGTGGAATTGATGGTGATAAGAGTTTTAATAAATAGCGGAGCGTCTTCGCTGGCTTGGGAAAATTTTTCCAGCTGTAATAAATCCAATTCCGCTTCATTGCTGAATGCCACCGGGTTTGTTACATAACCCTGGGAATTAATTTCGGGCGATAACAGTTCCACAAATATAAAGGTATCCGCATCCGCAGCCGTACCTGCGGCTAATCCCGCCGAATCGACAGAAGCGATAATATAGGCATTCCCGGACAGCGGCGCGTGGGAAGCCAAATTCAGCGTCAAATCCACTTGATGCAGCCAATTGTCGAAGCCTTCTTCAATCTTAGTGATTTCCGGCTGTAAATAAGTATTGCCAATCGACAAAAATAGCGGAGTGTATATGGCAAACTCCACCTCCAGCCATTGTGAGTCACTTATAGCTGCATCGCCCATCACAAAAGCATCGCCGGTCAATAAAATTTCATCCGGCAAGACATTCAATATCGACTGCAGACCGGTCAAAGTGGTATCCCACAGCGCCGGATTCGCTGTATCTCCCTGCGGTACCGTCAATAAAGGCAAATCCAGAACGGCGGCTATTGCGTCATCCTTATAAGCTTCTATGCCTAAATTCAAATTCAAAGCTAAGCTGATGGAATTGGTCAGATGCAAATCGATATTAGCGTATTCCAATTCCAAAGTCTCCAATCCTTCAGGGAGCCCTTCCACTTCTACCGCTTCCTGCTCCAAATCCATATAAATTGTATCCAATATTCCTGTAAACTCCGTAAAGACCAGTTCGGACATATAAAAATCAGTAGTCACCTGTTGATCCTGATCCACTACTTCAAAGCCATTTGGATTCCCATAGGCGGGGTCCATCGTATCCAAAATACTAACATCGACTTTCGCCTGAATCTGATTATCCATCTGAGGGCGGTTGAAAATATAATTAGTTAAATTTATATCTGAGACGGTATATTGTTCATTGGGATTTACCGTGAAAGTCCGGGAAAAGGGGATATTGTCCAGACTAAAATCCGGCAAAGTGAAGACCACGGTATTGATCAATTCAGTGTTATTTTGAACGGTGAAAGTCAAATAGCCATTCTTTATCGCAGCGAAAGAAACAGTATCGTTTTCCGCCAACACGAAGATGGTGTCCGCATCGAAATTCTGTTCCGGGATATGAGCATAAGCGCTGGTTATCTCCATTTCGGAAATATCCAGATCCACCTGCAACTGATCGTCAGCTTGAATTAAGACTGGCAATGTGGAACCGTCGGAATGACCGGTTATCCAGACTTCCATCTCATTGTCGATTTCCTGCCCAACCGGCAAAGGCCAGATTTGGCTTTCGGAAGCTCCGGGATTAAGCGGTCCGGGAATGTCGGTATGCACCACTAAAATGTGCGGATTTTTACCGTAGATCTCGATGGTGAGGTCTTCCACCGGCGCCGGCAATTCATTGGTGACAGTGACAGTTACATCTCCGTGATCGACAAAGACCCAATCGAATTCGGCGAAAGCGTCCAAATCTTCCGGCCCCGAACTAAAATCGAACGGCGCAACAGGAATAGATTGCCCGACAAAAGGCAGCAGTTCCGGCGCCACATCGTCCAGCAAATAAAATGCGGTTTCCACTCCCGGCGCGTTCACGGTTCTGACTCCGACATAGTCTTCGATAATAAAATTGAATGCTTCCATCGTCAGCCGGTCTTCCATAGTAATCCGGTCCAGCGAATCAGCGAAATTGAATATCAAGGTATCACCGTTCTGGGAAATCCAATTCGTCGAGGTATCAGCTTCCAACGGATCTGCGACCAATTCCAGCATGGAATACTGCCGGTCGGCGATGGGGATAGTCACTTCCACCTGCCATTTGGGCGAACCCGGTTCTTCCACCGAACACCCGATAATCAGCAATGACAACAAAGGAATGATGAGTAAAAATCTTAGCATAACAAATCCTGTTTAATTAATTTTTCATATTACAAAGGTCTGTTCCGAACTGTTGTGTTATTCAGCGCATCTTATCCGTTAATTGTATTGACAGCAAAGGTTATTATACAAAACTGCTTAAGGTATCGGACTAAAGTCCGACCTCCTAAAGTTGGGAAAACAGACTTTAGTCTGTTCATCAATAATATAACCTAAAATGTTAATTCAGTTATTAGAGGGACTTGCAAAAGTCCACCAAAGTTGTCACCCTGAACTTGTTTCAGGGTCTCTATGAAAATATATATTACTAAATAACAAGAGATTATGAAACAAGTTTAAATGATAAATTATGGTAAA
>Ga0172368_10004984_pt1 | contig 15096 bp, 15 predicted proteins | sample Lak11m_FD_114540 | JGI IMG/M metagenome (GOLD analysis project Ga0172368, IMG submission 114540) | Freshwater microbial communities from Kabuno Bay, South-Kivu, Congo - kab_022012_11m | ecosystem: Environmental > Aquatic > Freshwater > Lake | place: Democratic Republic of the Congo: South-Kivu...
CCAAAACGACGCTTTTACCACCCTCACTGCCGGGGGGCCCACGCACAACTGCAAAGCCGGCATCATCATCGGCAACCCCGCGCTCACCTGCACCCTCTCCGTGGACAACGCCACGCCCCTCGTGGGTCAAACCGTCCACGGCACGCTTGCATGTCAAGGCCTTGATGGCCCCGCGCCCTGCGCCGACCTCGACCTCCAATTCGGACCCGGCCTCCTCGTTGAACCGACGTCCGACACGACGGCAGACCTCACTCCCATTGTCCCCGGCCCCCAGAACATCACGGCCACCAACGTCGACCCTCTCGATCCCAAATCCCGCCGGCCGATGCCCATTTCCTGCACTTTCGTCATCAACGCCACACCCACGTCTACTCGCTGCGGCCTCCTGCCCAGCTTCACCCGCTTCGGACCGCAAACCACCAACTTCTCCGACGTCCTGACCCGGCAAGGCCACTTGGAAACCGTGCCCAACCTCGCTCTGGACAACGCCGACATGCGCCTGCAGTACGCCTCCGACGTCTTTGCCTGCGGACAGGACTTCGACTCCGCCATCCGCACCGCCCCCGGCTTCCTCGCCTTGGATCCTTCCCGCCTGCACGCCAGCATCGCCAAACCCGCCATGCCTGTAACCGTCACCCTCAAGAACCTGCCCTACGCCCAAACGCCCAAACTCTACGTGTTTGACGGCTTCGCACCCGACAACCAAACCGTCATCACGATGGGAAAGGAATGCGCTCCGGCGAACCGCTGTCAAGACATCCAATACGACTCCGCCAGCCGTACGCTGACCTTCAAGATCAACGGCTTTTCCAGCTACGCCACCGCCGGTGATGATGACGACTTCGAACCTTTGCCGCCCAACACGCGGTTTGAATTGGATTGCCCCTTACCCCAGTTGGGACAGAACCTCACCCGCGTCTCCGCCTTCCTCTACGTCAACGGCACGCCCGCCTACGACACGTCCATGACGCTTCTTTACCAACTCAACCAGTCCTACGCCTTCGAAACCTACCCGGTCCTGGTCAATCCCGCAACCGGACGGCACGACTTCGTCATCGACACTCGCTACGGCGGCACCTACCGCTTGAAAACGACTTCCGGCAACTATTCCAGCAACGAATGCCGCCTCGACGTGTTCGAACAGGAATCCACCCCCATTCCCGAACTCAATGAATGGATTATCCTCGCCGTTTTTTTGAGCGCCGGCTTTTTGGCCACCCGACGCAAAAACCGCTGAGCCGACCGGCTGCCGTCGCCATTGTCTTTAAAGGCCTTGCGGGCTCCAAACCGGCCTGAAAAGCTTAATTAAGCCACTTTCCGTGCTTTTGACAAGGTGGTCTGAATGGCATTGGTAGTCAAGTCCGTGGTAGGCGAAAAAGCCAAGAAAGCCGGCGTCCGCGTCTCGGCAGACTTCTATGACGAAATCGACAAGAAGATTGAATGGATGCTGGGCGAAGCCGTCAAGCGCTGCAAAGCCAACAAGCGCCAAACGCTGTACCCAAGCGACCTCTAAATCTTCTGCTATTTTTCCAACCAACGCGGCTGCAATACGCCGCCTCCTTTTCATTTTTCTCTTTTTCCCGCCTGCCTCGTTTTTTTCCCTTTCCACCCAACGGCTTAAATCCGGCCCCTCCCTGAGCTCTGCCATGGCCCGCAAAACCCACCCCCAACGCAAGCCCGCAACCGTCTTTGCCGCATCCACCGAAAAGCGCAACGACTGGGCTCACTGGGCCGCCTGGACGGCCATCGTCACCATCATCGCCTTTTCCGCCTTGGTGAACCTGGCCATCCAGAACTATCCCGGCTTCTCGTATTCCGAAAACTTCTTCAGCGATTTGGGCGTTTTCCCGGCATCGGCTGACTATTTCAACTCCGCCGTCATCCTCACCGGATTAGGCGTGGCCTTCTTCGCCGTCGCGGTTCATAAGAGCCGCCGCTACCCAGTCACGCCCGCCGCATTGGCGTTGCTCGCGCTGGCCGGCTTCTTCCTCGCCGGCGTCGGCGTCTTCACGGAAGAACAACAACCCGCCCACCTCGTCGCATCCGGCGGCTTTTTCCTCCTCACCGGCCTCGCCGTCCTGTTGACGGGCTGGCACTGGATTGCCCAGCGCCGCATCCTCGGCTCACTCGGCATCGCCGGCGGCGTCTTTCTGCTGGCCTTCACCATCGCCGCCGCCTTGTCCCCCCAACCCCTGATGCAAAAAATCGCCGTCGGCGTCGTATTGGTGGGCTACTTCGTGCTGGCGCTTGGCATCGTCCACGACCACTATAAAATTTAGGAACTTCTTCGAACCCAATATCCTGGCGGCTTTTCCCGCGGCTCGTTTTTTCCATCGCCTAGCGCAAAATGGGTGTAATCGATATTCGTCGTCATTTCTCTGCCCGCTTTTGCCGTGATTGGAATCGATACTTGGCAAACCTTTCCTAGGTCATTCCGGTAATGCACGGTGTGCCATCGGTTCATCAACGATTCCGGCGACGGATCAAGTTCAAGCGGTATCCTCAACTCACTCGCACTTTCCAAGTCCTCTTTCGGCGCACTTTTCCGAAGCGTCCTGCGTCCTTGGAGTGGGAACCTGAATTTGAACCCATTGGCAAGCAACGCCTGCGTCGTGCTCCTTTTCTTGGAAAAAATCTTGTAATGCGTCATCCGAGTCCGGGTGCGGTAATCCGTCGGGCTGACTTGCCCAAGATGCGCCAATGCTTTTTCCAGCATGATGGAAAACAGGCCCAGACGGCGATGACGGGGACTTATCATGCGAGACATCAGATCCAACGTAACAAGGCCGACTCGACGCTCCCTTCCTTTTTCGTCTTTACGGAAAAAGGCCAACGCGCCATCAAGCTCGGCAGGAAGGAAGCGCAACACGTACAGACCTTGCTCGCCTTCATAGATGCCTTGAAGATAATTATCTTGCTTCATCCGACTCCGAAGAGGCACCCGTATTGTCCTACCCTTGAAACGGACTGGCACGTGCCTGCAATTCTTCAAGTACTGCTTCAGTTCAGCCGCGTTTCCAATCAAGCATTCAGCCGGCTTGATCTTAAGCCGCTCTTCGGACATGTTGACGATTATTGCGGCAGCCTATTTTAATCGACCAGCAATTGCTCCAATGCCCCCGTCGCATAGCTTCCCGACGGCAAGCTGAACTTTACCGGAACCGCGGAGGGAAGCGTCCCTCCCCAGTTTGCCGGCCCTCCGGACCCTCCCTAAAAATTGTTCGTGAATCAATCGAGCAGTTGTTCCAATGCCACCGTTGCATAGCTTCCCGAAGGCAGGCTGAACTTCACAACGACCGCTTTGGATCCGTCTTCCAGCACGCGGTCTTCGGCAACGAATTCTTTCAGCGGCACGTGCGTGGCCCGAAAAGTACCCTTGGCACTCAAGGAAGGCATGGATTTCAACTTAAACAAGTCGGCGGAAAGACCCTTTTCGGACATGAACTTGCTTTCGCTTCCCGACATCTGGGTGTCGTAGCCGACGATGTGCGCGCAAGCCCAATGAGCCTCATCGGAATCGATGCAGACCTCCTTGACGATGGCCTGCTCGGCGTCCGGAAAACCCAACGCGTCCGAACCGCACAGAAAGTCGCCGTCGTTCTTGGCGAGGTATTCGTTGAACAATTCGGACTGGTAGGCATGGACGAACATCAACTGCAGGTTCAAGGGCAGTTTCCGGAGCGCGCCGATGAAGTCGCTTGAGTGCTCGGCCAGATGCCATAACAGTTGCTTTTCGTACTTGAGCGGACCCGGAAAATAGGCCTTGGCCGCGGCGAAGTCCTTTTCCTCGCGCAGGTGTCTGCGGGCTTGCGCAAAGGATTCCGGTTCCGGGCCTTCTCCTGCCACGTACTCCCACACGGCGCCTTCGTAATCGCCGGCCAGCATTTTAGCGCCAACTTTTGCCGTGTTCTGGCGTAACGACCCGAAGCGCTGGCGGCCGAAGAAATTCTTCATCTTGAAGCCCACCGACGCCGCCTTTTCCTCAAGTTCCGCCGCGGTGATGGCTTTGCCGCAGTTGGCCTCCGTCAGCGTGATGGTAAAGCGATTGCCGCCCAAATGGCCCAGTTTGACCTTGTCCCGCGCCTTCCAAGCCCCCAGGATCTGAACGTCCTTGATGGGGGCAGGCTTGATCCGGGCCGGGGCAATCGCGAACGCCGAGCAGCGCTGCACCGTCACGGCATTCTTGTCCTTCGTCCCGGCAAAATCGAACCGGCCCGGCTTGACATGCAACTGATCGGCAATCGCACCCAAGGCCTGCATCGTGTTCCAATCCGTCTTCTGCAAAATGAAGTGCGTGAAATAATCCCGCTCCAGCGTTTGGTCATCGGGATGGCCCAAATCCATGGCTTTGCCGACTTCCAATACTGTGCCGTCCGGCAGGATTTCCTCGACGACGAACTCGGACGGATGCTTCGCGTTAAACATGTTGAACAAACCTTTTGTGACGGGCCCTCTTTTATTTTCGTGAGGTATCCCTGGGTTTAACGTGTTTCCGGATGCAAGCGACGAATTCATGGGCGTCCTCCAAAATCTCGTCCGTCAGCGCATGAAACACGAGACTGTCGTCGACGCTGCCGTACTCGTGGGCCAGGATGTTGCGCATCCCTTTGGCATCCTTGAGCCGGTCTTCAAGTCGCTTGGAAATCACACCGGCTTTCGATAGTGTGGCGAATGCTTCCTTGTCGTCCTCCGGTAGCGGCAGCCGGATGATTTTGATGTACAAATACGCGGCGTCCACGATGGCTTCCACGATTTTCTCGAAATACCGCTCGCACGCGGCGCGCTTCTCGAAGTTCCGCTCGTACTCATCGAAGTCATGCGGCGCGATTTGCTCCAGCTCGCTGCAATACTCCTCGATTTGTTTGGCTTTTTCCTCAATTCGCGTGTTCATGCAGTACTTTCCCTTCCCTGTGGACTTCCGCTTGCACGTTTTCCGGCAGTACGTTCAGCACTTGGATGTCCACGCGTTCGTCGAAATTGCCCAGGATGCGCCGCCGGAACGCCAATGCCTCCCCTTTCGTGACGGAGTCGAATTCGACGGCGATGTCCAGATCCGAGCGCAGCGCGCGTTTGCCTTGCACGCTGGAGCCGAACAGCCAGATTCGCCGAATTTTTACAAACGCGGAGTCCCGTTTGATGGCCTGGACCACTTCTTCGGCCTGCTCCTTTACGCTCGCTCCTTTCTTGAGCTGGAACGCATCGGAAAAGCGGGCCACTTGGCAAATGAAGTCGAGCTTCCGGCGGATGTCGCGGGACAATCGATTCTTCTCCGATTGGGTAAGCTCAACGGCCCAAGCTTGCTTTTCGATGATCTTGAGTTCGCGTTCGCCGAAGACCTTGCGCGCATCGGGATTGGACTCCAGGAGTTTCAAAAAACCGGCGGTCGTGTACATAAATAACCTCCATTTAGGTTATTTTAACCTTGATTTAGGTTATATTTATTGAAGCCAGTTCGCTGGCCGGAACGAAGCCGTTGGTCGCTGCGGGAAGGCGTGTGGCGGCCGGCTTGATTATCGCCGGCTTCGACGTCAAACCGCCCAAGAACGTCTGTGAATCCTTGGACGCCGATTTCATGAACCGAACGACCCGCTCATCCACTAGACAATGCCTTTTCTCCACCGGCCGGGTAAGCGTCAATCCTTCCAGGCTGCGGCAACGGCTCAACGCCACGTAGAGTTGGCCCGGCGCAAACGTGCCTTGAGTCAAATCCAGCCGTACTCTATCGAATGTCTTGCCTTGGCTCTTGTGAATCGTCAACGCCCAGGCCAGGCGCATCGGAAACTGCGTGCACGAGCCCAAGGATTTGGCCGAGACCTTGCCGGATTTGGGATCCATCACCTGTTTCGTCACGTCCCAGCGGAATGGCGAGACTTCCACGCGCTGGCCGTCCTCCAACAACACTTCCACCTGGTTCTTGCCCTCGTCCAAGAAAAAGAAGTTATTGACTTTTCCCATCGAGCCGTTGACCCACCGTCCTTTCGGATCATTGTTCAACAGCATGACCTGCGCGCCTTGTTTCAAGAAAAGCGCTTCGGGCGCTGGGTGCTGGTCCGCCTTGACGGGGCCGTTGATCCTCGCCGAAAAACGGATGGCGTGCCCCGGCAACGCCTCCAAGTTGCGCTGGTTGATCTCATCCGCCACGCGGTTCACGCTCGTCAACGTCACGTCCATTCCCGACGCCTTGGCGCTGTTGCACTTCTGGTTCAGTCGTGCCAACTGTCCATCCGTCAGTTCGTTGTGCCGGATGGCGTTCAGGATCCCGATGAACTCCTCGTCGCTCTGCCGATGCACCTTTTCCAGTTCAATTCTTTCAAATTGTACTTGCTTGAACGCGTTGGAGTCAAAAAAATACTCGCTGGCGTACTGCGCTTGAATGATGGGCCGGTCCGCCGGCACGACGACCGGTGGCAACTGGTACAAATCCCCCACCAGAATCATCTGGACGCCGCCGAACGGCAGGTTCGGATTCTTGCCATTCAGCCGCAAAAAGCGCTCGACGCAATCGAACAAATCCGCCCGCACCATCGACGCCTCGTCAATCACCACGGCATCCAGCGCGGCGTACTCCTTGCGCCGTTTGGCTGAAACCCGCTTGACGCGCTCCGGCGACACTTCGGTGCGGAACTTGAAAAACGAATGAATCGTGTCGCCCTTGACATTCAGTGCGGCGATGCCCGTCGGCGCCAAGACGGCCACTTTCTTCTTCGTCGACGCCCGAAAATGCGACAAAAGCGTCGACTTGCCGGTGCCCGCCTTGCCGGTGAGTAAGACGTGTGCGCGGGTGTTTTCCATCACGTGCAACGCGCGGGACTCGGGCGGAATGGATGCAACCGGCTGGGCCGAAGAAAGCGCCGCTACGGCTTCCGGACGGCTCGCAATCGCATGCATGATGAATCAATGAACCCTCCGGGCCGTATTTAAGCCTTGGAGCTGCTGGCCGGTGAGTTTGAGCAAAGCCATCTACCCATTAACGCGTTGGCGTTGTTGGTCAGCACAATTTCGCCGTTGCGGAATTGTGTGGCCTTACAAGTTCGGAAGAACTTGCAAGACGCTGGTCTTGGCTCCGTCCAAGTCTTCGCGCCCTGCCGGGTACTATGGCATTCTCCGTAATGCCTGGACGCTTTCTGAGTCTATGGTCGCAGTTGATTTTTCTTCCACTCAACGAATAAATGTGCCCGTGGCCGATTTGCATTGCGAAACCTAAAAAACCACGAACTGCACCAAAAATGCATTAATTAAAGCAAAATTGATGCATTGGTGATGGAAATGAGGACTACGGTGGCTCTGGAAGGCGCGGCGGAATTGATATTGCAAAAGGCGGTGGAACTGGGTTTGGCACGCTCGAAAACGGATGCGTTGCGCATGGGCGTGTTTTCCTTGAACAAGGAGTACCATCTAGTCAAGGACTTGGAACTGGAAATGGTCAAACGCAAGATCCTTAAAGAAAAAGCCGAAATGAAACGAAAAGGCGAGAAATACTTGAGCGAAGAAGAAGCCCTTGCCAAATACCGGTGACGACGTGGACCTGACGCCTTGGCGGCTCGCTTTCAAGACCGGCTGGGACGTCCGGTTCCTCCATTTCGACAAGCCGGAGCGCGAGCGAATCCTCATGAAACTGCAACAAATGAAGCAACCTTTGGCTGGCCGCGGCCTTCACGGCAACCGGTTTCATGTCGAAGAATCCGGCCAATACCGCATCGTCTACGAAGAAGAACCCGCCACCCGAACCAAATACATCCACTTCGTCGGCAACCACAAGCAATACGAAGAATGGTACCGCTCCTGATTCCTGATCAACCGGCGTCCGAATCGCCGCCTATTAATCCTTCAAACCCCCCAATCCTTCCTATGGCCAAAAAGAAACCGTTCTGGTCCCGCGCCTTCGGCTTTCTCTGGACGGCCCTCAAATGGCTTGCCCTCCACGCCTACGCCTTACTCAAATGGCTGGTTTTGGCATTGTGGAATCTGTTGAAATGGCTTTTTCACCACGGCAAACAAACCGCCAAAGCCACCGCCTCCGCCGCCCGCACCGCCCACGCCGAATCCAAGCGGCCCCAAAACACGCCGGAATTCGCCGCCCTCCAAACCGTTGAAGCCCTTGGTGGCGACCTCGCTCAATTCGAATCCTATCTCTACAGCAAGAAAAGCTCCATCGGCCTGATCTTAGGTGCCCGCGGCTCCGGTAAAAGCGCTTTAGGCATGCGCATCCTCGAAAACCTCAAACGCAAAACCGGAAGAGCCGTCTACGCCATCGGTTTCGACCGCCTCTCCCTCCCTAGCTGGATCAATACGCTGCCCGCCGAACGCCTCAACGACGCGCCCAACGGCTCCTTCCTCCTCGTAGACGAAGGCGGCATCTCCTTCAGTTCCCGCAGCTCCATGTCGGATGCCAACAAACTCCTCTCTTCCTTGCTTCTCATCAGTCGGCACAAAGACCTCTCCGTTCTCTTCATCAGCCAAAACTCCTCGAATCTTGAAATCAACGCCATCCGCCAGACGGATTACTTGTTGTTGAAACCTCCGGCGCTATTGCAGCAACATTTCGAGAGAAAAGTGATCCAAGACATCTACACTGAACAACAAGCGAAATTCAAGGCCCTCGGACCCTCGCATCCCGGCTTATTCTACGTTCATGCCGACTCTTTCCGAGGATTTGCCGAAAACGCCTTGCCTTCGTTCTGGAACGAAGGCGTCAGCAAGGCCTTCCGAAGATAACTCATTTTAAGCAACTTATTTAAATAACAATTGCTAATTATGTACTATGTTTGCTTTGGGGACTCCGGCATTTTCTGCCTTGACTACCTTGAGCCGCAATGGAGGCATGCCATTGGCCGAATTGGCAAAACGAATTGGATCGAACCTTTCCGTCGTATCCCGAGCCGTCCAGCAACTTGAGGAACTGCAATTCGTGACGACTGATAGGAACCGGCGAAAAACCGTCGCGCTTTCCCCGTCCGCCCACGCGCAAACCTTCCGGTCCTTGGTTGACCTCCACCCGCACGTGGATTTTGCACCCGTGCTTGCGCACTCGAATCTGCGCATCCTTTCTGCCTTCACGGGCCGCGCTTTGTCCACTCGAAAAATCGCCCGAATCATCCGCACGCCCGAAGCGACTGTCCGGCGCGTGGTGTCCGAACTTCGGGACGTCGGCATCATGGTCCGGCAACCCGGCTACGAATATCAAATCGCGCTGTCCGGACTTGAAAACTTCGTCCAATCCTATTGCCGCTTTGCGTTGGCCGAAAAAACCGGTTCAACTGCCTTCGTCCATGTGGGGCCCAATGCCGTACTCCGGACTTCCGAGGCTCCGAAACCCGCCATGGTCCTAACCGGTTTGAGCGTACTTCATCAATACGGCGTCGCCCTGAACCAAGGTAACGTCCGGGACTATTTCATCAACTTGTTTGACGAAAACCCGGTGCCCGTCAGGTTGGAGCAAGCACTAGTCCACGGCCTGGTGCGCGCCACCGTCCAATCCAGCGGACGGGAATCCGCCTATGTCCTATTGGCACTTCACAAGAATCGAGGGAAAATCGACCTCGACTCAATCCTTCAGGAAGCCGACGACTTCAACACCTCGAACGCCGCCCAGGAAGCCATTACGAAAATCGACCAATACGGACGCGGCATCGCCTGGCCAGCGCCCCTGATCCAACGACCCTCCTCGCAAGACCCCTTGTGGCCCTCATTCGAAGAATTCCAGCAACTGGTGGCCCAATATGCTTGATCGTCAGTACACGAACCAAGACATCCTCAACGTGCTGGAGACGGCGGGGCCGAATATCCGCAGCCCCGTCACGGCCTACTTCATCGGCGGATGCGCCATGACCTTCCGCAACCTCAAACCCTCCACCAAGGACGTCGACGTTCTCTTTTCGGACGACGTCTCCGAAAAATCGATGTTCGAAGCCCTCATGCAGATCGGATTCGAAGAGTTGTTTCCCGGCGCCCACGAGCTTGAATTGAACGCCAAGGACATCCTCGTCAATTCCGACGGCCTCCAATTCGACCTGTTCACGAAAATCGTCATGGGCGGACTCCGCCTCACTCCCGCCATGCAGCGCCGTGCCTCTACGCTCGGCTCGTATGGAGAACTCGCCGTATGCCTGGCCTCCAAGGAGGACTTCTACCTATTCAAAGCCATAACCGACCGGCCGTTTCCACGCGACTTCGAAGACCTCATCACCCTACAACAAAGCAGCCTGGACTGGAAATCCGTCCTATCCGAATACGCCGCCCAAATCCAAGGCCGGCCTTTGGAGCAGAACCTCCGTCGCAAGCTGACCGAGCTGAAAAAAGCCGGCTACGACAACCCTCTCATCCGCCACGTCCTCCGCTGAAGCAAACCCGGCCAAATCGACCCTATCCCAAGCACGAATATAGCAATCCTTGAAATTAATCCGACACATTCGTCAAGGATTGCTATCTAGCAAACGGCTCAAAAGTCCCGCAAGACTTTCGAGGTTTGCTATAACGACCGCACAACGGCCCGCCTTGGGGCTTATACGTCCACGCGGACCTCTAGCGGGTTTGACGAGAAGGAGGGGACGGGGAATTGGAGGGAGGGAGTCAGCAAGGCATTCCGAACGTAATTCCAATATCAACCGAGTCAGACGGGCCATTGGCGTCGTTCAGGCTCCTTTTTTCAATGGCGCGTTGTTTAAAAGGCCACTTTCTCATACTTTTTACGTAGTGTGTCGATCCCGCGAGTAGGTTTGAACGCCGCCTTGTTGCGTCGTACGAAATAGGCGGGGGAGCACTACGCCTTTTCATTCCTGGTTTTTCGCGTCAAAATGCGTCGAATCGCTCGCCGTAATCTGGAACACGTGCGTGTGATCGACCTCGAACAAATCGGATTTTTTCATCAGCTTCGCTCGGAACGCCCCCGCAATCAAATCGGCAAGCTGGATTCCCCGCTGCCGGGACGAGCTGACCGTCTCCACAGTCACACCTTTTTTCGTTCCAAGGTGTTTCTTGAATTCGCTTTCGATTGCCTTCCTGAAATCTTCGGACAACTTGCTGTCCATGACTACTTTGATGCTTTCCTGGTGCAGCAATTCGTTTCTGTCCAGTTTCGATAGGACGTGGTGGATGCTCCGCGCCTGGATGTGCTGCTCATACTTTCCCGTGACGAGCGATTGGTTGGCACGGTCCACGTCAAAGAAACACACGAAGAAATTCCGGTACCGGGCGTTGATGGCCCGGACGGCGATTTCCCGCTGGAACGGTGCCAAATCATGGTATTTGAGCTCCCGCTGGGTAATTGGCTTTCCTTTCGCCTCACACTTGTCGCGGATTTCAAGAATCAGATCTTCCGCAAACTGGCGGTTTTTGGAAAGCACGAACGCCACTACCAAGAACTTCTGGTCGTTCTTCCGGTCCGTACTCCCCGACTCATCGATAAAAATGAACATCCAGCTTTCTTTTCAAAATACACTTAATACGACTATCTCTCGCCCTCGTTGAAATTGAGCCAACCACGCCCGCTTTCCAGGCACGCTTCAAGGCTCCGCACAAAGGCCCGCCTTGGGCCGTTTTACGTCCACGCAGACCACAAGCGGGCTTGAGGAGAATGAGTTGCCGGGATTTTGGAGCGAGGGCGTGAGTAAGGCGTTCCGGGGCGTCGCCCGGGAAGTCTAACAACACTTCAAGGAAAACGGCATCACTCCGAAGGACGTGGATGACGAAGTCAAATGGGCGCGAAAAAATAGTCCTTGATACCAAAATGGCAAGCTGCATATTTTTGTGGACGATGGTCCACCGGCCAGGAGGTCCACAATGACTTATAATCCGTTCAAGTTCTGTTTTGCTATGGACGCTTTGCCGGAGTTGCTGAAGAACTATGCCTTGTTCTGCAAATATCGCTCGGATGCACTGGCGACGAAGCAGATTGACCTATCGGAATTGGAATTCATTTTTCCCACTACCTTGCTACCATTGACGGATTTCGTCATCTCCGATCGCGCGTTTGGTATTGTACCTCCGGAAGACGAGGTGGTCGCCGATTACATCGCATTCATGCTGGACGGCAAGCCGATTCCGGGCGGTCCGAGAATGCCCCTTCGGGAATTGCCGAAAGACCGCTCCCAAGCCGATGCACTGATCGGGGAAATCGCGGCATCCCAGAATCGGAACAACGTCTGCTGCGGCGAGTCCGCATTCAAGTATTTCCTTGGCGAACTGGTCGACAACATCTACGAACACTCGGAATTTTCCAGGGCACTCGTCATGGCCCAGCGGTATGACTCCCTTCGGTTTGTCGAAATGTGCTTCTTCGACAACGGCCTCACCATTCCGGGTGCCCAAGCCAAGCACGGGAAAAAACGGACTCCTATTGAATCGCTTCAGGCAGCCGCAAGCGGCGTGTCCACCAAAAGCGTCGAACGGGGATTTGGAATTGGTTCATCCATCCGGTTGGCCACGGAGGGCTTCAACGGGAAATTCCTGCTGGTTTCCGGAGCGGCCGCACTCTCCGTCGATTCGAGCGGAGGCCGAGAGTTTGATTTGACCGGTCCACTTGCTCTCGATGGAACGTTGGTTAGCATCCGAATCCCATTTTCGTCAAAGGACGTAAACCTCTACGACTACATAGGTTAATGAATTTCCAAGAGCTGAATTCTACTATGAAACTCTCAATCAAGCAAAAAGTGGCGTCCGACCTAGCATTGCGTGATTCGGCGAACCGCTTCTTTGATCAATTGGAAAAAACTCCAAGCAAATCAATTACCGTTAGCTTTACCGGAATCAAGTCAATCAGCCGATCTTTTGCCCATCAATATCTCGCCCGTAAGGCTGATTCAACTAAGGAAATTTTGGAATCGGACGTCCCGGAAGTCGTTTCAAAGATGTTCGCCGTCGTCCAACGCCCCGGAAAGAAATACGAACTGCCCAAGCTATCCGTCCGCCGGCTCAGCTCCGTTGACGCAGCCTTCTCCTAGCTTCCGGATTCCGCTGTCGATTCTCTATTCGTTAGGCCATAGCTGGCAGCCGGTTCCAAGGCACGGGTGAAGACACGTATTGGGGCTCTCTTAGGTCTACGACCGATAATGAGGGATTGCGGAGAATGAGTTGCCGGGATTCTGGACGGAAGGGGGGAATGCTTACGATACAAGATAGCCTGTTTCGCAGGCCTGCACGCTCGTCCACGAGTTAGCGCATGAATTATTGCATCAGACGCCGGAAGGCAAAGCCCACAACTTTACGAAGGACGAACAAGAGTTGCAAGCCGAATCCATCGCTTACGTCGTATGCAAAGCCGTCGGACTAGTTGCGAAAAGCGCGAAGTACTTGTCGGGTTACGGGGCTGATAAGAAGAAGTTGGGGGACTGCTTGGAAGTTATTTCAAAATCAGCGACCGAAATACTAACGCATCTGAATTAAGCAATAGGCCCCTATTCTGAATCTGTGCCGCGGATTTACTTTGAAGGTTCGGTCAAGTACTGAGCGTACAACGAAAATAGGAATTCGATTCTGGCTTTTTCATTTTGAAACGGCTGTGAACGATAACATAAATCAACTGCACGGTCTAACTGTTGATGCGCTTTCACTAATTTGGGCGGCATTGTGAGAGGATCATAAAGCTCTGCGAGGGTAGCCTGGAATTCTTCTCGTACATTCAAAACATTTTGTGCCTTTTGTTCGACGGCCTTCTTTTTTTCTTCACTAACTTCTTTTGGCCAAGGATAATTATTGTAGACAATATCTTTGGAATAACGATAATCACTTTTGAGCCTTCCGCAAGTATAATTGACCCAAATCATGTGCATGAGTGAGGATATGACTCCAAAGTGGAAAAGAGAGGTGTGTTCTATTGAAAAGGACGCATTACTCAAAATGACGTTTTCTGAAAGATAACCAAAAGGGATGTATTTTCTTCTAGATGATGTAGTGCTAGGGACTAGTATGTACTTAGAATTGGGTTGGGTCACTTGCCGAAATAATGTGGGATATGGGTAGTTTCGGGTGGTTTCCGCTTTGCTCTCTAAACGGAACTTTTTTACCGCGTCGATACGTTCTTTAATTCCTTTGATTGAAGCAATTTCTTTTGGTTCGGCATCAACAAGCCATAAACAATATCTTTGAGTCCCGTTTAGAAAATCCTCACCGCTAACGTACGGGCGAATGTATTTTTTAGCAGCAGGATATTCGTCGATAAATCCGGTTTTTTCTTCCTCAGTAAAAAGAAAATGACCCCCATCTGTCGGTTTGCTTCCGTACTTCATTGCGGGAACATCGCAGAGTGGATTGGTTCGGTTACGGACCAATACGTCCGGGGCATCAACGAGATATGGATTGATATTTTTGCACTTAATTTCATGCGGCTCGCCGTTGACCACGTCGTATTCAAACAAAACTTTTTGCTTAACGTCAAAGCAACCAAAACCAATAATGACTACATGAACCGCGGCTTTGCCCTTCGCTTCATTCGACCACTTAAATGTCCGATGTGCAAAATGAATCTTTATGCCGAATCGGTTAAGAAGTGGTTCCCATAAAATTCCCACCTGTTCCCCTTGGGTTATAGAATTTGTAGACACGAACCCGACTCGAATATCTTTTCCCTGAATAAACTTGCTGGCAAGAAAATACCAGGCGGATACATAATCCAGGACTCCTGAAGCGTCGACTCCAGAAAGTGCGGTCTGTAACTCGGTTTTCTGTTCTTTGCTTTGAAGGTGATGCCCAAGGAATGGGGGGTTTCCGAGGATAAAATTTAGTTTATCTTTGCTAACTATCGTTTCCCAATCCATTTTGAGGGCATTGCCCTTTACTATTGTGGCAGATTTCGCTAGTGGTAAACGAGCGTAGTAGGTTCCAAACTCCTCAGAAACTAGTCGATTCATCTGATGATCCATTAACCACATTGCGACTTCTGCAATCCTAGCGGGAAATTCTTCAATCTCAATACCATAGAATTGATCCACGTCGATTTTCATGATATGGTCGATGTCAATTGCATGTTGTGAGCCACGTGGCTCTGTCCCAGTAACCGAAAAATTTTTGCCCTCAGGCGCAGTCAAAGGCCTTAACAACTTTGAGCAAAGTTGGTAACCCACCAACAACCGCGGTCCTGAAGGCGATTGAATTGACCACGTC
>Ga0172368_10004987_pt1 | contig 15092 bp, 14 predicted proteins | sample Lak11m_FD_114540 | JGI IMG/M metagenome (GOLD analysis project Ga0172368, IMG submission 114540) | Freshwater microbial communities from Kabuno Bay, South-Kivu, Congo - kab_022012_11m | ecosystem: Environmental > Aquatic > Freshwater > Lake | place: Democratic Republic of the Congo: South-Kivu...
CGCTGCGCTACTCGACCACCGGTGACGCTGCGCTGCTCGACCACCGGCGACGCTGCGCCACTCGACCACCGGCGGCGCCGACGGAGCAGCACCCTCCACGAGAGGAGGCAGGCGATGCTGACAAGCGCTCAAGAGGCCGCGCTCATTGCGCTGGCCGCGTCCGCTCGAGGCCGGGCCTACGCGCCCTACAGCCGCTACAGTGTGGGGGCCGCGGTCGTGGCCGATGACGAGCGGACCTTCCACGGGTGCAACGTGGAGAACGGCTCGCGGGGTCTGACGTTGTGCGCCGAACGGGCAGCCGTTGCCTCGGCGGTGGCCGCGGGCGCGCGCAGGATCGTGACCGTTGTCGTGGTAACCGACGACTCAAGACCCCGAATGCCGTGCGGAGCATGTCTCCAGTTCGTCGCCGAGTTCTGCGAACCTGCCGCCGCGGTCATTGCGGCCACAGTGTCCGGTGACGTCAGAAGATCGTCCCTTCGCGACTTGATGAAGGAGCCTTTCCAACCGTGAGCGAGACCGGAACCAAGCCTACCGCCGTCCAGTTTGGCGCAGGCAACATTGGGCGCGGCTTCACGGCCCAGTTGTTCTACGAGAGCGGCCTGCAGGTCGTGTTCGTTGACGTGGTCGAATCCGTCATCGGCACCCTGAACTCCGAGGGGCGCTACACCATCCGCATCGTCGGTCCGGGCGCTCGTGACGTTCCCATCGCCGGCATACGTGCGGTGAGCGGGCTCGACCGTGCCCGAGTCGCCGAGGAGATCGCGGCATGCGCGGTCACGTGCACCGCCGTGGGGGCAGGAGCTCTTCGGCACATCGCGGCGAGCATCGCCGCCGGTCTGGCCATGAGACTGGAGCGAAATGGCACGCCGCTGAACATCCTGGTCTGCGAGAACCTCCACGAAGCGGGCGCCACGCTCCGCTCCCTGGTGGCCGAGCGCTTGCCCGATGACCGCCGTGACGCAGTGCTGAGCCGCACCGGCTTCGCCCAGGCAGTCGTAAGCCGCATGGTTCCCCTGCAGCCCGTCGAGCCCGAGGAGCCGCTGATGATCCGCGTGGAGGAGTACAAGCGGCTCCCAATAGACGCAAGGGCGCTCGTAGCAGGTATGCCGGCCGTCGTCGGCGTGGAGCCGGTGGCGAACTTCGAGGCGCACGAAGCTCGAAAGCTCTTCACCCACAACTGCGCGCACGCAACGCTGGGCTACCTCGGATGGCTCGCGGGTCTGCGCTATGGTCACCAGGCGCTCGGCGATGACGGCGTTCGGAGCACCCTCGATCGCGTCCTCGACGAGACCGGCCAGGCGCTCATGCGGCGCCACGGGTTCGGACCGGACGAGCACCATGCGCACGTGAGCGACCTGCTGAGACGCTTCGCCAACGTTGAGCTTGGCGACACATGCTACAGGCTGGCGCGCGACCCCCTCCGCAAGCTCGCGCCTCACGACAGGCTGGTAGGCGCCGCGCGCCTCTGCGAAGCCGAGCGGGTCGAGCCGTCCGCCCTTGCGTCGGTGATCGGCGCGGCGCTTCACTTCGATGCAGCGGAGGACGCATCCGCTGTGGAACTGCAGCGGAAGATCGCGTCGGATGGGCTCGAAGCCACGCTCCAGACCGTGTGCGGCATCGAGACCGGGGAGTCGCTGGGGGGGCTGGTTACGTCAGCCTATGAAAGGGCACGACACAGATGATGCGAATGCTGGAGGAGATACGCGAGCAGCCGCAGTGGGTCGAGCGCGCTATCGAGATGGAACGGACGGGCGCGTCGGAGCTCGCACGAGAGATCCGGGAGCGTGGCATTCGCCATGCCCTGATCGCGGCGCGCGGCACATCGGACAACGCGGCCACATACGCGAAGTACCTGTTCGAGATCGTGGCGGGGATGCCGGTAGCGTTGGCAGCGCCATCGGTGTTCACCCTGTACGACGCGCGTCTGGACCTCGCCGACACGCTGGTGATCGGCATCTCCCAGTCGGGCCAGGGCACCGACGTAGTGCAGGTTCTGTCGGCGGCGCGCGCGGGCGGCGCAATGACCGCGTGCGTGACCAACAGCACCGACTCAGCCATCACCAGGGTGAGCGATCACATCCTGCTATGTCACGCCGGCGAGGAGAAGGCTGTAGCCGCCACCAAGACCTACACCACGGCGATAGCCGTGGTAGCCCTCCTCGTCGGGGTCCTGGCCGACGATCGGGATCTCCTGGACGGACTGGCCCGCGTGCCGGCAATGATGGCGGACACCCTTGCAGTCTGCGAAGAGGTGGAGCGCTCCGTCGAGCGTTACCGCTACATGGAGGAGTGCGCCGTGCTTGCTCGCGGCGTGAACCAGGCGACTGCTCTGTAAGCCGCCCTGAAGCTCACCGAGACCTCCTACGTGGTGGCCAAGCCCTACTCGGGCGCCGACTTCCTGCACGGCCCGATCGCCGTTGTCGATTCCGGCTTCCCGTGCTTCCTGTTCGCTCCGGACGGGCGCGCCTACGCATCACAGCTCGATCTGGCCCTGAAGATTCGCGAGCGCGGCGGAGAGCTGATCGTAATCGGCCACGCGCCCGAGGTCCTTGAGCTGGGCACCACCAGGGTCGCGGTGCCCGTTGCCGACGTACCCGAGCTACTCAGCCCACTGCCCTATATTCTGCCCGGTCAGCTCTTCGCCTACTATCTTTCCCGCACCCGGGGTGTTGACCCCGATGCGCCGCGGGGACTCAGCAAAGTAACGCTCACTCGATAGGGAGATCCGATGGTCAGTCGCGAGAGGCTGGTCGCCTCATTCCTGGACATGTGCAGGATCAACACGCCGGCGCGGAGGGAAGGCGCCCTGGCGGACCGTCTTCAGGCCGAACTGGAAGCTCTGGGGTTCACGTGCACACGCGACGGCGCCGCAGGCTCAACCGGCAGCGACACGGGCAACCTCATCGCCAGGCTGGACGGCAACGTGCCCGGCGCGCCCGCGGTCTTCTTCGCCGCTCACATGGACACCGTCGAGCCCAACCCGCAAGTCAAGATCATCACCGACGGCGACGTGATCCACACCGACGGCACGACAATCCTGGGAGCCGACGACCGCGCGGGCATTGCACCGATCCTGGAGGCGGTGCGTGCGATCCTGGAGCAGAACCGGCCACGCGGCGCCCTGGAGCTTGTCTTCACTGTCTGCGAGGAGGTGGGGCTGCTTGGCGCTAAGCACTTCGATCGTTCACTGCTACAGGCTACGTTCGGCTTCGTTCTCGACAGCGCCCCTCCCGTCGGCGCGGTCGTGAGCGCTGCGCCGTCGCAGGACAGCATGACCATAACCGTCACAGGCAAGCCCGCTCACGCCGGCGGCGAGCCCGAGAAGGGCGTCTCGGCGATCCAGGTGGCCGCACGGGCGGTTGATCGCATGCGCCTCGGACGCATTGACCACGAGACTACCGCGAACGTGGGCGTCATCCAGGGAGGCGAGGCCACCAACATCGTGTGCCCGAGCGTGACGATGCGGGCTGAGGCGCGCAGCCGGGATCCGCGCAAGCTTGCCGATCAGGTAGCGCACATGGTAACGACCTGTGAGGAGGCGGCCGCTCACTACGGCGGGTCGGTCACCATCGAGTTGGACCACCAGTACGACGCCTATCGCTGGAGCGAGAGCGACCCCCTCGTCTCGCTGGCGCTGCGAGCCGCCCGACGCGTCGGGCTACCGGCTGCGACCAAAGAGGTCGGCGGCGGGAGCGACGCCAACGTGTTCAACGCGAAGTCGCTGCCGGCCTGCGTTCTGGGTACGGCGATGACGCGGGTCCACACCCACGAGGAGTGCGCCTCCATAGACGATCTGGTGAAGACCGCCCAATGGGTCGTGGCGATCATCGAGGAGGCATCCGCGGTCTGATGCTCGCACTGGCGCGCGGGATCGTCGCCGAGGTCACGTCGGAACGTGCGGGGGCGCAGGAGCTCAGGGTGTGCGTCGCCGACACCATGCGGCTCGCCATCGCCTATCCGGCGCTCACGGGGCGCCTGGAGGTCGGCGATAGCGTCGTCCTCAATACGTGGGCGGTGGAGATGGGACTGGGCACGGGCGATCTTGACTTCGTGGTGGCGACGGATCGCATACCGCGCTCGGCTGAGCCGTCCGGCCATGTCCTGAAGCTGCGCTATACCCCGGTCCAGACGCCCGTCCTCGCGGCGGAGGCCCCCGAGAGCCCGCATCACGAGGCGCTGCGACGCTTCGCCACCTTGCAGGCCGCGCCGGTCGTGTGCGCTGAACTTCATAGTCAGGTCGCGGCCATCGCGGCCGCGGCAAAGTGGGAGACCCGCGGCGAGGCCAGGATCGTCTACGTCATGACGGACGGCGCTGCCCTTGCGCTGGGCCTTAGCCGCCTTGTGCCGCAGATGCGTGACGAGGGACTCGTTGACGCGGTGATCACGTCAGGCCAGGCTTTCGGGGGCGACTTCGAGGCCGTCAACGTCTACTCCGCTCTTGCCGTGGCGCGGGTAGCCGCCTCTGCCGACATAGTGATCGTTGGCCAGGGGCCCGGCAATACAGGCACGGGCACGCCGCTCGGTTTCTCCGGCATAGACCAGGGCATCGCCCTGAACGCCGCGTCGGCCCTGGACGGTACCCCGGTGGCGGCAGCCCGCCTTAGCTTCGCGGACCCGCGGCCGCGCCACGTCGGGCTCAGCCACCACACGTCCACGGTGCTGAACTGCGTTACCCTCTGCCCCGTGCTCGTCCCCATTCCCAGGCTGTCGGGCCAGGATGGGGCCTCACTGCGGCGCGCGCTTGAGATGGGCGGCATCCTGCGTCGCCACGAGGTCATCACCGTCAATGCTGAACCGGGTCTCGAGGCGTTGCTGGACACGGGCATCGCGGTCACCACCATGGGCCGATCCATACTGGAGGAGCGTCCGTTTTTCCTTGCGGCTGCTGCCGCCGGCCTGGTGGCCGGGCAGTGGTTCACCGGCAGCAAGGACAACTGGACGCCGACAAGGCCGCGCCCGACCAGGTCACGCTCCTGATGGGCGGCAACGGCCCGGAAGTGGTGGCAACCCGTCAAGTTCACCAGGGCAGGATCGTCTCCCTCAGGCTGGACACCATCCGTGGTCCGGACGGAGCCTTGCTGGAACGGGAGGTCGTCGAACACCGAGGAGCAGTGGCCATCGTGGCGCTGGTCCGTCCCGACGCGGTCGTGATGGTGAGTCAGTACCGCCATGCAGTGGCCGAGTGGCTCCTTGAGATACCGGCAGGAACGATCGAGGAAGGTGAGGACCCCGAATGGTGCGCCGCGCGCGAGCTCGAGGAGGAAACCGGCTACGCCGCCGAGCGCCTGCGCCGCCTGTTCGCTATGTACACCTCGCCCGGCTTCTGCAACGAGGTCCTGCACATCTACGTCGCGGAAGGCCTGCACGACGGGACGGTGAACCGGGACCCGGACGAGGAGATCGAGGTTGTTGAGGTCGCGCTGGCCGATGTCCCGGCAATGATCCATGATGAGCGCATCCGTGACGGCAAGACCATCGCGGCCCTCCTTGCCGTCATCGCGGCGAGCTGATCGCGAGCACGGCCGCGGGCGGTAGCTCCGCCGCTTCCTGGACGGCGCTCCGGTTTCGCCGCTCGGGCGCGGCCCGGCATGTAACCCCGATGCCCGCGCGAATCGTATGTAGATCGTACGGAGCCATGTTCGAGAGCCCGCCGTCAGGGCGACGCCACCGCAGTTCCCGGGGCTTCACCCTCATCGAGATTCTGGTGGTCATCGCCATCGTCGCCGCGCTCACGGCCCTCCTCTTCCCTGCATTGTGGGCCGCGCGCGCGGCCGCCCGGCGAACTGCGTGCATCTCCAACCTCCGTCAGATTGGGCTGGGTGTGCGCATGTACGTACAGGACATGGACGCATACCCTCCTCTGCTCTCGGCCCTGGTGGGAACGTACGCCACCGAGCCTCGGATTCTGGTGTGCCCCAACGACGGGGCTCGGGGTCAGCACGCAGGCAACGAGCGACTCGAAGGCAACCAGTACGTACCTTCGGGCGTAAGCTACGATTACGTGCCGCGCTGGAACCGGGCCCAACAGCTGGGCTGGTGGCGCCCGCCGCCGCAATATGGAGAAGGCAAGTGGGGTGACCTCACGCCGCTCGCCGAGTGCCAGTGGCACTGGGCGCGAGCCTTCCATGCGGACTGGTGGGACAATGCCCCTGACGCGCGTGGATGGACGCTGATCCTCACCGCGGGCGGATCGGTCCGCAAGGTCCGCGTCGAGGAACCGGTGGCTGACTTCACACCCGACCTCTATCGCTAGAGCGGCTCGCGAGGGGATCAGCGATGGGCGGCCTGTTTCTCGAGGCGACGCACGGTACGCACCGCCGCTCTGCGCCGCTCCATCGCCTGCTCCACCTTCATCACGAGCACCTCGTATGTGTCCACGCCCGGCACGTTCTTCTCGAGGTAATCGAACGCTCCGCGCCGCATGGACTCCACGGCGTTCGAGACGTTGCCGTAGGCGGTCAGGACGATCACCTCGGTGAACAGGTCGCGACTGATCGCGTGGCTCAGGACCTGTAGCCCGCTGTCCGGCGATTCCATTGACATGTCGGTGACCACGACGTCGAAGCCGTGCGGCCTGGCCGCGATGGCGCTGATCGCCTCGGCGGCGTTGCCCGCCGTCGTCACCTCGTACCCCTCGCGCTGCAGCCTCCGCTTCAGAGCCGCGCAGACTTCCTCTTCGTCATCAACGACGAGTATGCTGGTCATCACTCACCTCGCGGCGCTGACCGAGCAGCGCCCTCCACTCCGTTCATTCCGACGCGCCGGCTTCCGGCACGGGAAGGAAGACGACGAACCGTGCTCCCTCACCGGGCTCCCCGATCTCACGCACGAACCCCTGATGGGCCTCTACGATGCCCTTCACAATGCTGAGCCCCAGGCCCATCCCCTTGGCGCGAGTCGTGTGGAATGGCAGGAATATCCTCTCCTTCTCTCCGTCGTCTACCCCCGGCCCACAGTCGCGGAACTCCACCAGGATATACTCCCTGCCCTGCGATAGGCCGTACTTCAGCAGTTCGTCGCGGCTCAGTGCAAGCGAGCGTACCGCCAACATGCCACCCTCCGGCTGGAAGCTCACAGCGTTCTCGACAAGCTCGGCAAACGCCCTCTTGAGCTTCCGTGCGTCGCACCTGAGCGATGGAAGGCCACTCGTCAGGTCCGTCCGCAGCTTTATGCGCGTCCGCTTCGGAAAAGTCTCGCCTATCGCCTCCTGGATCACATCGTTCACGCTACACGTGCCCAGGGTCAACTGCGTTGCCACCACGAAGTCACGGAACTCCCTCAGTATCTCCTCGAGGCGGGCGACGCCATGGTTCATACTGGCGGCGAGGTCCTTGATCTCGGCTCGGATCTCCTCGCAAGGCCTTTCATCCAGCAGGTACGTCAGTTCGTTGAGGTCTCCCTTGATCGCGAAGGTCCGGTTGCCTATCATGTGAGCCGCCCGCGCCGATAGCTCCCCCCAGGCCGCCATGCGCTCGGCGCGTACCAGGCGCTCATACGAGCGCACGTTCTCGACCGCCGCGCCGACCTGGCGTCCTATGCTCGTCAGAATGCGCTCCTCGCCCTCGCTGAAGGCGTTCGAGAACAGCGCCGTCGCGCTCCTTCGCCGCACAACGCGCATCACGCCAAGGATGCGGCTCCGCCCGACTATGGGCACGGCCAGCAAGGCTCCTATCTCGTCCTGCGGGAACTCCACGCACAGACCGCGCCACCTCGGATCGAGTTGGGGCCGTTCCAGGCGCACCGGCTGCCCGGCTTCGGCGACCCAGCCCGTGATCCCCTCACCCACCCGGTACGGCGTCTCGCCCAGGCGGTCCGCCAGGATTCCCCGCGAAGCGGAAAGGACCAGGCGCCCCGACGCCTCATCGAGAAGGAACACCGTACAGTCCTCGAACCGGAGCATCTCCGCAGCCACGCCGAGCACCTTGCCCATCAGCGCTTCGATGTCCAGCGTAGTGGTCAGGTTGTTCCCGATCTCGATGAGCGCTGTCTCGCGTGCTCGGAAGCCGCGCACGCGCAACGCCGACGCCGCTGCGTGCGCAACCGCCACAAGGCGCTCGACATGGAGTGGTGTGAACCGGTCGGCGATCGCGCTCTCGATGTTGATGACGCCGATGGACTGGCCCGATGTGCCGCAGATCGGTACGGCGACTTCACTTCGCACGTCGCGGAAGTACATGACGTAGTGCGCGTCGTGGATCACATCGCCGGTACGATAGGGCTGGGCCGTCAACGCCACGTGCCCTGTGATGCCGCGGCCGCTTTCCTGCGCCAGGGAGAGCCGGAGTCGGGTCGTTTCCGGCGTCCATCCCAGGCCCGCCGTGGTGACAACAACAAGCTCACCGGTGCGCTGTTCGACAAGGGCCAGGAACGCCCGGTCACCGCCGGCCGCATCCATGGCAAGGTCCAGGACATCCTGGAGGTACTTCTCCTCGTCCCCAGGCCGAACGGCGCCGGCAAACAGCGCGTTCAGTTGCTCCAGGAACGCATCACTGCCACAAGCGGCGTCGAGATCGCACTCCTGCCGAGACACGACGGCATTATACCAGTGCGCACCGATCGGGCCGAGGCGCTCTCGCCGCGCCGCAATGTGCAGGGCGCTGGGCCGTATGCCCAGCGGACCACCACGACCACTCACGCCCGTGCGTGCCGGAAGGACTCTGTCCCCGTAGCGTAGAACTGGCCCCCCGAGGAGGAGGGCTATGCCAGCGAACCCACTACGTGCAGCGGCCGGAGCGGTCGCGGGACTCTGTGCCGCGCCGGCGCTGTCTGCGCCGGGCCGGACAGTCATCGTCGAGGCGCCGCGCCAGCCTTACCGATCGGCTCTGATCCGAGTCGTTCTCACCCCACCCGCGGGTGCGCACGGCGCGACTGTGACGCAGGGACGGACGCCGATCGTGTGCCAGACAGAGGAGTCTGGCGGAAAGCTCGCAGTCGCGTGGTTCGCCCGCGATCTCAGGAAGGGCGAGCGGCGGGTGTACGGCGTGAGCTTCGTACGAGGCTCCGGCCAGGCGCCTCGCTATGCAGCGAAGCGCGCAGGGGCCAACATGGACCTGCTCTTCGGAGGCGAGCTCTTTGCGCGGTACGACGTCACGACAGGCCCCAACAAGCCCTACTTCCACCCGATCTACGGGCCCGGGCAGCGCCAGGTCGTGCGGGGCTATCCCGTCTCACCGCGCACAGGCGAGACGCACGACCACATCCACCACAGGGGCCTCTGGTTCACCCACGGCTCGGTCAACGGTGAGGACTTCTGGGCGGAGACCCAGAGCAAGACCGTGCACAGGTCGTATGAACGCGTTCAGGCCGGCCCTGTCTGCGGAGCGTTCACGGCGCTGACGGACTGGTTCAAGAAGGACGGGACGCGCATCGCGGAGGATCGCCGCGAGTTCCAGTTCTACGAATGCGATGGGATCCGCGTTCTGGACGTGGCGATCCGCCTAACGCCTGTCGGCGGCCCGCTGGTCCTGGGCGACACCAAGGAGGGCAGCTTCGGCCTCCGGCTCGCGGATTCCATGCGCCTGAGCGTCGGCGGCGGGCACATTGTGAACTCGGAGGGCGCCCAGGATGGGGCGACCTGGGGCAAGCGGGCCTCGTGGGTCGACTACTTCGGAACCGTCGAAGGCGGCACCGTGGGGGTAGCGATCCTCGAGCATCCCGCCAGCTTCCGCTATCCGACCTGGTGGCACGTGCGCGACTACGGCCTGTTCTGCGCAAACCCGTTCGGTATCCACGACTTCGAGACCGGCCAGTCGGCGACCGCCGGCAACCACACAGTGCCCGTCGGCAGGGAGCTTGCGTTGCGGTACCGGCTGCTCTTCCACTCGGGAACGGCAGTTGATGCCGGCGTCTCGGAACGCTGGAATGAGTATGCGGATCCGCCTCGCGTCAGCGTGAAGTAACCGACCAACCGAGAGGAGCTAGCGTATGTCAGCAAAGCCCGGCGAGACGGGCGCAACACCCCGATGGTGGTTCCAGGGCGTCAGCGGATATGCCTGGATGGTACTGGTGGTCTGCGCACTCGGGTGGCTGTTCGACACGATGGACCAGCACCTGTTCACGCTGGTCCGGCAACCGTCGCTCACCGAGATCATGAGGGGTCACGTGCCGCCCGACAAACTGGACGGGGCTGTGAAGCAGGTTGGCGGAGAGCTCACTGCGATCTTCCTGCTCGGCTGGGCCACCGGCGGCTTCCTCTTCGGCATTATCGGCGACCGGCTCGGCCGAACACGGACCATGGTGTTCACGATCCTGACCTACTCAGCGTTCACCGGGCTGAACGCGCTCGTGGCTCAGCCCTGGCAGTACGCCGTGTGCCGGTTCCTGACCGCCATGGGAGTTGGCGGCGAGTTCGCGGCCGGCGCCGCGCTTGTCGCCGAAGTGTGGCCCAACCGATCTCGCCCCATGGCTCTTGGCTTCCTCCAGGCGCTCTCCGCCGTCGGCAACATGACGGCGGCCGTGATCACTCTGGTGCTGAGCGCGGTCAGCTGGCGGTGGGTATTCGTCGTAGGCGCAATACCTGCCCTGCTTGTCGTGTGGATCCGACGCTCCGTCAAGGAGCCGGACAAGTGGCATCACGCCAAAGAGGCGGCCAGGGCGGGCGGCGTCGGAACGGAGCTCGGAAGCATCGCGGCGCTTTTCAGCACCAAGACCCTGGCCAGGAACACGGTCGCGGGTGTCCTGCTCGGAACGGCCGGCGTGGGGGGTGTGTGGGGCGTCGGCTTCTTCCTACCGGACCTGCTCGGATCCGCCGTCAAACCGGCGTACGCCGCCTCAGCAGCGATCCTGGCGCTGCCCGCGCCGGAACAGGCAGCGGCCGTGACCAAGGCCGTCCAGGCCCTGAAGAGCCAGGTGTTCTTCGTTCAGCAGATCGGCGCGTTCATCGGCATGTTCGGCTACGCCGCGCTAAGCCAGCGGATCGGGCGCAAGCCCGCTCTGGCGATCACACTGGCACTGGCGTTCGTCGCTGTACAGGCCGCCTTCTGGGGCGTGCGAGACGCAACGTCGGCTTACTTGCTCGCGTTCCCCCTCGGCATCTTCTGCCTGGCGCCGTTCTCAGCGTATGCCGTCTACTTCCCGGAGCTCTACCCCACGCGCCTCCGCGCGACAGGGGTGGGCTTCTGCTACAACTGCGCTCGGATTCTCGCGGCGGGCGCGCCGTTCGTGCTGGGCGCCCTCGCCAACAGGTTCGCGGACCCGCTGGACGAGACCGCCGGGTTCCGCCAAGCAGCTACCCTGGTGGCCTTCATCTACTTCGTCGGCTTCGCCGGCCTGTTGTTCGCGCCGGAGACGAAGGGCAAGCCTCTGCCCGAATAAGCGCCACCGAAAGCGCTGCTCCGTCGGCGCCGCACGCAAGGATCGGCCGATCGTCCGCTCCCCTCGCCGGGACCCCGAGCGCTCTATCGGCTCCACGTCGCCGCTGCGGCCTCGCGGAGCGCCTCCTTCCAGGATTGGACGTGTTCGGGCGCGACAACGACCCCGTTGAGGCCGTGCTCCAGCACGCTTGGTGCCAGATGGTCGTAGAGTCCACTCTCAAGCACTGCTTCAACAGGCACGAGGACCGACCTCGCCGCCTCCATCGTGGCCTCGAGCCACTGCCCCGACAGCCTCTCGCCGCAGAGGTCTACGGTTAGCCGCTCCACTCCGGCCTCGAGCACCGCAGCCGGGTCCGTCACATCTGGTGCAGCACAGACGCCAACTCGAACACGTCCGGTATCGCGGCCATCGGCAGCCAGCGCAGCACCCGCCCGCTCAAGCTCCTCTCGGAACACAGCCACGGCGCCCAGCCCTGATCCCACCATCAGGACCGCGGTCACGTCGCCCTGTGATGCGCCTTCGACGAGTGCATGACCGCAGCACCCTTCGGGATGCACCGCGAACGTCACGGGCTTGCCGTGCGACGCTCGAACTGCATCTCCGATACCCCCGGCGTCGCAGCCCGAGGCCGCGTATAGCCCGTCGGGTCCGCACTCTATCGCGCGCGAGATCGCGCGCGTGCTGCTCACGGCGGCGCTCACACGGATCTGGCGGCCGTCCGGCAGGCGTACCGGCTGGTGCGCGTAGTCGAGGTACAGCCGGTGCGTGGGCGCGATGCCCGTGGTATGCGCCTGGAAAGCGGCCAGCGCTCGATCCGTGGGGTTCGCGATTACGATCCCCCGGTCACCGTCCACCAGGACGAGGTCGTCCTCGCGTATGGCTGCGGCCCGTGGGCCGACGTCATCGAGGATCGGGCGGCTACGGCCGTGACCAGACGCGTAAGCGTCCGGCCACGCGGTCTCGCTAACCGCCGCCACCGCGGTCGTGGGCAGGTCCGCCTCACGCAGGTCGTGGGCGCCCAGCAAGATGCAGACGAGGTCCGGCTCGTCGTGCTCCGTTCCCTCGCCCATCCAGAACGGCCTCGGGCCTCGCGGCGGACTGGCCGCGAAGAGGTCCGAGAACGACCTGATGCGGCGCGCCACGCCAATGGCACGCCCGCCGGCAACGGAACGGCCCAGAAGCCGCAGCACCGCTCCTACCTTCCGGGGCGGGTGGCCATGGCTAACTCCTGCCTGCGCTCCCCGTCACTTGGTTCCGCGGGTTGCAGCCAGGCTGGGCGGCGGCACGACGGGCGGCGCAGACTGGGAGGACTGCTTCTCGAGTTCCTTGATGCCCTGCTGGCCGGGCTGCCGCTTCTTGAACCAGTCCTCACTAATGTCGAGAGCGCCGGCCGGGAGCGTGTTCTTGGGCTTCTCCGGCTCAGTAACGCCGCCAGCCACCGGCCGCTGCCGGCCGGGGCCGGGCTTCTGCCCGGCATTGACTCCGGCCCTCGCCTTAATGGCGGCCATCATCCTCTTCCTCGACGCAGCCTCCTGCTCCATGCGCTGCTTCATGGCCTGCTTCTGGGCCGCTTCCTGCTGCTGCGGCGGGATCTTCGGCGCGTCGGGCTTCCCGGCGCGCTCGATGACATACGACATAGCGCCGAGCACCACCAGCAACACTCCTAGTATGGCGAACGTTGCGAATCTGGACACGAGCCTGCTACCTCCGGTCTCGCGATCGCGCGCGAGTCTCGCACAGTGTACCGGATTAGCGTGCCGTCGGGTTCCCCTCCGTGCTCCGTCGCGTTAGGGTACGATAGCCCGTCGCGCAGCCACACCGGGAGACCCCTCGTGAACTTCATGCTATTTAGCCTCGACACACTCCGAGCCGACCGGCTCGGATGCTATGGGTATGGACGGGTCACGAGCCCTCATCTCGACCGCATCGCCGCGGAAGGGGCGTTGTGCCGATCCCACTTCAGCCCGCACATCCCGACGTACCCCGGGCATACCACGATGCTGACAGGGCGCGACGTCTACGCACACCAGATCACCGGCCAGTCCGGCGCCTATGAGCTCTCGACGGATATCCCCACGCTCGCGGAGATGCTCGCGGCGAACGGCTACTTCACGGCCGCCGCCGACAACCTCGGACGCTGGTTTCGGCGCGGGTTCGAGGTATACGAGGGCTACGAGTGGGACTCGTCCGAGCCGCGCGAGTGGCGCAAGGGCGAGGCCGTCACATCCGCTGCACTCAACGTGATCAACCGGGCTGCGGCGCAGAACAAGCCGTTCTTCGCCTTCGTGCACTACTGGGATCCGCATACGCCGTACCTTCCTCCTCGCCCGTTCGACAGGATGTTCTATGAAGCCGACGAGAGGGCGCCCGGCAACGCCTCGATGGACGCCGTCTGGGACTGCGGAGCATTCAAGTGGTACTTCCGGGAGTGGATGCCCGGCGTCACCGACATCGAGTTCCCGAAGGCGCAGTACGACGCGGAAGTAGCCTACATGGACACGTGTCTGGCCCATGTGCTGGCTCGGATCGAAGAGCTCGGCCTGGCGCAGGATACGATGCTCATCTTCACGTCCGACCACGGGGAGGAGCTGGACGAACACGGATGTTGGTTCGACCATCATGGGCTCTACGACACCAACACCCGGATTCCGCTGATCGCGAAGCTACGTGGCGTGATCCCGGCAGGGACGCAGGTGGGCGGCCTGACCCAGATGACGGACATCGTACCGACGGTTCTCGACTATGCCGGCCTGCTGGATGCGTATGCGCCATTCGGTGGTTGCAGTCTCCGCCGGCTGTTCGAGGCCGGCGGCGAGACGGCGAGCGCCGGCACATGCGATGCGGTCCATATGACCGAGAACACGTGGATGAAGAAGCGGGCGCTCAGGACAGCGGAATGGAAGCTGATCCGCGCCCTCGAGCCGGATCCGCATGGCTTCCCCCCGGTGGAGCTCTACCGCGTCGCGGACGACCCACTGGAAGCGAGGAACCTCGTCGAGCAGTTCCCCGAGGTGGTGGGCGAGCTCACGGCGATCATGGAAGCCCACGTGGCGTTCCGGACCGCCGAGACCGGACTTCCGGATCCCATCACGCTTCAGCCCGTGCCGCTGAAGAGGGTTGGGAGGATCGTGGCCGACGCGGCTCCGACGGCGCCCGGGGGACCGGGCGCCCCCGTGGCAGTCGGGGTCGGTCAGGGCGACGAGAAGCTGCCCGAAGGCGATTTCGTCGGCTACGTGCGGGACGAGGGCGAGCATGTCTGACTTCCAGGCGATCGTCCTGGGGTTTCTCCAGGGGTTCTCGGAGTGGCTCCCCGTCAGCAGCACCGCGCACGTGGCGGTGGGTCTGAGGCTCTTCGGCCTGAGCGACGCGGGCGGGCTGGGAGCAGCGTTCACTGCGGTAAGCCAGCTTGGCTCCGTTCTGGCCGCACTGATCTACTTCAGGAAGGACATCCGATCAGTGCTCGCCCGACCAGCCGCGGATGGCGATGCTCCTTCAGCGCCGGCCGACCAGCCCGATCGCCGGCTCCTGTTGCCCGTCGTGATCGGATCCCTGCCGGTGGTCGCCTGCGGCGTTGTCTTCAAGCACGCGATCGAAGGGCCTCTGCGAGGGATGTACGTGGTAGCCGCGAGCATGATGAGCTTCGCCCTGATACTCGCCTGGACCGAGTCCCGGGCAACGCTCAGAAGGAAGCTGGCATCTGTCACGATCTGGGACGGACTGCTCATCGGTATCGGGCAGATGTTCTCGCTCATACCAGGCGCGTCCCGGTCAGGCACCAC
>Ga0172368_10004989_pt1 | contig 15090 bp, 12 predicted proteins | sample Lak11m_FD_114540 | JGI IMG/M metagenome (GOLD analysis project Ga0172368, IMG submission 114540) | Freshwater microbial communities from Kabuno Bay, South-Kivu, Congo - kab_022012_11m | ecosystem: Environmental > Aquatic > Freshwater > Lake | place: Democratic Republic of the Congo: South-Kivu...
AAAATAGTGCCGAGATAAATCGCGCCGCAGGCAAAAATCAGCATTTGTAAAATTAAGCCGGAGCGCGCGAATTCCGCGCCGGCAACTAGCGTCATTAAACCCGTAGCGACAAATTGCGCGCCAATCATCAGCGGTAAAGCAAACAGCGCGAGTGAATCAAACGAGCGTTGAATTATTTTATGCGCGTTAGCCGTATCGTGGCGATGAAAGGCCGCGGTAATTTGCGGCAAGGCAATGCCCGCTAAAATAAACGGCAGAGTGACTAAAATGTCAATCACGCGATAAGTTGCGCCGTACAGTCCGACTTCGGCCGGCGATTTTATCAGCGATAAAATAATAGTGTCGGCTTTTAGATAAATTAAGTTTAAGGCGATGGTGCAACTAAGCGGCCAAGACAGGGTAAAAATTTCCCGCCAAAGTTTGCGGTTAAAGGCAAAACGAATTTGAGTAAGCGGCAAAGAGAGCAGGTAGTTTATTATTAATTGCATTAAACCGCCAGCCACAGTTGCCATTACCATGCCAAGCAGCCCCCAGTTAAACGCCGCTACCGTAATTACCGCGCCGGTTAAAATAATCCGTCCGCTGACTTCCGCGAGAGAAGCGCGCGCCATTTGCAACTTCGTCTGGTACAGGCCGATAAAAATTTGGCAAAGCGCGGAAAAGAAAAACGAAAGCGAGGCGATTGCTACGCCCAATTTTACCTCCGGCGAATAGTTAAATAAAAATACGCTCAAAGGCGCAATGCCTAAAAAAATCAAAGCGGAGAAAAAACGGAAGGTAAAAAGATTATTTAATATTTTTTGTTCATCATCCCCCGCTTTCGCTATAAGTTGTGAGGTTACTAATGTTAAACCGAAATCGGCTAAAATGCCAAAGAATTGCACATACGCCATAATGGATGTGTAATATCCAAAACCGGCCGCGCCTAAATAGCGGGTCATTATTGCTACCGCAATTACGCCTAAAATCGTGGAAATTATTTTGGCGGCGAAGTTAACGGCGGTATTGTAGGCGATTCGTTTAAACATAAATATAACACGAATGTCGCGAATTATACGCGAATGCCACAAATTAAAATTCCCGAATGTCATTCGTTAGCTAATTTGAAATACTCGTATGTAATTTGCGTACATTCGCGTTATATCTATCGTACTTGACTTTATTGCCCTCTGTCAAATGTTTATGGTATAATATATTTAGATTTCCACATGTTCAAAATTCAAAAAGTGAGTTCGGCTTTAATTTAGTTAAGCGAACCATTAATACGAATACATTGTACGAGCCTAAATTATCTCAGATGAATGCGAATAATGCGAATTAAAGGAAAAAATATTTTATATAATTGATTTATTAATTTAAAAAAATATGTTCAAGAAAAAAATTTTATCGTTTGTTATGTTAAGCGGACTGTGCCTGTCATTTGCCTGGGCTTTAACCGCGGCGCCGGTGAGCGCGGCAGGAATCATTGATAAAATTAAAGGTACAGATAGCACAGAAGGAGTCAACTATAACGCTATCGCCACTAATGTTTATGGCACTGCAGACCAAAATAAGTTGAGTAATGTTACCATATATATTATTAATGCTATTTTAGGGTTGCTGGGACTTATCTTTTTAGTTTTGATTGTGTATGCCGGTTTTTTGTGGATGACCGCGGCTGGCAATGACGATCAAGTTAAAAAAGCCAAGAGCATATTAACGGCGGCCATTATTGGCGTTATAATTATTATAGCCGCTTATGCGATTTCCAATTTTGTGCTGGATGCTTTGAGTAAAGTTGGACAATCATAATTAAATGTAAAATTTGTTAGTTAAAAAAGAGCTTCGTTTTTAGAGGCTCTTTTTTTATTTGTTCACATTTTAAGGGAAATAAGATAGAATAAAATCAGTCAAAAGTCTACCCGCCTGCCAAAGCTATGGCTTTGCATTGCGGGCAGGTAAAGTCCTTAAAGTCCATAAAGCCAGAAATTAATTCTGCCGCGGAAGTTAAGGGCAAAATTTATGCTAACTTTGATGACATGGTTTATAATTTGTTTCATCTGGCTGGCGTGGAAGCGGCTGGATTGGGCGCTCGTTTTGGCGTTAGCGGTTTTACCGGCGTATCAAATCAGGTTTCATGTCGGACCGCTGCCCTCTACTTTACTGGAAGCAATGATTTTAATTTTGTTTTTAGTCTGGCTGATAAAAGCCTGGCGCGCGCGGGAACTGCCATTATTCCATAAACATTTAAAAAATGTCAGGCAATATCCATTTCACATGGAAATAATTTTATTACTCATTATCGCTTTTATTTCCGCCGGCGTCAGCGGTTTTTCCAATGCCAGTTTGGGAGTTTTAAAAGCCTATTTTATCGAGCCGATAATGTTTTATATTGTTTTTGTTAATGTATTTAAATTTAAAGAAAATCGGCAGAAAATTTTCATGGCGCTGGGAGTGTCGGCGTTAGCGGTTTCTTTAGTTGCCATTTATCAGGCTATTACCGGGCAATTGTTGCCAGCCGATTGGGTTAATAGCGGGCGGGTGACGGGAGTATTTGCGTATCCGAATGCATTGGGGTTATATTTAGCACCAATTTTAATTTTATTGTTTGGGTTTTTATTGTCATTGCGAGCGGAGCCTGCGAAGCAAGGCGAGCGAAGCAATCCCGTTGATAATCGTTCCGGTTATTTTTACGGGATTGCTTCGTTGTCGCTTGCGCTCCTACTCGCAATGACAGTGATAGCTGTGTTTTTTGCTCATTCCCAAGGCGCTATGATTGGATTGGCGGCGGCACTGCTCGTGTTCGGCATTTTATATAATTTGAAGACGCGGCTGGCCGTAACATTGGGAGTGTTTGCAGCGGTTATAGTTTTGATTTTAAATCCAACTTGGCTCGCACAGTTGCAAAATAAAGTACTGCTGCGCGATTTGGACGGGCAGATCAGGCGGCAGCAATGGACGGAAACTTGGCAAATGCTCCTAGACGGGCGCATTATCTTTGGCGCCGGATTAGCCAATTACCAAAAGGCGGTAGCGCCTTACCACCAAAGCGGCATTTATGTCCGCAACGGCGATCCGGAGTTTGACAAATGGGTGCGGATTTCGCTAGAGTACCAGCAGCAAGTATGGCAGCCGCTGGAAATATACTTATATCCGCACAATATTTTTTTGAATTTTTGGAGTGAACTCGGGCTAGCGGGGATGTTGCTTTTTATTTTGATTATAATAAAGTATCTGGTATTTAGTATTCAGTATTTAGTATCGGGAGGAAAGCATAAAGCAACAATATTAGGATTAGCTTGCGCGATGATCGTCATTATTATCCATGGTTTAGTGGATGTGCCGTATTTTAAAAATGATTTAGCGGTGCTATTTTGGGTACTGATTGGAATGTTAGGCGTTTATAGGGTAGGTGTTCCCCCACAAATCAACAAATCTTTTTACAAATAACATAAATAAGAAGTAGGAGACGTGGCAGAGTGGTTGAATGCGCCGCTCTCGAAAAGCGGTATGCCGGAAACGGCATCGGAGGTTCAAATCCTCCCGTCTCCGCATGAGGTTCTCCGCTCATCTCGCTTACGCGAGTGAACGGACCCGCTCAAGCCCGTAGGGCTATGAGCGGGAAATCCCACCCCCTCCGCCAATTTTCAAAATTATTGAAATATTGCAGGGTATTTACATTTTTTATAAATTTCCTTAATATGAACAGAAAAAGTTCATTTAAAGGAAGGAGGTGTAAACCTTGGATTTTGAACCAATCTCCATAATCCGATCACTTGAAAGGCTTGAGCTTGATGCGGCAATAGAAGTATTTGCACAGGCTATTCCTCGATACTGGCCAAATACTTCAGAGGAAGCTCGTTTATGGGTAAAAGAAGAATTTTATCACCCTGAAGCTGTAGTAATTGGTCACTTTGACAGGACAACCTTGGATGCTGTAGTTTGTCTGACCTCATTTGAGTTTGTTTTATCTCATTTAGAAGCTCAAGAACAGGCACTTGTTGAAGCCGGAGTAGCCGAAGTCGCTTCCAGCATTAACCCGCGTGAAGTCGTGCATATTGGTGGCCTTGCAGTGGCACAAGATGCTGTTGATATTGGATGGGGTATGCTTCTTTTCACAGTCGCTGAACGTGAAGCGCAAAATCGGGGTTACAAGCTTCGTATTGGACACACCGCAAGGCGTAGTGAAAAGTACCCAGCTATGCGCGTTTTGACATCGTTAGTGAAGTGGAGAAAGTGGCAAGAATTGCCGGTGTCCGAGAAAATTTACTATGCTAACCCTCCTGACCTTGAGAAAGTTTGGTGCTATAAGCCCTGTTGATTCCGCAAAGAATTGTTTGGGCTTATTTTTTTCACTTCAATATCTAAGCGCAGAATGTTCAGCAAAGTTTTTCTAAAAATCAATTTTAGATATTTATTTGATGTTTAATATATTGTATATTATAGACAATTAGCAACTTTATTAAAATTACTATGCTAAACGAGCCAAGAGCAGACGTTGCGCAAAACAGTAAATATTTTTTATACATTGCAATTCTATTTGTGGCGGTGCTCATGACCTCCAATACTGTTGCGGTCAAACTCATTCAGATTGGACCTTTTGTTTTTGCCGGCGCAATTTTCATCTTTCCGATAAGCTATATCTTCGGAGACATTCTTACTGAGGTTTATGGCTATAAAGCATCACGAAAAATAATTTGGTCAGGTTTTGTCGCGCTTATTCTGATGTCTTTCTGTTATTGGTTTATTCAGGTGCTTCCAGCTCCTGGCTTTTGGCAAAATCAATCTGCATACAAAATGATTTTAGGAGCCGTTCCAAGAATTGTTTTAGGATCAATCATCGCTTATTTTTTAGGTGAATTCAGTAACTCATATGTATTGTCAAAGATGAAAGTCTGGAGCGAGGGAAAATATCTTTGGATAAGAACAATTAGTTCAACAGTGGTTGGTGAAGGCGTTGATACTCTTATCTTCGGTATAATCGTTTTTGCTGGAACTATTTCAATAGCCGCTCTGGCAACCCTCATCATATCTGGTTATCTCGCAAAAGTTGCTTACGAAGTAATATTTACCCCGGTTACTTATTTGATCGTAAATAAACTCAAAAGAGCTGAAGGTATTGATGTATATGATCGAGGCATTAGCTATAACCCGTTTCTGTTGAAAGATAACTAATGAAGAATATTTATTTCTTGCCATTGACAAAAATCAAAATTTGCCCTATACTGTATTTCAGTAAGCGTTGTTCGCTAAACTCTCCCTTTAAACATTGAGTGGTAAGGGCAGCAGCGGCGCAACAAAGCAGGTCGCCTTACATATTAATCTTCCGCAAATTAATGAAAATTTGTTGATTTGCGGGCCTGTTTAAAGGGAATCAAATGGAAAAGAAACTCTATGTCGGCGGTTTGTCTTATGGCACAACCGACGACGGTTTGCGCGATGCGTTCGCGCAGGCCGGTTCTGTCGCTTCCGCGTCAGTCGTTACTGACAAATTTTCCGGTCGCTCCCGCGGCTTTGGCTTTGTGGAGATGTCCACGGAAGAAGAAGCCCAAGCAGCGATTGAGATGTGGAATGGAAAAGAGCTGGAAGGCAGAACAATTACCGTAAGCGAAGCCCGTCCTCCGCGCGAGCGGAGCGAGCGTCGTGGCGGTTTCCGCGGCGGTTACAATGACCGCGGCGGCGACCGGAATCGCGGCAATAGCAATTGGTAATCCCAAGCACTTTGGGATAGCTAAAAAATAAAATCTCTCCCGCAATATTGCGGGAGAGATTTTATTTTTTTGTGCGGGGACTGCCGCCACATACCATTAAGATAACTTTAACCTTTCTTTTAATTGCGCGATTAGCCGGTAGGCCCGTTCCGGCTCGGAACGCTGGCTGACAAAAAGGTAAACGGCGGTACGCAAGGCGGTCCAGTTATAATAAGTGGCGATGCGGCGGTTGATATCATTATCAATTTTTATTTTTGCCGCTATTTCATATTCGGTTAAAAATATTTGCCGCAGGCGCGCAAGCGCGTCCATGTCGGCAATAAATTTTTTCGCCATGTATTCAAGCTGCTGTAAAAAAGTTCCCAAATCGCGGGCAAAGTCCGCCAGGCACATGTCGGTAAAGTCAATCAAACCGATTTTATTTTTAGAAATTCTGATGACATTTTCCGGATGGGCGTCGCCATGGATTAAACAGCGCCGGTTTAAAGAGGCTAAATTTTTCTTTTCCTCTTTGTTTAAAAGGTCAAATATCCGCCGGGTATCTTCATATATATCCGGGTATCTGTCCGCTATTTTTTTCAGCCAAACTTTGGCGCCGGGAATAGTGGTTTCAATCAGGCTGTTCTGGCGGTTAAAATTTTTTGCTCCGGCGGTCGGGAGGCGGTGCAGTTTGGCAAACCAGCGGGCGGTCAATTTTACTAAATGTTCTAACTCGGCAAAGTCTTGATGCTTGATAAAATGAAAAAGATTTTTACCGTTTAAACCGCGGTAAAATACGCCGCGGAAGCGCTGGGAATAAAAAAGCGGATGAGGAATGGTTAAATTTCCTCGCGCGAACCCTTTACTCCATAAAAAGCAGAGCGCGTCATAAATATTTTTTCTCGGCTCATGCGAGTGCGCCGAGCAATAAATTCGCAACCATTTGTTTTTGCTGTAGTGCGACAAAAAAAGCACATTATATTCAATTACCACATGGTAAGAATTTTCCCAGATGTTATTTTTAATGCCGTGGATTTTTATTTTTTTTATAGTTTTAAAATAGGGGTACAGCGGCAAGACGCGCTGCTTAAAATATTTTAAAACAAATTGTTCATCGTAAAGTTGCTTGATGCTCATAACGCATAACGCATAACGCATAACGCGCAGAATAACAGAGAAGCTGTTATGCCTTACGCGTTTTGAGTTATGCGCATTTTATTTTTTCCAGTAATATTGCCAGTGCTTGCTCCAGATGAATTTTTTTATTTCCCAGACTAATTGCTCCGCTTTAATTTTTTCCCGCCGACTTCTGGGGTTATCCAAAGAGCGTACCGCCCGGACAAGTTCGTTAACGCCGCGTTCTATTTCGTCCGGACTCCAGGAGAGCGCCCCGAATAAATTTTTAAAGTCATGCCCGGATGCCCACCAAAAAGTGCAGCTTGCGAGCCCTTGCCGCAAATGCCGTTCCGCCCAAAGATGCTGGTAGTCATCAGGATAATCGGCAACTGTTTTGATTGCCAAAGCGGCCAGCCGCCAAATTTTTTTCTGTAGGGGATTTTTTTTATTGTGCCACAGGGCAAACGGAAGCTTTTGCTTCAGCTCTGCCGCGGTTGACTCCCAGGAAGAAGCTGTTAAGTTTATGGATTTCTTTGGCTGGTTGTTTTTAATAAATTCGGAAATGGTTTTTGTTTCCAAACCAGGTTCGGATAAAAGCTTTTCTAAGCTGCCGGATAAATCATTATAGCGTAAACCATATAACTCCGCATCGGTGGCGGTAGCGGCGGTGATGTTGGGCTGGTTGGTTAAAGTAGTGATAGCTTTCGGCACATAGCTTTGGGACAGCGCGCGCTGCCTGAATATTACCTTGAGCCCGCTTTGAGCGTCAAGATAGGTTTGGCCGCAATTCAATAAATTTAAAGCGCCGCTGCCGGAAATTTCATCCAGTATTATCCAGCGGTAGCCCAAGCGCTTTAGCAGACGGCCGGTTTTTGCGTCATAAGCCATTTCCGGCAAAAAAAATCCATGCGGGCGGGAAATTTTAAAAAATTTTTTCAACAGTTTTTCCTGTAACTTTATTTGCGCCTCGGCTTCCGTTGATGAAATAAGCGGCAAGATGGGGTGGTAAGCGGCTGTTCCCGTTAATTCAATTTGACCCCGCTCAACCAATTTTTTAAATCCGACCAAAACTGCCTGATGGCCATACTCATCCAATTTTTCCAGCAAACAGCCGTTGATGTTGGCGGTAAATTTGATGCGGGGATTTTTTAGCAGCGCTTTAATAATCCGACTATAGCTTTGGTTCGCGGCCGCTTCTATTGTTTCCCGGTCCGCGGTCGCCGGCTGGTAAAAATGCAGAAAGTTAATCCACAACATAAATTAGTTTATAAAGTTTTAAAGTTCATAAAGTTCGTAAAGTAATAACTTTATAACTTTTAACTTGATAACTTTAAAAACTGTTATTTATTTTCCGTTCCCGTTCATATTCAGGGCGGCATAGTACAGATCAGCGTATTTTTTTGCCGGCAATTCCCAGGAATTTGATTCTTGCATATCATGCATTACCAGCTGGTGCCATCTTTTTTTGTTTTTAAATAATTCTAAAGCGCGGGTAATCGCGCCATACAGCTCATAAGTGCCGAAACTATCCAACACAAAGCCGTTGCCGCTGCGGTCACGCGGGTTATAGTCAGTCACCGTGTCGGACAGCCCGCCGACGCGATTGACAACGGGCACGCAGCCATAGCGCATGGCAATCATCTGGTTTAAACCGCAGGGTTCATGGTGCGAAGGCAGCAGCAGCATGTCGGCGCCGGCATAGATTAAAGTTTCATATTTTTGGTTTTCCGCGTGCGATGGAATAATAACGAATTTACCGTTATGGCGGGCCAGCTTTTGCATTTCATTAATATAATTTTTATCGCCGGCGCCGATAACAATCAATTGCAGATTCAGCCGCATCAATTCATCGGCTATCTGCAGAATCAGCTCAAAGCCTTTTTGAAAAACAATGCGCGAGGTCATGGCAAGCAGCGGCACCTCGGCGTTAACCGGCAAATTAAATTTTTTTTGTACCGCTCGCTTGTTATTTTTTTTGCCTGTTTTGCAGTTGTGCAGGTTGTATTTTTTATGCAGGCCCGGGTCGGTCGCCGGGTTGTATTCATTGTAATCAATGCCATTAATTATGCCGAACAGCCTTTGCTGGCGGTTGCGCAGAATCCGATTTAAATCCTGCCCGAATTTAGGGGTTTGGATTTCAATGGCGTACTGTTCGGATACGGCGTTAATAATGTCGGCATTCATAATGCCGCGTTTGGCAAAGTTAATATATTCCAGTTTCGGGTCGCTGAACAACGGCAGTTTAGTCGCGCCATAATCTTTATGTTGGCGTGGCACATCCCACCAATTCATACCCATTTGGTAAGCCAAATTATGGATAGTATAAATAGTCTTGGCGGTTTGTAACTTTGCCGTGTAAGGAAAGTTATTTTTGATGTAATAAGGAATTAGCCCAGCATGCCAGTCATGACAGTGGATAATATCGGGGTTAAGATCAAGCATAGACATTAATCGCAAGGCAGCCACATTAAATAATAAAAAACGCGCGTTTTCATGCGTGGAGCTATAAAGGGATTTGCGCCGCGAAAAATATTTTTCATTTTCCACAAAATACACCGGCAGCCCGCTCATTAAATAGCCGCGCCAGTAATTAACGGTTATGGCTTCCGCGCCGTCGCCATTTTCATTTTCACCGTTGGGATAAAGCTTGATATCTTTTTCCAATAACTCCAGATGGAATTTTTGCTTATCAATTATCTGGTCGTATAGGGGAGTAATAACCGCCACTTCATGGCCCAATCGCTTCAGCGCTTTGGGCAAACTGCGGGCAACATCCGCCAAACCGCCGCTTTTGGAAAAGGGGTCTACTTCAGAAACAATGTGGATAATTTTAAGAGGTTTCATATTATTCAAATAATGTTTACATACCTACATCATTAGCGAACTTTATAATCCAAATACTTCCTACGGACTTATTTGTTCTTCTAATTTATGCAAATACTACAAAAATATAATTTACATATCTTTGCTAATGCACCAAGCCGGTTTAATAATGATTAGTTTGCGCAAATAATATTATATCCGAATTAGATTTTGTAGTATTTGGATGTAATTTGCCTGCCCGACCGCTGGCAGCATCAGGCGAGTGCGGTAGATTTGGATTATATGGAATTAGCGCAACAGATGGCTATCGCGAGCGCATCGGCGGCATCGTCCGGTTTGGGAATTTCTTTCATCTTCAGTAATAATTTTACCATTTTCTGCACCTGCTCTTTACCCGCCCGGCCGTAAGCGCTGACCGCTTGTTTGACTTGCAGGGGCGTGTATTCGTAAATTGGCAGGTTGCTTTGACAGGCGGTTAAAATTATGACGCCGCGCGCTTCGCCGACCGCAAAGGCGGTTTTGGCGTTATTATAAAAAAACAATTGTTCCACGGCAATTGCGTTTGGTTTTTGTTTGGATATTATTTTTTTTAATTCCGCGCTGATTTGTTTCAGCCGTTCCGCGTGAGGCAAATTAGCTTTGGTTTTAACGCAGCCGTAAGCAATTAGAGTAATTTTGTTTTTATCGTCACTGATAATACCAAAGCCGGTGGTAGCGAGTCCCGGGTCTATTCCTAAAATTACTTGGCGCATAACGCATAACGCATAACGCATAAATTCACGCTAATAGCGTTACGCGTTTTACGTTATGCGTTACGCGATTAAATAATGACATCTGTATAATAATTGCTTACATCCTCATTATTTTCCAAATCCTCAATAAATTTCTCTACTTTAATTTTGTCTTCCTCGCTGGTAGTTTTTAAATCTTTCGGCACATACTCAATAGCAGCCGCTTCAACGGCTATACTTTTTTCATCAAGAAATTTTTTTATACCATTTAAATTTTCTATACTGGTATATACGGTCCAGCCCTCGTCTTCTTTTTGGATGTCATTTGCGCCGGCGTCAATCAAGGCTAATTCAAACTCGTCGTTAGCTGAATTTTTATTTTTTAATTCTTCATTCATAATCCTAATCACGCCTTTGCGTTCAAAATTCCACGCCGCGCTGCCGCTATTTCCTAACGAGCCGCCGTTTTTAGTGAATAAATGGCGGATTTCGGCCGCGGTACGGTTTTTATTGTCGGTTACTACTTCAATAACAAATCCCGCTTTCGCCGGTCCGATGCCTTCGTAAGTAAGTTCTTCCAGCGCCGCGCCGCCCAACTCGCCGGTGCCGCGCTTAATTGCCCGTTCAATGTTGTCTTTCGGCATGTTTACTTCGCGGGCGCGGTCAATTGCGATGCGGAGCGAAAAGTTCATTTCCGGGTCCCCGCCTTTGCGCGCGGCAATCGTGATGACGTTGGCGATTCTAGTGAAAGCGGAGCTGCGTTTCGCGTCTACCGCCGCCTTTTGTCTTTTGGTTGTTGCCCATTTGGAGTGTCCGGACATAAATCAAGTTACAAATTGTCAAGTTAAAAGTAGAAAAGTTATAAAATAAGATTTTTAATCCTTGCTTTTTGTAGTGTACCGTAAATAGCGATAAAAATCAAGGCAGAACAAAGATAATTTTTTATGGTATAATTATGGCAGTTGAAAATAAAAACAAACAATCTCATGTTTTGCCAAAAAATAAAATTTTTTATTTTTTTCTTTGCCCTCGGTGCGGGCTTTTTTTGTTACTCAAAAAATGCGCTGGCAGTTAATATTGGAGAAGTCGTCATTAACGAAATTTGTGTACATGGAACAAGCGCGAGTGATGAATTTGTTGAGCTATACAATAATTCTATCAACGAAAAAGATATTAGTAGCTGGAAATTGCAGTACAAATCCGACACCGGAACAACTTGGAGCAGTAAGGTTGGTGCTGGCTTGCCAGACGGCACAAAAATTAAACCAAAAGGTTTTTTTCTTTTGGCTGGTAAATCATATGCTGGCGGCACCATACCTGATTTTCGGCACACAGTTGATTGGAACTTAAAAGATACAGCTGGGCATGTGCGTTTAATTGATGCAAATGAAACAGAAATAGATAGGGTTGGTTATGGCGCGAGCGCTAATAATCCAGAGACTTTACCCGCCCCGACCCCTGCCTTTGGCCAAAGTATTACACGCAATACAGACGGTCCTGATACAAACGATAACTCTTTAGATTTTGTAGTATTAATTACCCCTACCCCACAAAACTATTCCTATATAAGTTCAGAGTCAAATAATACTACAACATCAACTACACTAGAAATTCCTCTAACTATAACTCCATCTACTTCCACTCCCTCCACTCCCATACGCGCGATTTATAATTTTGGCGATGTTGTTATTAACGAATTCGTGCCAGACCCAGCGGACGAAATGGTTGAATTTATTGAATTATATAATAAGCGAAGCGAGAATATAAATTTGGACGGCTGGTTTATTTACGACGGCAGCGGCGCCAAGACCGTTTTATCCGGCAGTTTGGAAAAATATTTTGTCGTTGAAAAACCAAAAGGCAATTTAAATAACGCCGGTGATTTAATCATTTTAAAACAAGGGGAAACAATTATTGATCAGGTTGTTTATGGCAATTGGAAAGACGGCAATGCTGACGACAATGCGCCGACCGCGAGCGACCACAAAAGCATTGCGCGCAAAGGCGACGGGTTTAATACCTATAATAATAAAAACGATTTTGCGGTGACGGCAAAAATTACCAAAGGCGGCGCAAATATTATCGCGGATGACGATATGGCAAATGTAGAGACGTTCCGAAATGGCTTCGGGGCGTCTCTACCGAATGAATATTCTTCCGACATCATCATCAACGAAATTTTACCGCACCCAAGCGGGGATGAAGATAACGGCGAATTTATTGAATTATTTAATAAAAGCAATGTTGAGGTGGATTTGGAAGGGTGGAGTTTAGGTGATAGTAGTACCAGAAAATATTCTCTTAAGAAGGCTGATAAGGCTAACGACGGGATTGCTTCGTCGTCGCAGGCTCCTCCTCGCAATGACAATATTATTAAACCGCAGGGATATTTTGTAGTTTACAGAAAAGACAGCAAAATCGCGCTGAATAATTCCGGCGACGAAGTGAAATTGTATTATCCCGGCATAGATTCGCCGATACAGACCGTAAAGTACGAGAAAGCAACCGAAGGCCAAAGTTATAATTTAATCAACGCAACCAGTACGGTTTTCAAATGGGATTGGAGTGAGATAATCACGCCGGCCGCGGCAAATGTAATAAAAATAAGCCATGAGCCGACGGTAAGTTTTGACTGGTTGGGAGAGCAGACAGTCGGGCAAATAATTTCTTTTGACAGTTCGGACACGGAAGACGCGGACGGCGATAATTTAAAATTTTTATGGAATTTTGGCACGGGCGCGACCTCAACCGAGTCAAACCCGATTTATATTTATTTAACGCCGGGTAATTTTCAAGTGTCCTTAGCCGTAAGCGATAACGAGCATACGGTTAAAGAAGAGAAAATAATAAAAATTAAAGAGGGGGAAGAAATTTCTGTGAAAGAGACAGCGGCAGGGGCGTTGTCGTCCAATTCAGCGGAAAACAAAGCAAAATCAGTTAAAGGCGTGAAAATTGCCAATGCCGCCAAAAACAGCAGTTCAACCAACATCAAAACGAATACTAATTTTATTAAAACCACTTTAGAAAACATTCGCGAATTCGCGGCAGGCGATTGGGTGAGAGTTGAAGGGACGGTTGTTGTTCTCCCCGGAATTTTTTCCAGCCAATTTTTTTATATTGTTGGTTCGCCCCGCTCAACTTCTAGCGAAATGAGCGGGCAAGCCCGCTTAACTTTACCAAGCGAAATGAGCGGGCAAGCGGGAGTACAGGTTTATAACAATAAAAAATTATTTCCCGCGCTTGCCATCGGCGATAAAATTTCCGTTGCGGGACAACTGTCCGAAAGTTACGGCGAATTGCGTTTAAAAACAAAAGTCGTTAGCGACATTAAAAAAGTCGCCACCGGCGTCTTGCCCGCGCCCGCGGAAATTTCCGCTGACGAAATTGGCGAGGAAACGGAAGCGCAACTCGTGCGCGTTTCCGGCACGGTCGTTGATAAAAAAAGTTTCAGTATTTGGTTGGATGACGGCAACGGGGAAATGGAAATTTATTGCAAACAAGGGGCAAAAATAAATAAAGAAAACATTAACGAAGGCGATAAAATTTCCGTTACCGGCATTGTGTCGCAAAGTAACGAAAAATACCGCGTTTTGCCGCGTTCAAACGAAGACATTATTAAACAAAATAATGCGGCGCAATCGGGGCAAGTTTTAGGCGAAATCAGCACGAGCGACTCGTGGCAACTCGCGCAGAATGACAAGAAAATGAAACTGATTGAATATTTATTGATTTTGAGCGGAGGGTTGATAGTGGTATTAGTGGGGTTGCTATGGAAAATAAAAAAATAGTCAGGTGAGTTGACAACAATGATTATGCTGTGATAGAGTACGATATTCTGAAGTAAGTTAATTTTATGTGAAGGTATAGTATTCCAAAATTAGTAGTGTTATAATTAAAATATAGGTGGATAATTAATGTTTATATATGATAGACTTAATAAATAAAATTTTAGAGTATTTAAATAATAGTTATCCTAAAATAGCCGGATATTTTTTATTAGTCTTTTTAATAGCATATTTTACTATTAAATGTTATAAATTTTATAGTAGCACTAAAGTAGTGTGCAATGAATTCCCAAGTGTCACTTCTAAACTGGATAAATTATTACAAAGATTCTCTTCCCTTATAGTCGTGTTAGCAGAAAAGAAAACTATTAAGGATTCTGCAGTATTTAAAGTTGAGAGTCCGGTTGGTTTAACGCCGGAAGGCTACGAATTAATAAAAAAAATTGGATGGAGCGGAATAATAAATGACGATAAAAATAAAAATATTTTGTTTGGTATTTTAGACAAACAAAATTTATCTAACAAGCATGATGTTGAAAAAGGCTGCATTATAATAATGTATGATTTAAATGGCGCCAAAGAAGAGAATCAATTTACGCCGATTAAGAGGTATTTATATGAACATGGAGACATAGATGAAGAGAGCGTTCTAATTGCTTGTGCATTAGATTTACGAGATAAGTATTTAGCAATTCATCCAGAGATACAATAATATAGATAGTTAAGATATAAAAAAACCGTTTTTAACAAAATGGTTTTTTTATATCCCACGCTTACTTTATAACCCCAAAATGTTTCAGTGCCGGAATAATATTAGGCGCTAAATCCGGCGGCAGATTATCAAGCGGCAGCCAATCCCATTGGCGAATATCGGGTCCGGGTTTAATTTCACCGACGCGCTTAGATAAATAGTGGACTAAAATTACATCCAGCTCGCCTTCGGCGCTCCCAGCTTTCGCTGGGACA
>Ga0172368_10004990_pt1 | contig 15087 bp, 14 predicted proteins | sample Lak11m_FD_114540 | JGI IMG/M metagenome (GOLD analysis project Ga0172368, IMG submission 114540) | Freshwater microbial communities from Kabuno Bay, South-Kivu, Congo - kab_022012_11m | ecosystem: Environmental > Aquatic > Freshwater > Lake | place: Democratic Republic of the Congo: South-Kivu...
ACCGAATACAGGGCCCAGGTGAGGGCGGCGCCAAGCAGCGACATATTTCCCAGGAAGAGCGATGATGAGAGTTGGGCGCTGCGTGGGTCAATCACCGCCAGGACTCCCAGGCTGGCAACCAGGATGGCAACCAGGCGGCGGCGTGTGATGGGTTCTTTGAGTAAAAAATATGCAAATGGCAGCACGAGCGCGGGGGTGGCGGATGTGACCAGGGAACCGTTGGCGGCAGTGGATAACTTTGTGCCGACAAATTGAAATCCGAGCGAAACACCATAACCGACCATACCGACCGCGAAAAAGCTCCAGAACTGGCGCCTGCGGACCGAAAAACCGCCCCGCGCCTGGATGACCAGCGCCAACGCCAGGAACCCCAGTACCAGCCGGATGACAAGCAGGGTAAAAGGTGGAATGACTTCAAGGACCACTTTGCTGACAACATACATGCCGCCCCAAATGGCGGCGGCCGCCAGGCCAGCCAAAAGGCCTGTCAGTGAATGTTTTTGCATGGAGACTCCGGATTGTGAATGGAACTATTCCCAGTTCCCCGGGTTGCGGCGGTCCGACTTGATCTTCCCGCGTAATTTTTTGGTTTGGATGCGTTCAGTTTTGGAAGCAAGGGTGGGCCGCGTGGCCCGGCGCGGTTTTGGCGGTTGTATCGATTTTTGGATAAGGGCAACCAGGCGCGAATAAGCATCCACCCTGTTTTGTTCCTGGGTGCGGTAGCGTTTCGCTTCGATCAATAAGATCCCATCCGTGGTAAGGCGGCTCCCGGCAATTTTTTCCAGGCGATCTTTGACATCATTGGATAACGATGCTGATGCGCGCATATTAAAACGCAACTTCACAGCCGTGGCAACCTTATTGACATTTTGGCCGCCAGGTCCGCTTGACCGAATGTATTCCAGGGTTATCTCGCTCTCATCGATTTGAAGTGAGGGGTTGATTTCAATCATTCGAACCCTGGCAGCCTGCTGGAAAGCAGCAAACTGATCCCGGCAACCGGTGAGAGACAGTCATTTGGACCGGGTGAGATTTTCTGGCCGGAGAATTTCTGCCAGTTTTTCAGGTGTCAGCAGACCTTTGGCCAGCACGATTTCCGCCACGCCTTTGCCGGAGGCATAGGCCTCGCGAGCAACAGCGCTGGCGTTTTCATAACCGATGTACGGGTTGAGGGCAGTAACGATGCCAATCGAGTGGGAGACAATATCATCCAGATGTTCGCGATTGGCGGTGATGCCGCGCACGCAGCGTTCAGCCAATGTCAGGCAGCCCTGGCGCAGGTATATAAGACTGCTAAACAGGTTGTGGGCGATGATCGGTTCAAATGCGTTCAATTGAAGTTGTCCGGCCTCTGCTGCGAATGAGACCGTAACATCATTGCCTATGACTTCAAAAGCGATCTGGTTGACTACTTCAGGGATGACGGGGTTTACCTTGCCGGGCATAATACTCGAGCCAGCCTGCGCAGGCGGAAGGTTGATCTCCCCCAGGCCGGCGCGCGGACCGGAAGAAAGCAGGCGCAGATCGTTGCATACCTTGGAAAGCTTGATGGCCACACGTTTTAACACCCCGGAAAGCTGGACAAAAGAACCCGCATCCTGGGTGGCTTCGACCAGGTTGTCAGCGGTAATAAACTGGATCCCTGTCAATTCCGAGAGATGATCACAGACCAGGCGGGCGTATTCTGGCGGGGCGTTGATGCCAGTACCTATGGCAGTGGCGCCCAGGTTGATCTCCTGGATCAACAGGGCAGCTTCACGCAAGCGCTGCTGGTCTTCCATCAACATGACGGCGTAGGTACTGAATTCCTGCCCAAGCGTCATTGGTACGGCGTCTTGCAGCTGTGTGCGGCCAATCTTGAGCACATCCATGAATTCCCTGGCCTTCAGATCAAAATCCTGGTGCAGGATTTCCATGGCATCGACTAGGCTGTCGATCTCGAAGCGCAAGGCAAGCTTGACCGCGGTCGGGTAAACGTCATTTGTGCTCTGGCTCAGATTGACGTGTTCAAGCGGGTGGATCTCCAGGTAATTGCCGCGGGCAAATCCGAGAATTTCCAGGGCACGGTTGGCGATGACTTCGTTGGAATTCATATTTGTAGAAGTACCCGCCCCGCCCTGGATGACATCGACTACGAATTGATCATGCAGCATGCCGTCGCAAATCTCGCGGCAGGCAAAATTAATGGCGGATGCGCGCTTTTCATCCAGCAAACCCAGGTCACGGTTCGCCAGCGCGCAAGCCTGCTTGACAAGCGCCAGGGCCTTGATAAAGCCCGGATAGGTTTTGATCGAAATCCCGGTTATGGGGAAATTCTCAATCGCGCGCAGCGTGTGGATGCCATAATAAACATCCATGGGGACTTCCCGCTCTCCAAGCAGATCGTGTTCGGTCCGAAAAGTTAAATTTTTCATGTGGACATTGTAACAAAAATTGATCTTCCTGCAAAACCAAAGCGGTTGAAAACTATTTCCAGTTTTCAACCGCTTATGGTATTAATTTTCGCCTGGTTCTTAGAACATCGCAGCGTTGATCTGCTGGATGGTTTCGGGCGCTGGGCGTAAGTCCTTTTCGGTAAGGCGGTTCAGCGCGGTATCGACCAGGTTGTATTTATCATTGAGCGTAGGTTTGCTGGTGTCCAGGTAAACCAGCCCGGTGATGAGCCAGTTGTTTTGCTGGGCTTCTTCCAGCTTTTGCAAAGCCGCGAATTTGCTGGTTGGATCGTAATCCTGTTCCAGTTTTTTGAGGACGATGCTCGAACCGTCATGCATTTCCACCTCGCGCACAGAACCTGCTTCGAAGTCATCAGGGAAGATGATTTCATCGCGGGCCGGGATGTACGAGATCTCATGCAGGGGGGCTTCATGGTCCTTGCCCCAGGCGTAGGAGTGATAGGCATTATCCTGGTTGTTGAAAGTAACACAGGGGCTGATGATATCCAGTACCGCGATGCCTTTATGGGCAATGGCAGCCTTGAGCAATTCCTTGACCTGTTTGGGGTCACCAGCGAATGAGCGGGCAACAAAAGTGGCGTTGGAGGCAATGGCTTCCATGCAGATATCGATCGGCATGTACTGGTTGATGCCCTGCTTCTTCAGGCTGAGACCAACCTCGGCTGTGGCGGAGAACTGGCCCTTGGTGAGACCATACACGCCATTATTTTCAACAATATAGACCATATCCACATTGCGGCGCATCATGTGTTTGAATTGGCCCATACCAATGCTGGCACTGTCACCATCGCCGGATACGCCGATCCCTTTCAGGCTGATATCACCGAAAAGAGCGCCGGTGGCGATGGAGGGCATACGACCATGCAGTCCGTTGAAACCAAAGGAGCGGTTCAGGAAATAAGTTGGTGACTTGCTCGAACAACCGATGCCGCTGAATTTAAGGACATTCTCAGGAACGATATTCATTTCATAGGCGGCGGATATGATCTGGTTTGCGATCGAATTGTGGCCACAACCCTGGCACAATGTGCTGGGAAGACCCTTGTAATCGTTTTTACCAAGCCCGGCAGAATTTAACTGCACACTCGGGCCTGCCATCGTCAGGTTTTCAGACATGTTATTTATTCTCCTTTGCCAGGATTTCTTTCATGATGCGCCTGGCTGATGGCGGCATGCCGTCGCCATAAGCGACAGATACCAACCTGGATGAAAGATCGGGCATGGCAATGATCAATTCTTCGTACAATTGTCCATCGCGGTTCATCTCGACCACGAAGACCTGATCATAGCGGCTGACAAAATCCCTTACCTGGTCGGAGAACGGGATCGAGCGCATACGCAGGAAGCTTATCTTTCTTTCCATTTCTTTTTCGAACAGGAAGATGGCTTCATCAACCGCAGGAACGGTTGAACCAAAGGCAATAACAGCCTGTGTGGCACCTTCAACCGAATTGATGACCGGCTCCGGCAGGTAATCGATGGCAGTCTGGAATTTTTTCTTCAGGCGGTCCATGTTGTCTTCCCAGACATCCGAATCCTCTGTGTATCTGGCATAAGCATCATGCCCGGTGCCGCGCGTGAAATATGAGCTTCCGGGCAGGCGGTTGCCGGGCAGGGTGCGGTAAGGAATACCATCCCCATCCTTGTCGAGGTAACGACCCCACTGTTCGGTCAGTTTTTTCATATCATCTTCCCACAGGATCTTGCCGCGATCCATGGGCACATCCGGATATTTAAATGGTTCAGTCATCCACTGGTTCATCCCAAAATCGAGATCGCTGAGCACGATCACCGGGGTCTGAACCCGTTCGGCAATATCGAAGGCGCGCCAACCGAACTCAAAACATTCATTGACCGATCCGGGTAGCAAGATGACATTATCAGTATCACCATGGCCCATGTTGGCCGCAAAATTCAGGTCACCCTGCGATGTGCGGGTGGGCAAGCCTGTGCTCGGGCCGATGCGGGTTACATCCCAGATCACAAGCGGGATCTCGGCATAATATGCCAGGCCAACAAATTCGGTCATGAGGCTCAAGCCCGGTCCGGAAGTGGATGTCATGGCGCGTAAGCCAGCCCAACCGGCGCCCACACACATGCCGATAGCTGCCAGTTCATCTTCAGCCTGAACAACGGCGTAGGTGTTCTTGCCATCTGCAGTTTTTCGCAGCTTGGGCAGATATTCATTTAATTCTTCGGCCAGGCTGGTAGCAGGGGTGATCGGGTACCAGCCCACGAATTGAACACCTCCATAAACGGAACCGATGGCGGCTGCTGTGTTGCCGTCTGCCATGATCAGATCCGCCGTGGCGTTCATCGGCTCAACATAATATGGATCCTTTTTTACCAGGTTTTCTTTTGCCCAGGTGGCGGCAGCCCTGGCGATATTCAGGTTCAGGGTGACAGCTTTTTGCTTGCCCTTGAATGCAAAATTCAACGCGGCTTCGATCTTGTCCATTTCGATCCCAATCATTTGCGCGAGGATGCCAACGTAGGCAATATTGGCTATCATGTCGCGCAGGTTGGAGGGGATATCAGGGTCATTGCGAACGATTTGCTTGACAGGCATGGGATAAACCACAACATCTTCACGTGTGATGGGCTTTTTGATCGAATCGTCGTAGAAGAATACACCCCCAGTCACCACACTCGCCAGATCTTTTTCAAAGGAATTCGGGTTCATGGCGATGACAATTTCACGTTCTTCACGGCGGGCGACAAAACCATCTTTGCTGGCGCGAATGATATACCATGTCGGCAGACCCTGGATGTTGCTGGGAAAGAGGTTCTTGCCTGAGACGGGGATGCCCATCTTGAACAAGGCGCGTAAAATGGTCGCGTTTGACGTCTGGGAACCGGAACCATTGGCAGTGCCAACCACGATCGAAAAGTCATTTACAATACGTTCGGTCATAATCTCCTCAATTGTTTTGTTTTTTATTTTACCGGGTGCTGATCGAGCAGGTCGGATAACAGATCGGTATGTTCCACAAGCGCGCGGTATCCGGAATCAAAATCTCCGTCACAAATGGCATTGACCATTTTTTCGTGATATTGCCAGACACTGCGCAGGTAGTTGTAATCGGTAAAGACGTTCAGCCCAATCGCCTCATAAGCCTCCCAATATGCTTCCAAAATGCCGTTGACAAAGGGGTTGTTCAGCCGGCAGTATATTGTCAGGTGGAGCTGCTTGTGTTCATCATGTGGGATTTGGATAGGGCGACCGTCCAGCTTGCGCCAGGCGCGCTCCATCAGATTCTTAAGGCGGGAGTGGTCATCGGCGGTTAATTTTTGAACAGCTTCATGCCAGTAAGCGGCCTCGATATTTTGCCTGAGGTCTGCAAACAGTTGGAAATTATTCGGATCAAGCGCCATCGCATAACCCAGGCTCTGGCGGATGGCCGGCAGGAAGGTAAACGGCAGGCGCCGGATGCCGGTGCGCGGTCGAACATCCACCAGTCCCAGGGCGCGAGCGACTTCCAATTGCTCGCGCAGGCTGGCCACACTCACGCCAAGTTCATCGCTCAAGATTGAGAGCGCGGGGAGGTTCTCTTCCGCTTGCGGATGAGCGGCCAGGTAACGCATGAATTCGGACAGGTTTTCGAGAGGGGTCATATTTAACTGATGAAACTGATTAATCGGATAATTACTATTAATATATCACTTTTGAGTTACCTGGTCAAGATGAAATAAAAATCTCCCGCATTTTCCAGGAGATTTTGGTTGGTCACGAATTCAGATATTCGACGGCGGAAGCTGCCATGAGCGCTGCCGCTCTTGGCAGTACGCCCTCATCAAAGTCAAATTTTGGATGGTGATGGGCATAAACCAACCCCTTATCTTCATTGGTTGAACCAACAAAGAAAAAGGTGCCGGGAATCTTTTTCTGGTAATAAGCGAAATCTTCGGCGCCCATGGTGACATACCCTTTTTCATCCAGTTCGTGGTCGGGCAGCACTTTTTGCGCGGCCTGCTTCACAATGCGGGTGACGCGCGGGTCATTGATCACGGCGGGGGTCATGTTATCGATGACCAGGTCCACCTTGCAGCCCATGGCCTCACCGATGCCGGTCACGATTTCACGCAGGCGTTTATAAGCCATCTGCTCCACTTCCGGTTCGAAGGTGCGAATGGTGCCTTTCATTTCCACCTGGTGGGGAATGACATTGAAGGCATCGCCGGCATGCACGGCGCAAAAAGAGACAACGCAGGCAAGCTGCGGGTCAGTGTTGCGGGATGAAATGGTCTGGGCGGCGCTGATGATCTGGGCTGCGGCGACAACCGGGTCAATGGTCTGGTGAGGCATGGCGCCGTGACCGCCCTTGCCGGTCAGGGTGATTGAAAATTTCGCGGCGGATGCCATGACTGGACCCGAAGCAATCCCCAGCCAGCCGATCGGATTATTGTTCCAAATATGCAACCCCAGGCAATTGGCCGGAGTTGGACCTTCAAGGACACCACCGGCAATCATTGATTCTGCCCCACCCGCGCCTTCCTCGTTTGGCTGGAAGATGAGCTTGACGGTTCCGTTGATCTCATCACGGTGAGTGTTTAACAGGCGGGCTACAGTCAACCCGATGGCCACGTGCCCATCATGCCCGCAGGCATGCATCACACCGGGGTTTTGAGAGGCGTATTCCGCTCCGGTTTGCTCATTGATGGGCAGGGCATCGATATCAAAGCGGAGCATGATAACAGGACCAGGTTTATCGCCGTCTATGACGGCAGTCACGCCTGTTTGGGCGATACCGGTGGTGACTTCCAGGCCGATTTCGCGCAGTTCCCTGGCGATCACGCCAGAAGTGCGGACTTCCTGGAAGCCAAGCTCAGGGTGGATGTGCAAATCACGGCGGATGGCCTGTGAGAATGGGAATAATTTGAGGGCTTCTTCATAAAAGTCAGTCATTTTCATCTCCAATTAATTACCCTGAATTTTTCTTCATATCTGGGGTTTTCAAGTGTGCTATCTTCGGTATGCCGGCTGCGCATGCGTTCCTCCAGCTTGAGCGGATCGCCGATCTGGCTGGCGTGGTGTTTGAGCGCGTTGATCTTGGTCTCCCACGTGGCTGTGACATCGATGACAGTATTGGGTTGGCTCGTGAGCGAAGCCCAGACTTCTTTTGGAGTGTGGGGAATAAAACCTTCCTTGACCAATTCAGGGAAAAATAATTCGTTTCCGGCAGCGGGGAAGACTGCATCCAGAACAACCTGGCCCGCGGCGCGATGATCAGGATGGTTCAAGCCATAAGTGGCAAACAGGTTTTGGGGATCGCAAGTTACCAGGATATCCGGTTTATGTTGGCGGATGACACGCACAACTTCGCGGCGAAGTTCCAGGTCGGGCACAAGGTAGCCATCCTCCCTATCCAAAAAATGCACCTGGCGTACGCCCAGCACGGCGGCTGCCGCAATTTCCTCCTGGTGACGCAAGGCGCATAATTCATCTCCAGGGATGTGAATATTGTTTTCATTCCGGCCCTTATCGCCGCAAGTCAACAGGAAATAGGTGATTTCATGCCCGGCCTGAGCCCAACGCGCCAGGGTTGCTCCACAAAAAAATTCCGGATCATCAGGATGAGCCAGAATTACCAGCACTCGTTGTTTATCGGGCCAGGTTGCAGAATAATCGGTCATATTATCCTTCCTAATCAAATACGAGCGAGGAACAGGCCGGGCCTGTTCCTCGCTCGTATCAAATGGTTTTACATTTTGGACGGGTCTTTTTTGGGAGCCTTGCCGCAGTCGCAATTTCCGCCTTCATGCTTGTCGCAGGGAGCTTCGGCCTTGCGTCGCAAGGCTTCCAATTCATCCCAGGGTTCGAGCACTTCGCGCGGATATTCGTGGACTATGGGACGCTCCGGCCGTTCGAAGCGCTCAGGGCGTTCGGGGCGGTCTGGACGTTCGTGGTGTTCGACCACCTTGGGATCAAGCTCCACCAATACCACATTGCGCAGTGGGTAAGTATCAAGGACCTTACCTTCCCCATCCGGGGTGACAACACGTTTACCTCGCTTGGGGAGTTCCTTGCGGGCAGCGACGTACTGCTCGTATTCATAGATCAAGCAGCAACGCAAGCGACCGCACATCCCTGTTATCTCGGTGGGGGTGAGTGAGATGCCCTGTTCCTTGGCCATTTTGATCGAAATGGGGCTGAATTCCGTCAGGAATTTAGAGCAGCAGCGCGTTTCGAGGCCACAGGCACCCATGCCGCCCAGGAGCTTGGCCACATCGCGCGGGCCGATCTGGCGCATCTCCACCTGTGATTGAGGATAAATTTTCTGCATATCCTTGCGCAGGGATTTGAGGTCAACCTTGTCTTCAGTCTCTGTGCTGAACATCAAGGCAAGGCGGGCGCCATCGAAGGAATATTCGGCGGCGATGATCTTGACTCCGGCGAGCTGAAGCTCTGAAGCCCGCGCGCGGCAGTTGATCATGGCTTCGGTCTGTCTCTGGGCCCAGGTCTGGCGCAGCAACAGGTCGGCCGGGGAGGCCTTGCGTTCGATGGGTTTCCACGTGCCTTCAGGGGGTGGAGATGGGTTGGCGATATGTTGGATCACTTCGCCTATCTGCCGTCCGCGCACGGTATCAACGATCACTGAATCGCCTACGGATAAATCCGGCACGTGATTGGCATCAAAATGATAAACTTTTCCGACTTTGCTAAAACGTATACCGACAATATTGGGCTGCATATTTCCAATTATCCGCCTGTGCGAGAAGAGAGGCTGTGGGTAGGGTTAGATGATATCGATGGTGGGAGTATTGCTGCCGCCAAGAGCGGCCATGCTGACGTGCGCTGCCACTGTGCCAGCCAGGCTTTTAAGCGCCAGGGCGGCATCCGACTCGGGGTCGGCAATGACAATCGGTTTGCCGTTATCGCCGCCGATGCGCACATTCGGGTTCATGGGGATAGCGCCCAGGAAGGGCACATCATATTGTAAAGCCATTTTCTGTCCGCCACCCTGGCCAAAAACATCCATGCGGGTGCCGTCAGGCAGCGTCAGGTAGCTCATATTCTCGATTACGCCGAGAATGGGCACATTCAAGGTCTTAAACATCTCCAGGCCGCGGCTGGCATCCTCGAGCGAAACTGCCTGGGGCAGGGTGACGATGACCACACCTGAGAGCGGCAGGGCCTGCGCCAGGGATAAAGGCGCGTCGCCAGTACCGGGTGGCAGATCGATGATAAGGTAATCGAGTTCGCCCCATTCAACATCGCTGATAAACTGGCGAATGGCTGAATTGAGCATGGGTCCCCGCCAGATGAGGGGCTGACCCGGCTTGACAAGATAACCCATTGACATCATTTTTACGCCATAAGACACGGCCGGCTGGAGTTTGTCATTTTTTGGGGTGGGCATGCTGGGTGCGCCCATCATGGTGGGTACGTTGGGACCGTAAATATCGGCGTCCATCAAGCCAACCCGCGCGCCGCTGAGGGCCAGGGAAACAGCCAGGTTGACTGCAACAGTGCTTTTCCCCACCCCCCCTTTACCTGATGCAACGGCTATGGCATTGCGCACAGGCGCATTCACCAGCCCGCGCATGCGGCCGTCGTTGGGCACATCCGAATCGAGCTTGACTGTAACCTTGCTTGCGCCAATGGCTTCGACTGCCTCGCGCGATTCTTTTTCGATCCGGCCACGAAGCGGGCAGGCCGGGGTGGTCAACATCACGCTAAAACTTACAGCGCTTCCTTCAATCTTCAAATCGCGTACCATTCCGAGCGTTACCAGATCCTGGTGCAGCTCGGGTTCCTGCACTTTGCTGAGAGCCGCGAGGACGGCTTCGCGTGTAATATGGGTCATTTTTATCTACCTATTAAAGAGATGGCAGTGATGTAAACAAGCTGCAGGTTAGGATTATACCCTAACCTGCAGCCATAAAATTGCCTTGAATTCAGGGTGCGAGAATGATCAGACCTTGGCGGCCTTGGCAGCAGCCTTGGCTGCGCGAGCTTCTTCTTCGCGGGCGTTATTTGTTGGGCGGATACCGGCATAGTAGGAGGCCGGTTTCAACAGTTTTTCCTTGTTCAACAGGTTGCGTTCGAAGGAAGCGATCTCGAAATCATGATCCATCTTGATGGCGTCAAATGGGCAGTATTCAGCGCAGAAGCCACAATTCATGCAAATGTCCGCGTCGATATAGAATTCTGCAGGTTGGGGAACCGGCCGGCCAGTGACCGGATCGCTGGTGCGTACGATCCAGATACATTGGGGCGGGCAGGCCTTGGCGCAAATACCGCAGGAAGTACAGCGGATATTCTTTTCGCCGTTATCGCCTTCATCATAGATCAAGAAGGGCACATAGCGAAATTCCTCGGGCAGGATGAGTTTCTCTTCCGGATATTGGACGGTAAAAGTACCCTTGGCATTCTTGCTGGAACGGAACCCAACTTTTTCGTAACGTTTGAAGAACCAGCGGATATCCTCAGTGTAAGAGTCGATAAAACGGCTCAGTGTGACTTGGAGACCTTTAAGTAGACCTAGACCATTCATGTTTTACGCTCCTACCGGTCGAGTTCACCGAGCACGATGTCGACCATGCCCAGGATGGTAACAAAGTCCGCTATTTTTGAGCCAACACACATCTTTTCAACCGACGTGATGTTGATAAAGGATGGGGTGCGGATGTGGTAGCGATAGGGATTGCCTTTGCCGTTGGAGATGACGTAGAAACCAAGCTCACCTTTGGGAGCCTCCACGCGACCATAGGCTTCGCCGGCGGGTACCCGGACCTGGTACACCGGTTTGCCAGCCAGGAAGGGACCTTCAGGGAGCTGTTTGACGGCCTGCTGCAGGATGCGCAGGGATTGCTTGATCTCATCCACGCGCAGGTAATAGCGGTCGAGCAGATCGCTGTTGTGGCGCACCGGGATGTCAAATTCAAAGCGGTCATATATGCCATATGGGTCGGCCCGGCGGATATCATAAGGAACGCCGGCTGCGCGCAGGTTGGGTCCGCTGACGGAAAAGGCGATCGAATCCTCCGGGCTGAGGTAACCCACGCCCTTCATGCGAGAAACAAAAATTTCATTCTCCGAGAGCAGGCGATCAAATTCCTCGGCCTTGCGCGGCAGTCGCTCAAAGACCAGATCCTTGATCTTGCGCAAGCTGGCTTCATCAATATCGCGCACCACGCCGCCAAAGCGGTGATAGTTGCACATCATGCGCGATCCGGCCACCGCTTCGAAGATATCCAGGATCAACTCCCGTTCTTCGAAAGCGTACAGGGCCGGGGTGAAATAAGCACCCAGGTCATTCCAGAGCATGCCAAACAGGATCAGGTGGTTCTGGATGCGGCTGAGTTCGCCCATGATGACACGGATGTACTCTGCCCGTTCCGGCACCTGGATACCCATCAGTTTTTCAACAGCCAGCGAATAACCCCAGTTGTTGTACATGGAATTGAAATAATCCAGGCGGTCGGTATAAGGCATGTTCTGCAGGAATGTGTTGCGCTCGCCAATTTTCTCATGGTTGCGGTGCAGGTAACCCATGACGGGTTTCAGACCGATGACCGTTTCACCATCCAGGACGACGACAGCACGGAAAACACCGTGGGTGGATGGATGCTGGGGACCCATATTGACGATAATGTGGTCGGTCTTGATGCCATCTATTTCTTCGGTTTTATAAGTCTTTAAGGAAGCATACAGGGCTTCTTCAGGATCGGTGGGGGTCCACTTCTCAGGGTCGAAACCAGGTTTGAACATGATGTTATCGCCATAAGGGTTCCTGGCTTCGGCATATTTATGTTGACCTTCGGGCCAGCGGCTCTTAAGCGGCTTGGCATCTTCTTCATGAAAGGCTTCCTTGAAGTCCTTGCGCATCGGGTGGCCTTCGAAGCCTTCCCACATCAGGATGCGGCGCAGATCGGGATGACCGGTAAATTTGATGCCGTACAGATCCCAGGCTTCGCGTTCCTGGAAATCTGCGCCGGGCCAGATCGAGACCACGGATGGTACTTCAACCGGGTCAACGCGTTCAGCCTGGGTTTTAAATACGAGGGCTGGGCCGCCGGTGGTCTTGTAGACATGGTAGACGACCTCAAACTTGTTCTGTTCGATATAATCGACCGCGGTGACGGATGAAAGAAAGTCGTAACCCAGGCCATCGCGAATATCCGTCGCTACCTTGATCAGGGAGTCTTTTTCAACCATCCAGCCCGAATAACCGGGGCGGGCATCCGCCGTCACGGCGCCAGGGAACCTGGCCGCAAGATCGATCGTTTCGGTGAGTACAGGGGTAGCCATATCAATTCTCCTAGACGGTCTCTGCAGCAGGGGCGGGTGGGTTTGCCAATTCAGCAGATTTGGCCTTGATTTCGGGGATGCGGCGCGGGTCGATCAGATCCGGACCAAGGAAAGGCACCGCCACTTCAACAGAGTCAGCGCCTTTTTGATACCAACGGACTTGTTTTATGGACTGCTTGTCAATTTTTTCCTGTAATTTGATCATGCCTGCCATCAAGGCCTGAGGTGTGGGCGGGCAGCCGGGAATGTAGACATCCACAGGCAGAAATTTATCGATCCCGGCGACAACATTGTAACCTTCCTTGAATGGGCCTCCGCCTGAAGCACATGCGCCCATGGCCACCACGTATTTTGGTTCGGGCATCTGGTTGAAAAGGCGAACAATGGAGGGGATCATTTTCTTGGTGACTGTGCCGGCTACGATCATCACATCGCTCTGGCGCGGGCTGGGCCGCATCACTTCCATCCCAAAGCGGGCCATGTCGTAGCGGGCGGCCTGGGCTGCGATCATTTCGATGGCGCAGCACGCCAGGCCAAACATCATCGGCCAGATGGAGGAACGCCGCCCAAAGTTATAAACCCTGTCAAGCGTTGTGATGGCGATTTTCCCATCCAGTTCTGACGGTATTTCAAAACCCGGCAGGTTCAGTTCTTTGTCGCTCATAGTGTCTCCTCGTACCAATCCTGGTATATTGCAGCAAGGATATCGTCGTTGGCGAGAGCCGGGTCATCGTCGAATTCGGGAAGCGCCAGTGTCCATTGGTAGATCATCTGGAGCGAGACATCTTCCAATGCAACCTGCGGGTGCTTTGCTTTCAAAGCCAGCGCAATGGCATAGATTGATTCCCAGTTTAACGGTTCTGCCATGATTGTGAAAATTATAGCGGGTCGATGGGTTTACGTCAACCGAATTATGCAAATATATATTTGCATAATTCGGAATGTGATGATATGATGACAAATGTCATGACAAATCTCACCTCGCGCCAACGCATACTGGCATATCTCAAGCTGCATAATGGCGCCAGTTCAACCGAGCTCAGCCGGGCGTTGGGTGTTACCCCGGCAAACGCGCGCCACCATTTATCCATCCTGGTTGCTGATGGGCGCGTAAAATTGCTCGGGGTGCGTTTGGGCGAAATGGGTGGCCGACCGGTGAAAGTATACGGCCAGGGGAATGCCGCCTTAGGTGACAGCCTGGCTGGGCTGGCGCAAGCTTTGTTATCACAGCTCCAGGCGGGACGAACAGCAAACGAACAGGAAGAATTCCTGCATGCACTGGCGATGAGAGTCGTTCCGTCCCATGCAAATGAGAAAGGTACGCATATCACCCGCAGGTTGGCGTTGACGATCGAGCGTTTGAACGAACTTGGATATGCCTCGCGCTGGGAGGCACACGCTGCTGCCCCGAGAATTATCTTTGAGCGCTGTCCTTATGCGGCCGTGATTGCGAGACACCCTGAACTATGCCGCATGGATAGGATGATCCTGGCGCTGCAACTCGATCTTTCGGTGGAGCAGACTGCCTGTCTGGAAAAGAATGCGCGCGGGACCACCTTTTGCCAGTTTGCGGTTGGCAGATAATATTGAGACCCGGATTATTTCGCCAGGGCCTGTTCAAGGTCGGAGAGGATGTCAGCCGCATCCTCGATGCCGGTTGAAAGGCGAACAAGCCCATCGGGAATACCCACCAGGGCACGCTCGGCGGGCGTAAGGCCACGGTGGGAGGATGTTGCGGGGTGTAACACCAACGAATAAACATCACCAAGCGTGGTAGCGGGCAGGCATAACTGCAGCGCTTCCATGAAGCGGTAAGCTATGGATTTATCGGCTCCGGCAATCTCAAAAGAAAGCATGCCGCCGAAGCCGCGGCCGCCAAACAGGTGGTTGGCGAGTGCGTGCTGTGGGTGGGAGGGCAGACCCGGGTAATTTACCCGGGTGATGCGCGGGTGCCGGGCCAGCCATTCGGCGACCTGGCTGGCGCTCTGGCATTGCTGGCGCATGCGCAGAGGCAAGGTTTTCAAACCGCGCAGAGCCAGCCAGGCTTCAAACGGACCCAGCATTGCGCCAACCAGCTTGTTCATTTCGTATAGTTTAGTCTTATTTTCGGATGATGTAATCACCACACCTGCCATCACGTCTCCATGACCTGCCAGGTATTTTGTGGCGCTGTGAATGACAAAATCCGCCCCATGGGACAAGGGCGTGAACAGATATGGGGAGGCGAAGGTGTTATCGACCAGCAGGACTGCGCCGTTGGCATGCGAAAGCCTGGCGAGGGCGGGGATGTCAGCCACCTTGAGGAGCGGGTTTGAGATGGTTTCCACCATCAATAGGACGGGATGGGTTTCCTTGATGGCAGTTTCGACGGCCTGCAAA
>Ga0172368_10004992_pt1 | contig 15086 bp, 11 predicted proteins | sample Lak11m_FD_114540 | JGI IMG/M metagenome (GOLD analysis project Ga0172368, IMG submission 114540) | Freshwater microbial communities from Kabuno Bay, South-Kivu, Congo - kab_022012_11m | ecosystem: Environmental > Aquatic > Freshwater > Lake | place: Democratic Republic of the Congo: South-Kivu...
GGTAAAATATTCAGATTGAAAAATACTAAGTACTCCTTCTAAGAAAGAAGAAGGCGAAAGCACATTCGTATATTTTGATCCAAGCATTCTCCTTTTTATTATAGATGGTGTCCAATAATCAGTCGAAAAAATTCTTGAATCGCCATAATTTGTTTTTCCGTTGTACAAACCATTAGCTATACCTGATGCAGAAGTAAATAATCCGGGAGAGCCATCATTGTTTGCGGCAGTTCCATCCGATTCACTCAAAAGTCCTTCAATAGTAAGTTTTTGTGTAGATGTCATATCTCCGGTAAGTTTAATATTCCCTGTGTAATCTAAGTATGCATCTCTTGAAAGAGGAATGAGATACATTGATTGTGACATTCTAAAAGAAGCCAAAAATCGTAAATTTCCCAATTCACTTCCACCTGGAACAGGACCAGCCACCGACATATCCAAATCATAATCGGGACGGAGAATGCGCATATCTTTTCTGTGCTGAAATAAGAAAAGACGTTGAGCTGCTTCAGGCGTTAAATCATTATTCGGATCGTTATCACTTAATAATTTTTGCGAAATGGAATTCCATCCTTCAAAACTTGGATATTGTTTAAGTGTGTACGAATCCCAAGCACCGTTTGCAGTACCTGTCCATGCAACAGTATTATCAACATATGGGCGAATCCAATATGCATCAGGAGACGAAGGTCCATCACCAAAATATTTTTTACCGGCAGGTCGTATTCTCGAAAAAACATTAATTGAATAGTGATCGGTTTTTCCTTCTTTGGTAACAATATTTACTAAGCCCGAACGGATGTTTCCATATTCGGCATTAAAGCCGCCGGTCTGGATTTGAATTTCTTCTACCGAAGTAAAGCTTATTCCCGTAAAAGGAGTATTATCACGTTCATCTCTCATGACCATACCGTTCAATAAATAAGCAGTTTGATTTGCATATGAAGTAACTGTAGAAGAGCCGCCGCGGAAAGCGCCGCCGACAATTCCGGCTTGTAATCCGATTACGGAGGTAACGCTGGCAACAGGCATATTTTCAAATTGTTCCGATGTAACATTTACCACGCTATTCGAAACATCTTTTTGCACAACCGGAGCTACTGCGGTAACCACTACTTCGTTAGCTTGAATTGATTCTTCGTGAAGTACAATATTCAGTTCGGAAGTTTGATTGATATTTACACGGACATTTTTAAGAATTGATGGAGTATAGCCGATCATGGAAGTTTTTATGGTGTACGTTCCCGGCGGAACATTTAAGATGGAGTAGAATCCATCTAGGTTAGAGGCGGCGCCCGCATTCAAGCCTTGTATAATAACGCTCGCGGAGATTAACGGTTCGCCTGTTGACGCATCTTTTACTACGCCGGATATCTTTCCGGTTTGCGCTTGTAAAAGGAGTATTGGAATGAAGATGAACAGAAAAACAATTTTGTAACGAGATTGCATATTTCAGCTCCTATGTATAGTAGGACGTAATTTTCAATATTAAAAATTTTTTCTGTCAAAATTTAGACACTCTCAATTTATAAATCAAATGATTTTACATAATAATTTTTAAATTTTTTCTTGAATATTGAGAGAAGTTAAATTAAGTTTTCGTAAGGAATAAATTTTACTTAGGAAACCAAATCATGAAAAAGTTACTTTTCTTACTTCTTCCGCTTATTCTGCTTCTCGCATCGTGTAAAGATGTAAAAACAACCGAAACGCTTCCAAGTCCAAACGGAACCTTCACTCTGCAATTATCAAATCTTCCGGCGCTGCCTGACAGTTTGGTTTTAGCCGCATGGATTATGGACGAAACCGGTCGCGTCATTCATAAATTCGGAAAACTTGATTATCCGTCGGGCGCAACTTCTTTCACCGGAAATTTCCAGGTAACGTTAAGTGAATTTCAGCAGAACACGTTAAATCAGTTTGTCTGTATTAGCGTTGAAGATAAAGATTCCCTATTAACTGACAGCACCTCTTCGAATGTTTTTATCCTTATTAGTAAGATCAGAAACAATTCTTCAAATCTCACGGTGGTTCCAAAGAAAATTTCGGACGTCGCTTTCGGAAGTGATTTTGACGACCAAAAATATGTCGGCAGCGATACCTCCGCCGCGATTCCCCCTTCATTCAAAACTGCAAAAGGTGTTTATACCGTCTTTACTCCAACCGGAGTCGATGCAAATACAAATTCCGGTGTTTGGTTTTTGAATTATAAAAGTGACGGTGTTTATGAAACCGGATTACGCATCCCCGAACTTCCTGCAGGTTGGGCGTATAAAGGTTGGGTAAAAGTGAACGGAACTTATCTTCCAGTAGGAGAATTTACTTTAGCCGCCGGAAACGATGCGCAGAATCTCTACGTTGGAACAAAACCGATGCCCGCTTTTCCCGGAGAAGATTTTATACAGAATGCGCCGAGTGGTATTTCATTTCCATTAAACCTCGCGGGTCAGGAAGTGATGATCAGCCTTGAACCTATTGGGTTTAACGGCTATAATAAAAATGAACCGTTCCCTTTAATTTTATTCCACGGAGCAATTCCTACACCGGTTTCAAATACTGCTTCCACTATTTTGCAGAACACGTCTTCATCTTTTCCAACGGGAACAGCCGTTTATAACATAAACCTTTATTAATAATTTTTTAATAAGATAAAAAAGGATGCCGGTACGACATCCTTTTTTTTGTTTAAAGATTCTTATTAACTCACCTTACGCATAATTGTAGGGCGATTCTCAGAATCGCCCATGCATTTTGTTTTCAAATATTTTTTTCGAGCGAAACGGTCCGCCGCCGGCGGATTCGCTCTACAATTTTGCGTAACGTGAGTTATTAAAAAAACTAAACTAAAAGTTTCCCTTTTTTCATCAACAGCAAATCATCCATATAAACGGTAGGCCTTTTAATCACTCCGTCAAGGTGGAGACCAACGCCAACGCTGCCGCCCATTGATTTATTATTGCCGAGCGCAATATGAATGGTTCCTAAAACCTTTTCATCTTCTAAGAGAATGCCGCTTAGTTTTGTTTTATGATTTGTGCCGATGCCGAACTCCGCAATGTTACGCGCTTCGGATCCGGCGGCGTCTAGCATTTTGATTAATTTTTTTGCCATCTTCCCGCCGGTAATTTCAATTGCGTATCCTTTTTCTACTTTTATTTTGATATTGGTATTTTTTACCAAACCTAATCCCGCCATTGATCCGTCAACGACAAAAACGCCTTCCGCCGTTCCTTCAACCGGGGCAAGGAAAGCCTCACCGGTTGGTAGGTTACCGCTCTCTCCTTTTGCATGGAATAATCCTTTAGAAGCAAACGATGTTCTTCCTTCAATTGAAAAAGAAATGTCCGTTCCAAGTTTTGTGGTAACACGAATTTTCTTTCCTCTTTCCAAAATTATTTTGAGAAGTAAAGTGAGTTCCGAGATTTGCGTGTAATCGGCATTCAATCCGCGTATCATCACTTCTTTGGTAATTCCGGGGAATGTAGCAACGCGCGCGCCCAATGCCGATGCGGCTCTTCTCGCATCCGTATGCGTAAGTGAAGTTGTGGTTGGGCATAACACCACATCAAATTGTTTCATCAATCCGGCAATTTCAGCCGAAGGTTCTTCTCCGTTCACCTTGCCGGGAATGATTTCAACATAAAGAGATTCGTGCCCCAGACGTTTTGCATTTTCAAATAATGAAAGACCGATCTCCCGTTTTTCCACATCGCTGATCACCAAAATTCTTTCGCCTTGAACAGCCCCCATGCAATCTTTAATTGCAATTACAGATGCCTTATCGAGCTTAGATAGTTTCATACATCCTCATAATGGAAAATTAAAGTTTAGTTGAATTGATCCGGCAAGTCCGCCGTTATCAAGCGTTACCGGCATAGGTTGAGCAGATTGTTCGTTCACGGATAACACGGTTCCGTCATCCATTTCCAATTGCTCAAAATGAAAAAAATTATATCCCGCACTCCCTTCAAGACTGATGTAATTTCCGATGAGATAAACGACGAATCCGGTTGCAAGCGAGTAGCCGATGTTTGCTTTTTTAGATTTGTAGTCATCCTTCTTTGTTAATTGTCCGGGGCGGTCTTCCGACTCAATAAAATCAGCATGAGAATAGGTTATTGCTGCTTTTAATATTTTCCAATTCAGCATTTCGGTAATGTGGGTTCCCAAATCAATGCCCAGCCCAAACGAAGTAATTTTAACTTCAAACGTTTTTGCAATTTCAATTGCACCCGATCTCATGATCGCTTTGTTTTTTTCGGAGAGTTTTTGGTAAGAGCCTTTGAAGGTAATATTAAAGCCGGAAAAGCGCTTCTCGAAAAAATTTATTCCGAAACGAAATCCGGCTGCTTGCCCAAAGTTTTTTAAAGGTGAATCAAGCGAATCTTTGTGTGCCGCGTTGAAAAAATCGATTCGATCATTTATACCTTTTGTTTGATACGTTTGAACTCCGTAACCGGCAAATCCGCCTACAAGCCCAAGGCAGCCAAAACCAAAATCTTGTGCATGAAGTCCAAATGAAATTAAAAGAAATACTATGAAAAAATATTTTTTCATTACATTATTAAGAAGCTTTTCTAATATCCGCAAAGTTTTGAATCGGAACCCTTATTTCGAGAAATGGTTTCTTTCCTCCCGAATAAATATCATTGAACTCTTGTTCAATTCCCTTTAGAATATCAGCATGAAAATAGTGCTCTCCACAATATTCACATTGTTCACACGGAACATTTTTTACCATTAAAAGTTGATCGTTTTTTTTGTAAGTGTATTCAACATTCACACTTTTAAAATTTTTATTTCCACAAAACTGACAAATTTTTACCATATCAAGGTTACTGAAAATCATTCTACTTTTTACTTTCAACTTTCTACCTTTTCATCCCTTGTTCAAGCCCATGTTTATTTGGTCCCATTTCATTCATTCGCAGCATGAACGAAAAAAACAATCCGAAAAATCCGAGGAGTGAAAAAATCCACATGCCCAAATTGTAGCCGGAAGGATTAACCGCGCTCGCTTTGGAAATATCGTTGGCAAAACCAATCAGCAAATTAAACCCGAACAAACCGATATTCTGGATCATGGTCATCAAGCCGTATGCCGTACCGAGTTTGGAAGAATCAACTACCAGCGAAACGGAGGGCCAGAGTACAGCCGGTACAAGCGAGAATGCAATTCCCATTAACGACATCGGAATTAAAAGATAGATCGGAATCTGCGAATGAATATCAAAAAAATCTAAATTGATTGAAAGCATTCCGTGCAATCCAAGCGGAGAAGCGAGATCAATTTTATAAGCCATAATTAAGTACACAGGAACAATCAACAGCGAGCCGAACATCATAAGCAAAGAACGCTTTCCGATTTTATCCGCGAGCAAACCGAAGAGAGGCGTAAAGAACATTGCCGCCAAGGTTAACATGCTGGAAAGATTACCACCGACTTCGCGTGTTGTGCCGTGCGCGTCTTGAAAAAATTTAATGGCAAACGTTTGGAACGGAAACATAGCCGAGTAAAACGTTACGCACAACGCGGTAATAAACCAGAAAGATTTTCCAAAATTGAAAAGTTCTTTCAACACAATTTTGTCTTGTTCGCCATCCTTCGGCATTGCGAATTTTTTTGTTGCCGCTAAATCAAGAACGAAATAAATTAAAATGAAAATGACGGCTGAAACACCGGCAAAGACCGAAATCCAGAGCGGCGTTTGCCAATGTTCATAAAAACTTTTTCCCCACGATGGAGAATTTAAAGCGAGGAAAGACCCGAGCCTGGCAACGGTAAGATTTAATCCAAACGCAAACGACAATTCCTTTCCTTTAAACCAGCGCGCAATAATTGTGGTGATCGCAACAATCATTGATTCGGCGCCAAGACCGAAAATCAATCGCCCAGCAGCCATAAAATAAAGACTGCTGCTCATTGCCGTAACAACCGCGCCGACAAAAATCAGCAGCGTAAAAAGAACCACGGAAATTCTCGTTCCGATTTTATCAATAATTAATCCGCCAACCAGCACCATAATGATATTCGGGAAACTGTAAATTGCCTGCAGCAACCCAATGTCGGAATCTGAAAAATGTAATTGTTTGGAAAGAAGATCGGCGAGAGGACTAATGCAATCATAAATATAATAATTGCCGAACATCGCAAGGCTTACGAAGACAAGGACTGTCCAGCGGAATAATTTTGTCGGTTCTGGTTTTAGTACGAGAGTTTTTTCCAAGTGATATCCTTATTCTAAATCGTAATCTTAATCATAATCCTAATCTTAATCATAATTATAATCTTAATCATAATCCTAATCTTAATCTTACTCAATTAAGAGCAAGATTAAGACCAGGCAAAAAATGATTTTATTTAACGGGAATACTTTTTAACACGTTCGCGAGCAAATCGTAGAACGGTTGAACAGAAGGAATATTCAATCGTTCATCCGGTGAATGAACGCCGAACATGGTAGGACCAAAAGAAATCATATCCATGTTCGGATATTTTTCGCTGATGATTCCGCACTCAAGACCCGCATGGATAGCGGCTACTTCCGGTTCTTTGCCGTTCATAGTAGTGTATACGGTTTTAAATACTTTCAGAATTTCCGAATGAACATTTGGTTTCCAGCCGGGATACCCGTCACCGTGAGACACTTCCGCTCCTGCTAAAACAAATACCGAATGAACCATATCAACCACATCTTGATTTTCCGTTGCAACGGAACTTCGTTGACTAGTTACGATATTAACGTTATTCCCTTCCGTGATAATTGTTGCAAGGTTGGTTGACGTTTCAACTAATCCGGCAATATCGGGAGACATGGTAATTACACCGTGAGGTGTTGCGTAAAGCGCGTTCAATAAATTAGCTGTTGTCTTTGCGTCCATAACATTTGCGGGTAGCGCAAAAGGTTCGGCGGAGACTTTCAAGTTCGGCTCGTTGGTTGCCAATTCTTCTTTAATCGTTTTGTTGTAATCAGATAAAGAAGAAAGGAAAGCCACCTCATTCGCTTTCGATACGGTTACAACGGCAAACGCTTCGCGAGGAATAGCATTGTGTTTGTTTCCGCCTTCAATTTGAGCCAAACGAATTCCTAACTTAGCCGTAGCGTTCCAGAGGAAACGGTTAAGAATTTTAATTCCATTCCCTCTTCCGGTGTGAATTTCGAGCCCCGAGTGCCCGCCTTGTAACCCGGCAACTTTAACTTCGTAAGCAACAGAATCAGCAGGAACTTTTTCCGGAGTAAAAGTAAATTTAGCTGCGGTGTTTTTTCCTCCGGAACAACCGATGAAAAAAGTGCCGAGTTCTTCCGAATCAAGATTTAATAGAATGTCGGCTTTAAGAATTGTCGGGTCTAAACTTGCAGCGCCGGTTAAGCCGGTTTCTTCATCTAATGTGAAAAGACATTCGATCGGTCCATGTTGAATGGCTCTGTCTTCCAATACTGCCAATGCTGAGGCAACGCCAATACCGTTATCGGCGCCGAGTGTTGTGCCTTTCGCTTTTACAAAATCGCCGTCAATATAAACTTGAATCGGGTCGTTATCAAAATCATGTTCAACACCGCGGTTTTTTTCGCAAACCATATCGATGTGTCCTTGCAGAACGACTGTTTTCAAATTTTCTTTTCCCGGTGTTGCGGGTTTACGGATGATGATATTTCCGAACGCGTCTTTAACGGTTTCGAGATGTAATTTCTTCCCGACGGAAAAAATATATTCAGCAACTTTTTCTTCATGTTTTGAAGGACGCGGGTGCTGTGCAATTTCTTCGAAGTATTTCCAAACCAAAGCTGGTTTTAATTGAGCTAATACATTTCCCATTTTTCTTCCTTTTTGTTAAATATTATTAAATGAAATAAATTTATGTTCATAAAGTTGAGTTAAGAATTTTGTCAACCGCTCTTCAACGGGATGGATGTTCTCTCCAAATTTTTCGACTAACTTTTGCCCGATAGATCCCACTGAATTTTCTCCGTTAATTTGGAGCCAAGTCTCTGATCCGAAAGCGTCAAATTTTATTTTCCTGTTGGGGTATTTCATCATTTTGACTAAAGTTTTCTTTAAGGCTTCGCTTTTAAATTTTGGTAAAATAATCGTAACTAAGCCTTTATCATCAACTTCAAATGAATGAAATTTTACAGGAATAAGTTCAAGATAGTTCTTGTCGCTTAAATTATTTTTTTTTTGACGATGGAACATTTTAACTCAAATTAAATTTCTTTTACTGAAGAAGATAACAACTCTTCACAGCTTTTTAAATAACACATGTTACGCCTGTACAATTAAAAATCATCATAATCTTAATCTTACTCATTTATAAGCAGCTAATGCAGATTCAGCCAAAGGCAGCAAGTAAGAAAAAGATGAAGATTGCGATTAAAATTTCAATTTCATCTTATGCGCAAGGTATCAAATAAGATGGAAGATGAACAACATTTTCATCTTCCATCATAATACTTTTCTTTATCCAAGAAACTTTGATAAAGGAATTAATTAAACCATTGCCGAAGGAGGAGCAGGTTCATCCGGGCTTCCGGCATTCTTCATCGGAATGTAAATTAACGCTAAAGCGATTAATGTTAAAATAACCAAGCTAATTGAAAATGGGGGATCGGCGAATATTTTCAAAATTGCAACTTCTGCTATTTTGAATGGCGCAAAAGCTAATCCCGTTAAAGCTTCGCCGGCAATAAAGCCTGCAGCTATTAAAATACCTATATTTTCAACTCTTGCCTTTTGAGCATCGTTATGTTTTTTCTTCTTATTATAAATATCAACAATACCTTTCACTAAACCGCCGATAAAAATTGCGAAGGTTGTTTCTAACGGAAGGTACATACCAACACTCACAAGCATTGGACTTTTTACCTGCATTAAAATGAATGCCAATCCCATCAACATACCAACAATAATTAAAGGCCAGGACATTGCGCCGCCGACAATACCTTTAGAAAGCATCGCCATTAGTCCGGCTTGCGGGGCAGAAAGTTTAGGGCTTCCGAACCCGCCTTCATATCCTTCTTTTACTCCTTGCGCAATATCAGCTTGATTTAAAAATACTAAAACATAAAACATTACAAGTCCGGCAACAACAACTCCGATAATATCTCCAACCTGCATTTTCCATGGAGTACCACCAAGAATATAACCGGCTTTTAGATCTTGAAGCATTTCACCAGCAACTGCTGCAGCTACGCAAACAATTGCAGCAACTCCCAGCACGGCAGCTACTCCGCCATGGGATGCATCAACACCCATGCTAACCATAATTAATGCAGTTACAACAAGTGTAGTAAGCGTTAAACCGCTTATCGGGTTGTTACTTGATCCCATAATTCCAACTAAGTAACCGGAAATGGCAGCAAAGAAAAATGCCAAAACAATCATTACTGTTGCGGCAACAATCGCTGGAAGGAAATCAGTATTAAAAAGAAATTTGGTAATTAAGAATGTTGCTATTGCAACTCCAATGATTCCAATTACTATCCATGAGAATTTTATATCTCTTTCAGTTCTGCTTGAAACAGCTTCGCCGCCGGTTGCAGCTTTTTTTACATCACCAACAGACCTTGCAATACCGGCGCCTAAACTTTTTCTCATTTTAAATAAAGTAAATCCGGCGCCCATTAACATACCGCCAATAGCTATCGGTTTTACGATATATTTCCAAATTGCATACATTTGAAAAACCGGGTCACTTGCTTTTGCTGTAGCGGCTTGTAAATCGAGTGATTTATTTTGTCCCATTAAATATTGCGCCCAGCCGTTGATGAAATCCGGAGTCATGTAAGGAGTGATAAAATACATGATCAGCGGAGTAAGCAAACCCCATGCAAGTAGTCCACCGCTGAAGTTTAATGCACCTAAGCGTGGACCGATGATATAACCAACACCCATATACGCCGGGCTAATCCCAGGGGAACTTAATAAAACGCCGCCTTCAACCGGAATAGTGGTTCCGGTAATAGTCTGCTTTGAAAAGCTAATGAACTTTTCCCATGTTTCAGCAAAAAATTTAAATTCTGCAAGTGCTTTAATGACCGCCCCGCCAATCATGGCTCCAAAAAGGAATTTAGAACCGGTTCCGCTAGAACGCCCGGCTTTGTGAATTTCTGCCGCAGCTACAGATTCAGGAAAAGGAAGCTCAACATCTTCAACCATTACACGGCGAAGAAGAGCAACAAACATAATACCCAAAATACCACCGGCAAATAAAATTAAGGTTGCAGTAATGTAGTGGGCAGGCGTATAAAATTCTTTCCAAATCCCGGAAATAAAAAACGCAGGTAAAGTAAAAATTGCACCGGCTGCAACGGATTCACCGATTGAACCTACCGTTCTTGCAAAATTTTCTTCGAGGATAGAACCTTTAAATATTTTTAAGATTGCCATTCCAATAACCGCAGCTGGATAAGTTGCAGCTATCGTCATTCCGGCTTTTAATCCAAGATATGCGTTTGCAGCGCCTAACACAACTGCAAGCACAAGCCCTATTATGAGCGCTCGAACTGTGAACTCCGCCATGGTGGATTCGGCTGAGACAAAGGGAATGAATTTTTTCTGTTCGGACATTTCAACCTCTTATAATCTTTAAGAATTAAATGAATTATTTTGAAAGTGTTAGTTCAAATATAAGAATGAATTCTTAGCAGTTCAAAGGATTCTTTAGAAAAATATTTTCCATTCTCCGCCGGCGGCTTTTGCAAATAAAATACTTGACGGAATTTTCGGCAATAAAAAGTAAATTTGTTCATCATAAAAAAACTATTTGACTATCGGAGAAAACAAATCATGCGAAAACAGATTTTATCATTCATTCTTTTTATCGCTTTACTTTTTACAAATTTATTAACCGGACAAGAAAAAGTAAAACGAATTAATCTGCCGAACGGCTGGGCTGTTTCTCCAATCGGCAAAAGTTTACAGCTTGGCGATTTACCTCTGCAAATTGTGGTTTCTCCTTCCGGTAACTATTTAGCCGTTACTAATAACGGTCAAAGCGAACAATCTATTCAATTGATTTCGGCGGCGGATTTTAAAATTCTTGATGATAAACCTATCGCAAAAGCATGGTTCGGGTTGGTCTTTAGCGATGATGAAAAATTTCTTTATGCCTCCGGCGGAAATGATAATTGGATTCTCAAGTACTCAATTCTAAAAAATAAGTTAGCCGTAACGGATACTTTACTTCTCGGCAAAAAATGGCCCGAAAAAATTTCGCCCGCCGGACTTGCGTTAGATGACAAAAAAAATATTTTGTACGCGGTAACAAAAGAAAACAATTCACTTTATCTATTAGACACAAAAACTAAATCAATTATTGGGCAATATCCGTTAGGCGGCGAAGGCTACCAATGTCTGTTATCTCCAAATAAAAAAGAACTCTACATTTCCTGCTGGGGATGCGATAAAGTTTTGGTTTTTGATGCTGAAAAAAAATCTTTTGTCTCAAAAATTAAAGTCGGCGACAACCCGAACGATCTTTGTTTAACCAAAAACGGCAAATATCTTTTTGTTGCAAACGGTAATGATAATTCTGTTTCTGTTATCAATGTTTCGGAACGAAAAGTAATAGAAACACTTAACACTGCCCTTTATCCACAAGCTCCAATCGGTTCAACGCCAAACAGCGTTGCGCTAAGTGATGATGATAAAACTCTCTTCATCGCAAACGCTGATAATAATTGCCTTGCTGTTTTTGATGTTGCAACTCCCGGCTCAAGTAAAAGCGAAGGATTTGTTCCAACTGGCTGGTATCCTACAAGTGTAAAAGTTTCCGGCGGGTCTATTTTTGTTGCAAGCGGAAAAGGTTTTTCGTCGCTCGCAAATCCGCAGGGGCCCAACCCAACAAGAAAAGGACGCAGCGTAATTTATCAAAAAGGCGATACATCAAAAGCTGTGAAGGAACAATACATCGGCGGATTATTTAAAGGGAAACTCAGTTCAATTAAAATTCCCAACGAAAAAACACTCGCCCGTTATTCAAAACTTGTTTATGAAAATACTCCTTATCAAAAAGAAAAAGAGACGCACCCGAATGGCGAAGCGGGAAATCCGATTCCGAAAAAAGTCGGCGCTCCATCACCTATTAAATATGTTTTTTATGTGATAAAAGAAAACCGCACCTACGATCAAGTGCTTGGCGATTTACCGCAAGGCAACGGCGATACAAGTTTAACGTTGTTCGGAGAATTTTACACGCCGAATCAACACGCCCTTGCGAAAGAATTTGTTTTGCTCGATAATTTTTACGCCAATGCAGAAGTGAGCGCAGACGGACACAACTGGAGTATGGGCGCATACGCAACTGACTACTTAGAAAAAACCTGGGTAACAAGTTACGGTAACCGCGGCGGCGGTTATGATGCAGAGGGAAATAGAGCAATTGCAAATAATAAAGAATTCATCTGGGATGTTTGTAGTAAACACAATGTCTCTTACCGTTCTTATGCAGAGTTCACAAATAATGGGAAAGCAACAATTCCGGTTTTGGAAAATCATTTTTGCAAATCATTTACCGAGTGGAACATGAAAGTAAGAGACACAACCCGCTTCTCCCAATGGAAAAATGATTTTGACTCTTTGCTTGCAATCGGCAAAGTTCCGCAATTCAGCACACTAAGATTTATTAACGACCATACGGAAGGTTTGCGCAAAGGACGACCGACTCCATTCGCGCACGTTGCCGATAATGATCTTGCGGTAGGATTGTTTGTTGATTATTTAAGCCGCTCACCAATCTGGAAAGAGACGGCAATTTTTATAATTGAAGACGACGCTCAAGATGGTCCTGACCACGTTGATGCGCATAGAACCACCGCTTACGTTGCCGGCGGATTTGTAAAACGAAATTTTATTGACCACACGATGTATTCAACTTCTTCTATGTTAAGAACGATGGAATTGATTCTCGGACTTCCGCCGATGAGCCAATACGATGCCGCCGCCGAGCCAATGTGGAGATGCTTTTCTACCGTTCCAAACAGCGCGCCGTTTACAGCGCTTCCAATTAATGTTGATCTTGACGCAAAGAACACCGCCGATAATTATTGGCAGAAGAAAAGTGAAACGTTAGATTTTACGGAAGCTGATAGAATTCCCGACGGCGAGTTTAACAAAATTATTTGGTACGCCGTTAAAGGCTTGGGTGCTGAATATCCCGGAACAAGAAGAGCAGCGTTTTTAAAAGTGATTGAAGATGAGGATTAAAGTGTTAAATTCCAAAGGACAAAAAACAATGGGTATTCGAGATATTAGCAAAATGACAAGAACAAAAATTATATACTCAACTATCGCAATTTCATCAATATTGTTTATTTTGACTGCAAATTATCTAATTATACCGTGGATAAAATGTTTTTTAAATGGTTTCAATGATAGCTCTGGCGCAACTATTGGGATAAAAGAATCTAAAGAAATGGGAGTTTTGTTGACAGAGTATTGTGTTGTACCGAATTTTTTTGTGCTTCCAACAGGAGAAAAATTCGTAATTGAAAAAGTTTATTCTGAAAGATTGTGGCATTATGATACTCAATGTAAAACTACTTACAAGATATCTAATCAAAAAGAAAAATGTTATTTGTATATCCAATTTTCAAAAGGGAAACTAAGGGAATTATTAGATAGTAAAAATTATGCGCTTATTTGGTTTAGAGTTGATGGTGAAATTCCTAAAGATGGGTTTAATTATACAATGTTAATGGGTGGAGATACTCAACGACAAGAAATTCAATATTTAGATAATGTTGAACATAAGCTGCATTTACTTGTTTATAAAAAGAATATTGAGAAGGGAACAGATTATGGAAAAGATTATCAGATTTTTGGGGAATTGGTATTAACTCCGGTTAAGTAAGTAACAAAAACACTATAATTCTTATTTGGTCAATGAATTTGTGAAATATGATTGAGAGAAATATAATGCAGCAAAAAAATAAAACGTAGGGAGCAGTCGAGACAGCTCCGTTAACGATTTTACCGAAGCCGATAGAATTCCCGACGGCGAGTTCAACAAAATTATCTGGTACGCGGTTAAAGGCTTGGATGCTGAATATCCCGGAACAAGAAGAGCAGCGTTTTTAAAAATTTTAAACGATAAAGATTAAAAAATATTTTTCTTATTGATTCCTTTGTGCGCTTAGTGTCTTAGTGGTAAAAAATCTCACCACTAAGACACTAAGGGCACTGAGCTTCACTTAGAAATAGCTTACAAATTATCCAACAGCATAAAATCTCTTTTTGTTACTACTTTTATTTCCTCCAAATTCTTCTCCTTATAAAGACAAATTTTTAGCAGCGGACAAACAGCGCAGCCGGGTTTTGCCGGTTTGCATATCGCTCTACCAAGCCGAATCAAATTTGTATGAAACGTATGCGCCGATTTCTCCGGAAGAAAATCTTTTATCGCAAGAAACGTTTTATCCGGCGATGAGGTTTTCACAATTCCTATTCTATTTAACGTACGGTGGACGTGCGTATCAACGGGACAAACATTTCTTCCCAACGAAAAAAGTAAAACACAGCTCGCGGTTTTTAGTCCCACACCCTGAAAAGAAGTTAGTTCATTTAAAATTTCTTCATCCGGTTTATCAACTAAATAATCAAGCGATAATTCACTTTTCTCTTTTTTAAGATACGAGAGAACTTTTTTAATCGCGGTCGCTTTCTGAAATCCAAGTCCCGCAACATTAATCATTTTTTCAAGTTTTATTAGCGGAAGTTTTTCAACTTCATTCCAACTTGAAAAAGAGTTTTTCAGATTGCTGTACGCTTTAAACGAGTTGTTATCATTCGTATTTTGAGAAAGGATAGTTCCAATCAACGCATCGAGCGGTGAAGTTTTGTTCGGATTGCGCGCCGGAATTCCGAACTCCTTTATCAACAAAGCATTTATTTTTTCAATTTCTTTTTTCATAATTTTTTCTTCCTTGCTTCCAAAATACAAAGAACAAAAAATTTTTCAGCACACAAAAAGTTTCTTCAAAATTTGTAACTTTGCCACAATCATTTTAAAACATACGAGGAAATTAAATGCCGACTTTGATGGTAAGTATTTCAGGAATTAGAGGAATTGTGGGAGACGGATTAGA
>Ga0172368_10004993_pt1 | contig 15085 bp, 11 predicted proteins | sample Lak11m_FD_114540 | JGI IMG/M metagenome (GOLD analysis project Ga0172368, IMG submission 114540) | Freshwater microbial communities from Kabuno Bay, South-Kivu, Congo - kab_022012_11m | ecosystem: Environmental > Aquatic > Freshwater > Lake | place: Democratic Republic of the Congo: South-Kivu...
TCAGTTTTTCTGTTTATGATCATAGAAGGTCAACTTTACCACCAGGTTCTTTCCGGGGACACGAATCTCTGCCCCGGTCATATAATTTAATCCCGTCGGATAGTATTCGTAGAATGCAGTAAATTCCGCTCCTGTTTCTTCAAAGGTGGTGAAAATAGTAGCCCTGGTAATGGAATAGGTGTTGGTATTGATCCACCATGTCAGCTTATCTCCTGTTGTAATGACATCAGTGCCGGTCACCATGAGCAATCCGTTTGCATCAGGCAGTCCGATAGTTGCTCTGGAGAAAAAGTGATGCCTCAGGGAATCATCTGTAAGGGCATATCGTTCAAGATGCACTTTCAGTCCTTTCATAAAATTCACAAGACTGACCTTGGAAGCCTCTGCCATCTGCCGGATCAGCGGGATGGATGGAAGTTCAGCCTGGTCTTCGCTGATCACCTGGCTCTTCTGTTGGCCATCCTTGCTATTATTGTACTTTTCAATGAGGAGGTTCACCGTTTCACCATCCCGGATGACTTCAGTACGGGCATACCAGGAATAACTTCTCCTGATTTCCTGACTGGTGTTCCACACCCGGGAGAAGTTGGCATCGATCTCTTTGTACCCGAGTTGAGCCTTCTGCGCCTGATTAGTGAACACAGTAAAGACCAGTGTCAATAAAGCCAGGATGCCCATCATGCAGGAGGTACAGGTATTGGTTAGGCGTTCTGAGGTCCGGAAATTGGCTTTAATTTCCATAGTGTAACAGTATTTCCAGACCTGTCTAGTTCAGTGATTCAATATACTGCTGCATTGCATCCTGGCTGGAGGAGTTCAAGGCTTCTTTCACCGAGTCGTAATTATCCGGATCCCAACAGCGGGTATACGCATATTTTGCGAAACTCAGCCTTGAGGATTCTCCGGAGAAAAGATAGATCATATCCACGATCTGGGAAGTAGTGAGGCAATTTTTGTCTGCAAGGTTTTTTGCCTGGGAAAGTTTGGGACCGTCGAAAGGAGCGTTGGAGATCATTTCGCGTGATGCGATAAAATTTGGCTCATCCATCGGGTCAGAGCATCCCTTTCCTTTTTCACCGGCAGGTTTGGGTTCGTTCTTCGCTTCCGCTGTGGCAGACTTTTCATCCTTTGTTGTACTCTTCTCCCCTGAAACAGCTTCGCTTTCGGCGGGAATGCTATATTCCGAACTGGTTTTTTCCAGGAGGAATTTCCCGTTGTCGACTTTCCGGATCACATAGAAAAGATCCGGCCCTGGTGTATTAAAGATGGTTTTGGTGATCTCAGGGAAGGAACTGTCTTCGAATACGACACGTAATTTAAAGCTGGGGCCGCCTGGCCGGTCGGTCTCAACACGGCTGTCAGGCGATTCATTTCTTATCGAGTTGTTTACGTAAGCCGTGAACTTCTCGCCTTTTTCAGAAAAGATGATCAGGGACAATTGTGAGCTTGCTTTACCGGCAATGAATACAACCAGGATAAGTAATAGAAAGGTGCGTATTGTTTTCATGAGGATTCGATTTAAAGGGTTCGTGAATTAGTTACAAAATTATGAAAGTGCTTAGGTGTTTTCAAATCTTTTGAAAGAAATTCCAGGGGTGATATTTATGCGATTTATATGAAATCTTTTCTTACTTTTGCTGTAAGTAGCCCCTGTTCACGAAACAAATGCTGATCCGCTGTTCGAGATGACTCCCCGTCAATACCGGATGTACAGATTCAAAAAGATCGCCATCATGATCTTTTTTCTCGCCATTGCTGCATTTTATCTCTATACGTTGCTTTTCTGAATATTTTCCATGCTTACTGACATCAAAGATTCATCCGTTCATTTTTCCATAGGATTCAATCTCTTTTCACCCATATTCGTAATGATATTTTTTATATTTCAGTGCAAAAATACCTTTTTAGATTATCTTTGTGGTGTTTAAAATAATCCGGTCCGGATATGATACATGATTATTTGATATTGATTTTACTGAGGATTCTGTCAATCACGGCACTGGATGTTACTTTGATTTATATCAATGGAGCAAAAGAAAAACGAACATATAAATCTGGCTTTTTCATCCCGAATATCGGATATCTACACCGATTCCCGATTCACTTACGAGCCCGTTTTTGGATCCCATACAAAGGGAGAACTTGAGCCATTTTCTTTTTTAGGTCGCACCCTGCGTGTTCCAATCTGGGTGTCAAGCATGACCGGGGGCAGCCGGTTGGCCAGACAGGTAAATATAAACCTGGCAAGAGCCTGCCGGGAATTCGGAATGGGGATGGGTCTTGGTTCCTGCCGGATTCTACTGGAAAATCCCGTGCATTTCGATGATTTCAATCTTCGGGACATCATAGGTCCCGACCTGCCTCTGTATGCCAATATCGGGATTACTCAATTGGAGCAGATGCTGGAACATAATACCTCGGGACAATTGGAAGAACTGGTCAGGGAACTCCGCGCTGACGGGCTCATCATTCATATCAATCCGCTTCAGGAATGGCTTCAGACGGAAGGAGATTTTCTCAGGCATCCACCCATCGAAACGATAGAAACCTATCTCGCCGGAACAAAGATGAAAATCATCGTTAAGGAGGTTGGGCAGGGCATGGGGCCCGCCAGCCTGGAACGATTGATTGCCCTGCCTTTGGAAGCCATTGAATGTTCAGCTTTCGGCGGCACCAATTTTGCCAATGTGGAATTATCCAGGGGACCTGCCCTACCTATGAAATATCTTAAGCCATTGATTTTCGTTGGACATCCGGCTTCTGATATGGTGGAGATCATTAATGACCTGGTCAGTTCTGGCAAACCTGTACTATGCCGGCAACTGATTATTTCAGGAGGTATTGAAAATTTTCTGGATGGCTATTTCCTGCTCAGCAAGAGCCTGCTTCCCAGTATTTATGGACAGGCTTCCCGGTTACTGCATTTCGCTATGATCGACTACCAGAGTTTAAAGGATTTTCTTACTTACCAAATCAAAGGACTATCGTTCGCACGAGCTTTTTTACGTATTCGTCAATCAAAATGAGAACAACGATTATCTATGGCTTTTCCCGGTTCAGCGAAAGACAGAAACGGGAATTTATCACGAGATTTGCCCATCATCCGGAAGAGGCCAATCATCTTATGGAGGGATTTATCCAGTATGATCCGGCCGAGCGAAGCCGGTTTATGGAGTTCAGTGAAAACACCATCAGCAGTTTTCACACCCCTTATGGTATTGCTCCCAATTTAAAAGTGGATGATATCGTGTATCATGTCCCTATGTCCACTGAGGAAAGTTCTGTCATTGCGGCGGCTTCAAACAGTGCCCGGTTTTGGGCCGGGCAAGGGGGATTCCGGGTTACGGAACGGACCATGATCAAACCTGGTGAGGTTTGGTTCCGGTGGTTCTGCGATCCGGCTTTCCTCAAGGATCAGTGGCCCCAACTGAAGCGATTCCTGCTGGATCGCTTGAAAAAAATCATATCGAATATGGAACTTCGGGGCGGAGGTGTCAGAACCCTGGACCTGTTGGATAAGACCTCTTCCTCTCCTTACCTATTCCAGATCGTCCTGGAGGTGGATACAGTTGATTCCATGGGTGCTAACCTTATCAATACCTGTCTGGAAGAGATTGCCGAGGGATTACCCCAGTTTTTCGGCATAAACGGGGATTCCCACGGTCGTTGCTTGGAAGTTTCCATGGCTATCCTTAGTAATTACACCCCCCAGTGTATGGTCACCGTTGAGGGATCATGCCAGATTCAACACCTGTCGGCAGTTTCCAACGGTATGGAACCGGCAAAGTTTGCCGAAAAACTGGTCTTGGCTTACCGGATTGCCGAGATGGAGGTGTCAAGGGCAGTAACCCACAATAAAGGGATTATGAACGGTATTGACGCGGTGTTGATGGCTACCGGTAATGATTACCGTGCCGTGGAAGCTGCTGCACATGCTTACGCATCCCGCCAGGGAAGATATACTTCCTTGAGCTGGTGTCATACCAGGGACGATGTCTTTACCCTGGGGTTGAGGTTGCCCATCGCGCTGGGCACTGTCGGAGGGATTACCCGGCTGCACCCCCTTGCCCGGTTGTCACTTGAGATTCTGGGAGATCCTACTGCCGGTACAATGATGGGGATCGTTGCTGCCGTTGGGCTGGCCAGTAATTTTGCCGCTGTCAGAAGCCTGGTTACAATCGGGATACAGCAGGGGCACATGCGGTTACATCTGTCCAATCTGCTCAATCTCTATCAGGCTAATCCGGATCAACGCGAAAAGGCGTTCGCTTATTTCCGGAACCGAAAAGTTACTCACTCGGTACTGAAGCAATTTCTTATCCCTGAATCCCATGAGATTCAAAGCTAACGGAAAACTGTTGCTGACCGGAGAATACCTGGTCCTTCTGGGAGCCACAGCCCTGGTTTTACCGGTGCGCTTCGGGCAAGAGATGACATTGTCTGAAAGAAAAGACAGGTTGCTCGTATGGAGAAGCAAAACCCAGGAGGGATACTGGTTTGAGGGAACCTTTTCCCTGCCGGAACTGGAACCGCTGCGCACCAACGATCGGGCTACTGCTGATAAACTCAGAACATGGATGATCACGCTTCGGGTACTTCGGAATGATTTCCTCCGGGATGAATCCGGTTATACAGTTACCATTACTGCCAATTACCCGTTATATTGGGGGCTTGGTAGCAGCGCTTCCCTTACCTCCTTACTGGCCCAATGGAGTGGTGTGGATCCTTTTCATTTCCATGACCTGATCTCCCGTGGTTCGGGAGCAGACATTGCATGCACACAGTCGGACCGGTTGATCAGGTATCACAAAATGTATGGTGTCTCAGAGTTTGCTGAAATGGATTCGGGAGATGCCCTGGTCAGATATACCTGGTTCGTCTATTTGGGAAACTCCGTGGAAACTGCTCCTGAGATCACACGCTTCCTTAAAAGCAAGCCTCCTTCCGAACGGATAATGCGGAGAATTTCTTTCCTCTCCCAGGAGATATGTACCACTTCATCGGCGGAGTATCTGGAACAGTTGATCCGGGAACATGAATCCATCCTTGCCGGGATCCTGAAAAAGCAACCGATCGGAATCCGGTTCGGTAAATTCCCCGGAGGTGTCAAATCAATGGGAGCCTGGGGGGGGGATTTCGCAATGTTCGTCAGTGCAGCCGATCCGGGAACTGTTGAGTCTTTTTTCAAAACCGCCGGATTGTTTCCGGTATTCCGGTATCCTGAAATAGCCATGGTTCCATGAGCAGGAAACTTTTATCGAATTATATGAACGTAATGCCGGAAGCCGGAATCCTTCCTGATTCCCTGGTTTCATGCTGGCAGAGCCCGGCCAACATTGCGCTCGTCAAGTACTGGGGAAAGCGTCCCGGACAGATCCCACTCACTCCTTCGCTGAGCATGACCCTTTCAACCTGTGTCACCCGAACCCGGGTGAATGCTCTTCGAAAGGATGATTCACAACCGGTTCTCCATATCAATCATCAGACAGATCATCCGTACCTGCCCAAAATGCAGGCTCTGTTGACCTGGCTTTCGGTTCGCATCCCCGTACTCTCCCACTACCGGTACCAGGTTATCACCGAAAACAGTTTTCCTACTGCAGCCGGAGTTGCATCTTCCGCTTCGGGATTGAGCGCCTTTGCGTTGTGTCTCATGCAGGTTGCCCGGAAGGCGTTACAAAAAAACGTGTCTCAAGAAGACTTTTTCCGGGATGCATCATATGTATCCAGGATGGGATCAGGCAGTGCCTGTCGTTCCGTATATGGAGGGTGGACGGTTTGGGGAGCCACTCCATCGGTCATGGAATCTTCAGATAAGTACGCTCGTTCCATTGATCATCTTATCCACCCCCTGTTCCGTTCACTTCGGGATACGATCCTCATCGTATCCGGAAAGCAAAAAACCATTTCCAGTTCACATGGACACCAGACGATGGTTTGTCATCCCTATGCTGAAACCCGGATGATTCAGGCATCCGGACATTTTGAAATGGTCTTGGAAGCCATGGCAGAAGGAGATTTCACCCGAACCGGATTGTTGGCCGAAAATGAAGCACTCTCCCTGCATGCTTTACTGATGACCACACAGGAGGGAATCCTGCTGATGGAACCTGGAACACTGGAGATCATCAAGCTTATCAGGAAGGCCAGAAAAGAAGGTCTCCCCGTCTATTTTACCATGGATGCCGGTCCAAATGTTCACCTGCTTCATCCGGAAGAGGCATCGGAAGCCGTCCATGACTTCTGCATTCGGAAATTAATCCCTTGTTGTGAAGATGGGATGATGATCGAGGACAGGTGCGGAACAGGACCCCGGGAAACTGAAATCCTCTCCTTCATAAAGATGACTCGGCAATGATAGCGGGGCCCCATTATCCGGCCAAAGTAATCCTGTTCGGGGAATATGCAGTATTGCTTGGATCATCTTCCCTTGGAATACCTTACAGGGACTTTTCGGCCTGTCTCAGGAAGCCCGGGAAAGTTAATAAATTCCAGGGACCACAAGAAAAAGAGAGCAATAAAGAGATAGATCGGTTATTTTACCACTTACATGCAAACAGATCCAGGTTTGCCGGTCATCTTGATCTTGCCAGGTTATCACAGGATATTGGTCTTGGGTTGTATCTTTCTTCAACAATTCCAATGCATAGCGGACTCGGAAGTTCTGGAGCATTGAGTGCAGCTCTTTTTGGATCATATGGCAGCTTTGTCCACCATACTTATACCCGTCTCATGCAGATTCTGGGTGAAATAGAATCATTCTTTCATGGCACCAGTTCCGGTTTTGATCCATTACTAAGTTTTCTGAACCGGCCGCTTCGCAGGAATGGATCTGGAGGTACAGAAATTCATACCTGGTCATCAGATGAGTTACAAAATCATGATATTTTCCTGGTAGATTCCGGAATCCGGTCATCCACCAGGGACATGGTCAAAGATTTCCTGGCCATTCATTTCCCGGGCGGTCGACTATCCCATTATGGAGAAATGCTGAAAATGGTCACCGATCAATGTATTGTTGCTTTTACTACTAATAACCTCAGATTCAAAGAAAATCTTTCTGAATTATCCCGCCTGCAGCTGACCGGGATGGAATATATGATCCCCGATCCCATCAAGGAACTTTGGGAAACCGGCCTTCATGAAGGAGCATTCACCATGAAGCTTTGTGGTTCGGGCGGGGGTGGACAGTACTTATTGTTTATGCATCACCGGGAGAAGGCAGAACAGATCTTAAGCCATGTTTCATTAAAATCAATCAGTCATGATAACTATGTGGATCAAAGCGTTGAAAGTCATTCCACGCATTTCTTCTGAAGAATGGACCAGGCTCGACCTGGTGTCCCGCTGGCTTATCGCCAGTCGTTCGGCCGTTTTTGTTATGACCGCTACTGCTGGTGCAATAGGTGGCCTGCTTGCATACAGGGTTAACCTTTTTCATTGGGGATTATTCCTGGAAGCTATCCTGGGAATTATTTTTGCCCATGCTACCAACAATTTGTTGAATGATTATATCGATTATAAAAAGGGGGTTGATCATGATAACTATTACAGAGCCCAGTATGGACCTCATCCTCTGGAACATGGTCTGCTGACAAGAAGAGAGTTCCTGGCCTATGTTATGGTGACCGGACTGATCGCGGTTTCATTCGGACTTCTGCTTACATGGCAGGTGGGACCACCCACGCTGTGGTTCTTTGGTGCGGGATTGGTATTTCTTCTATCCTACACTTGGCCGTTGAAATATGTAGGACTGGGAGAACCTGCGGTCATTCTGGTCTGGGGCCCTCTGATGATAGGTGGCACCTACTTCGTCACCACCGGGGGAATCTGGAGTTCCTGGGTGATTGTTATCAGCCTCGTTTATGCATTGGGACCAACCACAGTTCTGCTTGGTAAACACACCGATAAACTGATCCAGGACCGGGAAAAAGACATCCATACTCTTCCTGTACTTTTAGGCGAGAAAATCACCCGGTATCTAATCATTTCCATTTGGCTTCTACAGTATCTACTGATCATTTATCTTGTGCTCACCAGGCAACTCACACCGTTTCTCCTGATCGTCTTTTTCTCGTTTCCCTTATTTATGAAAACGATTAAGATATTTGCGAGCCCTCGACCTTTATCCCCTCCTGCACAATATGCTCCCGAAACCTGGCCTCTGTATCTGGTGTCCTATGCATTTGTTTATTCCCGGCAGTTTGGATTATTGTTTATCGCCGGCTTGATTCTGGATATAGTGATCCTTCATCTGGCCTGGTGGTGATCGGAGATCGGGGAGACAATTTGAAGGCCTCCTTGACTGACCCGTACCACCGCTGAGAATCAGAAACCTTGAAGGTTCCCCGAACTGATTTCAGATACATTGCTAAATCAAGGATAAAACCTTTAAGGAACATAATGCCGTTGACTGTGAGAGGGTAATTCTGCAGGTCTATACTGTACGTGTTAAAACCGAAACGAAACGGGCAAAATGCAATTTCCCCAAGGATTTATTCACCAACACCGATGGCAGATCCTCACGTTTCTGACAATGGTGCTTCAGAAGAAGGGACACCAAACGGTATGGTCAATGAGAATTAATTCTTTAATGGCCGGATGGATGGGCAGCCGCCTTTTCTACAACTTTTAAAATGTTCAAGAGGTACTCGAACTTTGCAACTGGTACCTGTGACCTATTTGTGATCTGTTGGTCAAAGGGTATCACGGCCCACGGAGAACCACACGACCAGTACCACCATTCTGTTAATATTGTACCCACAATTTTTGAAATCTGTGGCGGTTCATTCTCCTATCATTGGCAATGGACACTTTGACCAGGATAGATGGGAACTTTACAACACTGAGCAGGATCGTTCAGAATCGAACTACCTGCTAAGTTCACACATTCGGGAGATAACTTATGTATTGATCTACCCCTGAGGATACGGTCAGACAGTGGCCCACCGCACCGAATAAATTTAAACGAGGTACCATTTTCTTTCGAGGAGTAACCACAGATGATGCTCTGGAACTGAACGCTTCCAAAGCTCTTATAAGGGTTGACAGGAAACCTGAGGAATTACTTTTTCAACTGTGAAAAAAGAGGATACTCTGCGCCCAGTAGACTGCCGCCCCCGCCAGGTAGCCGATCAGCGCCCAGAGGGAGATCCTCTTCACATACCAGATGAAATCGATCTTCTCCATTCCCATCACGGCAACGCCTGCGGCTGAACCGATGATCAAGATGCTTCCCCCTGTCCCGGCGCAATAAGCCAGCATCTCCCAGAAATAGTGGTCGGTGGGGAAGGTGGTGTGGTACATGCCCATGGCCCCGGCTACCAGGGGTACGTTATCAACCACAGAGGAGAGTAGTCCGATGATTACATTGATGACATACAGGTTGCCTACATACTTATCGAGGGTCACAGCCAGAAGATCCAGATGCCCTGCCGTCTGCAATGCAGCTACGGCCAGGAGTATTCCAAGGAAAAACAGGACACTGGTGGTATCCACCCGGCGAAGTACGCTGGCAACCGTCATCCGTGACCGGTACTCGTCGTTCTTCGACTTATGCAGGATCTCCGTGACAATCCAAAGGACGCTGAGTCCCAGCAGGATGCCGATATAGGGTGGCAGGTGGGTCAGGGTTTTGAAGACCGGAACAAAGAGGAGTGACCCGATACCCAGGTAAAACACCAGGTTTCGTTCGAACGAATTGGTTGCATCCGCTCCGTGATCTTCCTCTCTGCGTGGCACCGAAATGATGTTGCCTTTCATAGAGAGAGAGATGAGCGCCAGCGGAACGACCATCGACAGGAGGCTGGAAAGGAATGTTTTTGCAATGATGTTGCCGGTGGTGACATGCCCCCCGATCCACAACATGATGGTGGTTACATCGCCGATGGGGCTAAAGGCGCCTCCGCTGTTAGCCGCAATGATCACCATCCCGGCATAGAACCACCGTTCATTTTTGTCGCCGATCAGTTTTCGCAAGAGGGCCACCATCACGATGGCAGTGGTGAGGTTGTCGAGTACGGAGGAGAGGAAGAAAGTAATGATGCTGATCACCCACAGGAGCTTGACCTTGTTGGTGGTCTTGATCCTGTCTGTGATGATGCGGAATCCCTCGTGCGAATCGACCAGTTCGACGATGGTCATCGCTCCCAGCAGGAAGAAGAGGATCTCGGAGATCTCCCCTAGGTGTTCGAGCAGGGCGTGATGCGACAACCAGTCGAGGAAGCTTCCCCCGGGATGGGTCAGCAGGTATTCGGAAAAGGCCACTTTACTTACAAGGATCTGATCTCCGCCGATGACGAAGAGAACCCACAGGGCGACGGCCAGGAAAAGCGCTGTAGCCGTTTTGTTGACCTTCAGCGGGTGCTCCAGGGCAATGGCCGCATAGCCAATGATGAACGCAATAATCATGAGAATGAACATAGTACAGGATGTTTAGTGTGAAGAAAAAAGTGCACAAAGGTAGAAATTAATCCGGTTGATCCACGTCTGGTCTTGGATCGGGTAGACTTTCGGGAAATAGGATGAAACTGTATTTAAATCGACAGTTTAATCCCCTTGTCAGAATAATTTTTCCCCTGATGTTTTATTAACCTACATTTCCTTGATATTCGACAATGATGAAAATGAAAACATGTTTTTACATCCTGGCCATGTTCAATGCTTTGAATACCGGCCTGAGATGGTCAAGACCAGCGGTGCGTCCAATTTATTGTCTGAAACGAATATAAATTAGCGTGCGTATGGCATTATAAATATACATAGGTGGATATCAATTTTAAAATATCTGTTATATTTGACACCTCTGTTAATTAATGTACAATTGACCTATGGTATTCAGACAACAAAAAACAATGGCTCATTGGCTGGGAATGGCAGTGTTGGTAGTCCTTCTGGCGATTCCCTCCAAACTCGTGTTTTCGCAGGGAGACGATGACTGTTTGGGGTGTCACGGGGACGAAGAATTTACCATAGAGCGGAACGGCAGAACGCATTCCCTGTATGTGAACATGCAAACGTTTCAACACTCCGTCCACGCGAATGTCAAATGTTTTGCCTGCCATTCGGATGTGGACACCCTGGACTGGCTCCATGCTACGCAGAAGGAGAAACTTCAGCCTGTATCCTGTGGATCCTGCCACCGGGTGGCCGGACTTGAATATAAACAAGGGATTCACGGACAGGCTCTTGAACTTGGAGAACCCTATGCTCCAACATGTAAGGAGTGTCACGGATCCCATGACGTTCTCCATAAGTCAGATCCAAAATCAAAGACCTACAAAATGAACATTCCGATTCTTTGCGGCGGTTGCCACAAAGAGGGGGCTCCCGTGGGTCGGTTGTATCAAATTGATGAAAAGAACATCCTGGAGAACTACAGCCTTGGTATCCATGGAAAAGGATTGTACAAAAGCGGATTGCTGGTTACCGCAACCTGCAACGATTGTCATAAAAACCATCTGATCCTGCCACATCAGAGTCCGAACTCTTCAGTTAACCCGAACCGGATTGCAAAAACCTGCATGCAATGTCATGTACGGATCGAAGAGACGCACAAAAAGGTTGTACGCAGCGAATTGTGGGAAAAAAACCCGGGGAAGGTCCCTTCCTGTTCCGAATGCCACCCACCTCACAAGGTATTGTATGAAAAAATCGAGTCAAGCCTTCCGAACAAAATCTGCCTGACCTGTCATAAGACGGGCCAGGTGATGAAAAAAGCTGATGGAGACACCATATTCTTTGATCTGAATCATCTGGCCGGTTCTGTCCACAACAACATTCAGTGCGCTAAGTGCCATACCGACGTGGTGAATAAACAAGGGATCAGACCTTGTGCCGATCTGGATCGCGTCGATTGTTCAGACTGCCATATTGAGGTCTCAAACAAATACTTTGCAAGCGGTCACGGGCAGGGTTTTTTGAATCACAAAGGGGAAGGGGCTCCCTATTGTACAAACTGTCACGGTACGCACGAGGTGCGTTCGCGTTTCGACGACACTTCTCCCACCTACCGGGGGAACGTTCCGGTACTCTGTGGTTCCTGTCACGTATCAGGGGGCGATGCAAACAAAATGGCCGAACTGAAAGAGGTTGACGCATACCTGGATTATTCCAGAAGCATTCACGGAAAAGGCCTTACCGACAAAGGGCTGTTGGTCAGCGCCGTGTGTACCGATTGTCATACCACCCATGATGAACGGAAGGAGACCGACAGCTTAAGCAGTATCTATCCTCTGTCGGTGGGAAAAACCTGTGCGAAGTGCCATAAAAGCATCTACGAGCAGTACACCAAAAGTGATCACAGCATTTTCTATAACGCTGATGGTCAGGACTATCCCAGTTGCGCCACCTGTCACTCGGCACACAAAATCAGTGAGATCGACAAGGATAAGTTCATGACCGAGGTCACTGGTCAATGTGGTATCTGTCATCAGAAATTATCGGAAACTTACAAGGAGACCTACCACGGAAAAGCATACATGCTGGGTGACCTTAATGCAGCCCGTTGTTCTGACTGTCACGGTGCACACAATATTTTGCGGGTTGACAACCCGAATTCAATGGTGGGATACAAAAACATCGTGAATACCTGCAAAAAATGCCATGAGAACGCTTCCCTGGAATTCACCGGCTATCTGACGCACGCCACGCACAACGACAACCCGGTACTTTTCTGGTCTTTCTGGGGTATGACCTCCCTGCTGATCGTGGTATTTGTATTTTTCGGCCTCCACACATTGATCTGGCTTCCCCGGTCGTTGAAGCAGAGAAAAATTAACAAGCACCACATCCCTCAGGGAAAGACCAAATATTACCGCAGGTTCAACAAGCGGCAACGGGTAACACACCTGTTGGTCATCCTGAGTTTCCTGATCCTTGCGCTGACCGGTATGACACTGAAGTTTGCGCATATGCCATGGGCTTCATGGATGGTCAATTTTATGGGAGGGGTGAAAGTTGCCGGTAACCTGCACCGGATAGCAGCTGTAATTACATTCGGTTATTTCTTCTTCCATCTTCTGACACTGTTTCAACTCCGTGCAAAGGTTGGCGTCAGCTGGAAAGAGTTCCTGTTCGGGAAAAACTCCCTGATGTTCAACCGTCAGGACGTGCGTGATCTTGGGGCTTCATTTCGCTGGTTCTTTGGGAAAGGTCCTCGTCCCGAGTATGGCAGGTGGACCTATTGGGAGAAATTCGATTATATGGCTGTTTTCTGGGGCGTTGCTGTGATTGGCTTGTCGGGGCTGATCTTATGGTTCCCCGAATTTTTCACGCAGATCATCCCCGGATGGGCAATCAATGTAGCACAGATCATTCACAGTGATGAAGCGCTCCTGGCGATGGGCTTTATTTTCACCATCCACTTCTTCAATACCCATTTGCGCCCCGAGTCGTTCCCTATGGATACGGTGATCTTTACCGGTAAAGTGCCTCTTGAAGAGTACATGAAAGACAGGCCGCGTGAATACGAAGAACTGGTGGCTTCAGGAAGGCTTGACAAGGTGGTGGAGGAGACAGAGATCACCCCGGTCCGGATAAAAACAGTGAAATTTTTCGGCTTCCTGTTTTTGGGACTGGGCATTTGCATGATCATCCTGATCGTCTATTCCATGATCGCAGGAGCCTATTGATCCGGGTTGGTCAGAATTTCCCCAATCCATTCGAAAACCCTGATCTGGCCTACGCTTTTTCAGCCGGCATATTGTACCCGGTGGTTTTACTCAGCTCACCATAACTACTGTGAAAAAACCGTTGTATCTGATCACCCTTTCACGATCAGGCGGCTTGTTAACGTCCCTTTATCGGTATTGGCCCTGATAAAATAGATCCCGGCTTTGTATGCAGAAGTGTTGATCCTTGCTGTATTGTCGTCGTTGTTCATATGGTCGACAACCTGTCCAGTGCTGTTTATGACCCATATTTCCCGTATTTTATCTTTGCACCCGATCCTAACGGAGGTAGTTGCAGGGTTAGGATATACAAGCATATCTGATTGCTCCATCTTTACCAAAGTGGTTCCCGTGGTTCCCAGGAGCCAGGCTAAAGATTTATCCAGCACCTCTTTCCTGTCATTGGAATCTTTTATAGCTGCATATGAAACAGTTGAAAAGATAGACCTGAATGTTCCGGAATTCCATTGAGTAGCTCCATAGCCAAGCGGATCAGGGAAAATGATTTCCATCATATAATCTCCGTTGGTCTGCAGGATATTATCTATATATAGCCCGTCATCGTCAATGCCCGTGTAGATGTCAACTATGGTGAAAGGAACTCCTTCAATACAGGAACCGGCAACGCCTATAACATTCCCTGTGTCGGGTTCTATATTCCAGATATCCTGTTCTACTTTCACCAGGCCCAGGCCATCAAAAGGAAAACTTCCCTGGGTGAATGTACCCATACTGGCATATTTGTCATAAAGGAAATCCTGTGATGAAAGCAACAGGTTTCCACCGTAGAGGGTCAGGTAGAGCAAGATTTCATATTCATCGTTATCGGTAAGGGTTTCACCACCAGACCAGACTTCACCGGTGAACCAGAATGCAATATTATACTGGTCCATGGTAGCTCCATCCGGTCCGTCATTGGCCAGATCGGTTACTTCAAAATAGTCATACGTGTATCCCAGTGCATCCAGGACAGGCTGCAGGTACTGCCAATCATCGGTGTAGTCATCAGGGTATTGGAAACTTCCGTCTCGGTCAACACAAAGGATCTGTTGCGCGATTCCAAAATTCGCTGTCACCATTAGGAGAATAGTGAAAAGCGAGAATAATTGTAATAATTTTTTCATAGGTTTCTGAATTGGTTATTACTACAGGATGAATTCGAGAACAATATACAAAAAAAGTACATATTTTATTCATATGTTAATAATTTTGATTTCAATGGTCACATGGAATATCCATTGTTTTCATTCGCGGTTTGTATAAACGATGTTTGGACACGCTATCGTTTTGTCGGAAATAATTCCCGCAGGTACGTTAGAAAAGGATTACTTCTCTTTAATCTTGATGATCAGGTCACTTTTCATAAAAATGCAGCGTTATCAACAAAGAGAAAAAGAAGCAAAAAGAGAAAGGGA